>Ga0307509_10009064_pt1 | contig 12517 bp, 11 predicted proteins | sample 10_EM_MG_FD_202245 | JGI IMG/M metagenome (GOLD analysis project Ga0307509, IMG submission 202245) | Populus trichocarpa ectomycorrhiza microbial communities from riparian zone in the Pacific Northwest, United States - 10_EM | ecosystem: Host-associated > Plants > Roots > Unclassified | place...
CAGAAAGGGAAGAAGAAACCGAGCAACGTATGGACTTGATCTTTTGTGAATCGCATTTCAACTTCATCAAGATGCATTTGCTCAGTCACTTTTGTGATCATATACGCCAGTTTGGCAATATTCCGATATATTCAACCGAGTTCGGCGAGCTAGCACATAAGACCCAAATCAAGGCTGGATGGCGGCAATCAAATAAAAACGATGCCTCACGGCAAATTGTGCAGAGTTATAGTCGACAGCATGGCATCCGAATGAGACTATTGAATCTGGAATCTCTGCGACGTTGCGGTGCAGATCTCTCTCCTGACGTAGTGGAACAGTTGGACACAACTAGCACCACAACAGCGCCTGGCATTCGTAGAAGGATGCTGAAGGGACCCCGGGACGATGTTTCCAACATGCCCGATTTTAGTCGGGTTTTGGGGGTTTCCATTCAAATTATATGTCGTGGATTGATCCGATACAGCCGGGATAATGTGCCGCCAGAGCGCCGACTTCCGGAGGACCCTGAGATACTCGAATCACTTTCAGTGGAGCTACTGACACAACTAGAAATTCCAGTTCTTGTGTTCCAAGAAACGGAAATATACGACATCCACCGTGCGCGATACACGGGGGCTCTCAACTTTAGGAACCACGGGAGTGGCAATCATTAGGTTTGAGTGCGGGCCGGAACGGAAGACATGTATGGTGCGCTCCAGGGCCGTCTTCCAGCCAAGCTCGTTGCACTCTTCAAAATCAGAGACTACAGATGCGAGGATCGAGTACGCCGCCTCGCTGGCGTTCAGTTTGTGAGCGCAGGGAACTCAGGGCAGATATCAGACGTACATACCCTTGTTACCGTCCAAATGAAGGAGGATGCTCGGGAGTTTACTGTAGTTGACATAGGGACAATTCTCGGACTGGCGCACCTTATCCCAGAGGGTGATCGGCGCTGGATTGTCAATAGCCATATCGATTTGAGAACATTTAACGAGGTATATTAAGGGATCCGGATATCAGAAGGCATCTGCGATGCTATTTTGCGTCGGGGATTGATTGAGGGAGAAACCTAGTGCTGTATAGTAGTATAAAATCTACCGATAAATAAACAAGCTATAAAGTAGAATCACCAGATCGATAAACTACAAGGGCGGATGATTAGTAGTATATGACCCGGGTGCGGAAGAGATGATTTAAAAAAAAAAAGTGCTACTACGCCCGATGCCAGCCGATGCAACGAAGACGCAATAATAGGCTGCATCCATTAGCAGATCGAAGTAACTTGAACGGGCGGGTGCCTGGAGGTATTCAGGACGCTGCTATGAGGCAACCTTCCATCCAGACACAAAGAAGCTCGCAGCGCGGCCCGGGTGGCATGGGATGTGAGCCGGCGTTGCGAGGAAACTCCGGACGCATGGAATTTGAGCGGGTGTTGCCAGGCAACTCAGGACGCACAGGACGCAGGGGACGCAACTCAGGACGCACAGGACACAGGGGATACAGATTCAACATCGGGTGCATCAGGACAAAACAGCGCCGTATCTGACGCAGGGTAATCTTTTGCTGATGAGCATTCTGGCCTCCTTAGACTACCTAAGTACCACTAGGAAGACTACCCTACTACCTGTAGGCTAAGATAGACTCCTAGGTGCCGGAGAGACCATATATGGGCGACCACTATTTTGGCGGTTACCCATACTCCCCTTATATATCCTATGAACGACATTCAGTCAGATGGATGGCGACCACGTATATAATGTTACAGCAGCCGCTCCAATGACCTCTTTTTACTAGCAAACCAGCCACTATGCAGCCGTCTGCCAATGACACGCCGTCCCAACGCTGGGGCCAGAGGGGTGTGTTAGCAAAACCCGCCCAAGTTCAATAGCATGTACGGGTCACCTTTACTCCGGCGTGGGTCCTACCTGCGCAGGTGCCTGTGCGCCCATTTACATCTAAGAGCCCGTAGAATGTGAGGCAATCGACCTCTAAGTTCTAGTATGACTTTGCCGGTGAAGGTAGGGTAACTTGGACTCCTCAGTAGGGTAACTGGGGTCCTTGTGCATAATGGTCAATTTCCCAAGGTAGGGTAACTGTGCCCACTTATACCTTTAACCACTCCGGAAGTCCTCCTGTCAACATTCAATGTTGTCTCGGAGACCTGTGTCACATTCCCATAACTCTCTTGACTTTATGCGAACTTACTCCCGAAAGGTTACCCTGCCTCGTAGAGTACCCAAGGCTACTCAACTATTGCCTACGCCTTGTCCTAGGTTAACCAGCTATTTATATACTAAGTATATGAGACCATACCACCAGTGATTACCACTTGGTATACCATTTGGGCTAAGATGGTAGTTATTGTAGCTACCTATCGTAGGGTCGTTACACCAATAGCTATTATCTCTCCATAGTCATATCGTTATCATATGGTTCCATCAGTATCCAATGATACTATTAACATATGTGAGTGCGGGTATGCTTTATTTTTCAAACTACCTCATCCAACAACATCATTCACTTCTGCGACTTTCATCGCTGGAGCGTTGAGTTATAGAATGTGTTGCTTAACCATTGTCCGTAAAAACGTCCCGTTACTTAGTGACCACTTTCGCGACCTCCGTCTTCAGTGCTCAGTAACCTTATGTGACGTCGACTGATTTGGCTCAAACAACTTGCATAAGCTCACCAAAGGTCTTCCCTCATATATCCTGTGAATGGGATCCGGTTGGACGGACGGCCGCGACGTACACAGGTTACAAGGAGGGTTCCAAGGACCATGTCTTTGGTGAGGGGACGCAACTACGGTGGCGTCTGCCAATGTAGCGCCGTCCCAACGCTGGTGTGGGAGGGGGGTGTTGGCTTGTCTTTTTTCTTTGAACTCAGAATCCTAAGGTAAGGTAACTATAGGTCTTTATTCATTAAGGGAAGGCTGAGCTTTCCGGTATGCCTAATACCAGTGAGAACTGCCTGATCCAAGGGAGTCACAGTTGGTATAGATGATTGTGTTCAGGTAACTAGTGGAGGATAAGGCGGGCACCTCTAAAGTATTTTAGCTTCTATAGGACTTTCTCATACGGGAAATTATATTTTTGTCTCTATTCTTAGTTGCCCATTCCAGAGCCCATGAGACCGCCGACAAATGCTGGGCTTTTTAAACTCGGTCCTTCAAAAGGTCATAATTTACAATTTCAAATTCTCAAGTACCCTGAAACCACTCTTGTTAAAATTATTCTTAAGTACACAAAATCATACTAGTTAAGGTTGGATAAGGGAACGTGGCAACACGGGCCATGCATTTTCCACTATTGTGCAAGCGCTAAGGCTTGTCGTCATCATCACTTCGCTGTAGATACGAGTAACTGTAGATACGAGTAACTGTCATGGGTTGTGATCGTTGTGGATTGTGACCGTTGTGGATTGTGACCTTTGAGTGCCGTAAACAGCCCTCAACGGTCAGAACCCGCAACAGTCACTCATCTCTACAGCGAAGTCATGATGACGACAAGCCTTAGCGCTAGCACAATAGTGGGAAAAATATAGCCAGAGTTGCCACGTTCACTCATCCAACCTTAACCCGTAATCTCTTTCTGATAATAATATCACTATGAATACTATATAAGATGGAAGGTAAGTGTCATCCCAAAATGAGTTTCTGGTTCACACTTCTCACTTTCTCTGTCGCCAGTTCCACACGTATTCTACCTTTAGCAGAAGAGAAGCTGCCAGCACCTATCACATCAGTTAGTAAGTTTTCCTTCTAGACTTGTAAGAACTTGGTTACTAATAAAGTACCCACTCCAAGGAAGACCACCGGTTCCACCACTCCATACCCTAATTCTCCTCCTTCCTACAAGGCTACGCAAAAGCCCGCTACCCCATCTCACCTCATTCCGTCCAAGTATACCGGTCAACTGAGTACTGCCGTCACTTCGGATATCCCTCTTTCGAGGATACCTGCCTTAAAGAGAAATAATCTCTTGAATCGTCGTTCTTCCAAGAGTGCACATACTTCGCTTTCACAATCCACCAAAATACCGGCTCCAAAGGACACCACGAGAGCTCCATTTTTTCTGGCTTCCGACGTTGCCAGTTCAAAGCCCATAGTTGGTTTACCAATCCTCCCTTCTATCATGGAAATGGCTTCCTCAAATACGACCGGTCACTCGCGCCAGCTTCCGATATCAGATATGGAGGCAAAACACTATTACCATGGCTTGTATTCTAAGCCAGTACTTATCGCCAGAACGGGTAGTAATGCCTGGGTAGTTCCCTCAGGTCCAGAAGCATATCTAAGACCGAAAGAACTCGGAGCTGTTAGCGATCCTGCCCTAAGTGAAATCTGGGAGGGCGTTCTTGCTTTCAGAATTCACGAGCTCCTAGAGGCAAATACAGTGAGATGGACGAGTACCGATGTAGTAAGGATAGGATTTGTGGGAGAGTGCGCCGCTCCTGTGATTGTATGGATAGGGGTTACACCGGACACTCTGTCCCACCAGGATGGGCAAATAGTTGCAAATGCTTGCAAAGAACTATTGGCGCTCCACAATATCAATGATATTGAAGTTGAGATTCGAGAGGCAAATGTTATCCGCTACATCAGCCCTAAGTTAAAGAAACCAGTCTCCTCCGTCCATCCAACTGCTCAGATCATACAGCCACTTACTCCAACATTGGGTCTGTCTATCTGCAATTCTCGTACACCAGAGCTTGAGGGCACAGGGGGCTTTTTTGTGAGTGACCGGTCTTCACTATATTTAGTGACAGCACGCCATGTTGTGTTTAACACCAACCAGGCCAACAATCACTTATACAAGTGGAAGATGCCTAACGAACCTATTGACATTGCACTATTTGGTACCTGTGGTTTCAAGAAGTACCTTACCCAAATTGAACATGCAATTAAAATAGAAAACATCAATCGAGAGTTCCAGGGGAATCGTGTCAAGATGATGGGAGAACAGCGAGATAAGATGGAACCCCAGGAGTTTGAGCTTCAACTAAGCGATGCAGCGAAACAAGGCAAAGAGGCTATCGATACGATTGTCGCATTGGAGATGTTATTAAAGCATGTCAAGCAAGTTTGGGGGGATATCGCCGACCGAGTACTGGGCCACGTTGAATTTTCACCTCCAATAAAACTCCTAACTGGAGTGAAGAAGTTTACTCAAGACTACGCCCTCATCAAAATTGATCAAAGTACTATGGAAGTTTCTGGGTTTCCTGGGAATGTACTTGATCTGGGCACCGAAATTTCCGCCAAACAGTTCACCGTTATGATGTTTCCGAATTCAAAAAACAAGAAAAACTTCTTATTCCCACCCGACCGCCTTCTTAAGGTCAACCAGATCATCCCTGAACCTGAAATGCGAAACCTTCCGATGTACGATGATAATGACAACAAGTGTCTCATTGTCTTGAAGAGGGGATATGGTACAGGTTTAACAATGGGCCGTTCAAGTGGAATAAAATCCTTTACAAGAAGTTACTTCCAGGACGGTCCTCCGAAAGTTTCAAAGGAATGGGCCATTTTGCCTTACGATCAGAAGTCGGGTCCATTTGCTTCTCCGGGGGATTCTGGAGCAGCTATTATAGACTGCTTAGGGCGTCTGGGTGGTTTGCTCACAGGTGGCAGTGGGGTGTCCGACTCTAGTTCTATTGTTTACGCTACTCCTGTTTCTTTCATCCTTGAGAGACTCAAAGCTAATGGGTATAATGTAACTGTTGAGGCAGCCCTTCCTCCCTAAATGTGTCATTAAACCAGCAAATCTCTATATTGGCCAGGAAGTTTCCTTGTTGTTACCTCCAATTACTTGTTTTTCATCCTCTTTCGCTTTCTAAACTAAACATGCAATCGTTATGGATATTTCTCCCCCTTGTTTTTTTTTTCCGTTTTAATGCATTTGATAATGTATTGGACAGGAAAGTGGATCAGATCCAGAAGTGAATCGGTATGTATGTGAATTTTGCATAAACTCCCCACTATGGGACATTTTCAACAAAACAAATCCTCCGAAGTGAGCTTGAAAGCCAGCAAATCTGAAATAGTGTCCTATCAGATATATCTCCCACCCTTTTAAATCTCGTCTTCTTAATGTTGTACGTCAATTAGAATCTCCATATTTCTACTTTTTTGACATGTTTTTATTAGATCTACTTCCTCCTGTGATCCACTTCACGGTTCCATACATTATTCCAGAGCCAGAATCCATTATTTATTTTGCTGAGTCTTTTCCGCCTTTGTGGCCGGTGATTAATTGTGGATTCTTGAAGGATCGCATCGAGATTCAAAGACGAGCAAGAACCTAGATTGTGCCTGTTAGGTGATAACTTGGAAAACTGCCCCTAGTACCCTTCTACCTACATCACCAGAATTTCCTTCAGAATTTGCATAAGAATGTCTACCCCTGAACTATTGTCTACAGCATCTAGGTTTGTGTCTTCGTTCAGCCTAGTGGAAATATATGCGACAATATCCGCTTGCTTGTAGTTGATAGATAGACTAGTTTCCTTTTTCACAAGACACTCTATACCCTCGAGTTGAATATAGATTCAGCCCGTAAGCAATATCTGTGTACCATGTAACTTTTATAAAACTCGGTTTATCAAATCAAGAATAATGACACTATGTCCTAGCACACATTCGTCCTGAGCATAGACAATCATAAACAGATTAATTTCGGAAGATGTGATTTGCAGCATCTTGACAATATTGGCAAGCTCTAGCTTCCATCCTCTAATCACCCCCCTGTAGCTGACATAGGTTTGCGCTATTTCGTCTAGTTCCTTTCCAAATTCCTCTGAGTGGCCCCCTCGGTTAGCTCACCCAGCAGACTTGCAGTTGGAGGATCTTTCTAGGCTTCCAAGTTAACAGAAAAACATATTACAGGAACATCTTGCCTCTCGGCCTTCTCAGGACAAGGTGTTGGGTTGGGTTTAAAGGCCTCTTAGCCCCAACCCACCAGGATTCTGTCATTGTATTTCCAATGTGGTCTTCTAGTGTAAAAGCAACCACATCACAAAACCGGATTCCTATTGCCTGAGCGCTCTGGAACAATAAAATTGAGAGCCAGGAACAATCACTCCTAGCAGTAAGAAGCTACCGAATTACCACATTAACTAGTGAGGGGATTAACTGGTGCGGACCAGGACTACCAGCAGTTACATATGATTGCGTTAAACAACATCTCTCCAGAGTGGAATATCCAGTTTCAACTCCTAGGCTAGTGCTATGGTGGACAATGCTTTGAATTTGACCGCTCCATATTAGCCCGCACGATTGTTGGGACCGTTCGGTGAGCACCAAGTTTCAAATTTGAGTGCCTGAGATGTCCAGCTGAGAATCTCTGGTCTATTTTTGTGTAACGACCATACAATAGGTAGCTACAATAACTACCACCTTAGCCCAAATGGTATACCAAGTGGTAACCAAAGGGGGTATGGTCTAGTATACTTAGTATACAAGAATGTTGGTTCACCTAGGGGAAGGCCCAGAAGACAGAAGAGTAGCATTAGGTACTCTATTAGGCAGGGTAACCTTTCAGGAGAACGTTCGCATAAGGTCAAGAGAATTATAGAAATGTTATACGGATCTCGGAGACGACCTTTGGGGTCGACTAGAGGACTTCCAGAACGGTTAAAGGCATAAGAGGGCAAAGTTACCCTACCTTGGGAATTTGGCCATTATGCCCATGGAACCCTGTTACCCTACGGAGGTATCCAAGTTACCCTACCTTCACTGGCAAAGTCATTCTGGAACTTAGAGAGGTCATTTGCCTCACATTCTACTGGCTCTTAGATGTTCATAGGCGCAGGCACACCTGCATAGAAAGGCCAGCAGCCTGAGCAGTGGTGGCCCAAAGATACTGTTGAACTATGAAGGGTTGAGCTAACACCCCACTCTGGCCCCAGCGTTGGGATGGCGCGTCATAGGCAGACGGCTATGTCGTTGCTCGTTTGCTAGTAAAAAGAGGTCATTGAAGCAGCTGCCATATTACCGTAAATGTCGTCGCCATCCGTGTAATGGGGGCACCCTGTAGAGACGTGAAGTCTAAGGTTGCGACTGCACCAAACACTCAAAGTAGAAGATAAAGATGAGGTAAAATAATTCAGAAGAATGAACGGTAAAACATAATATAGTTAAGCTCAAAGCTTCACTCAATTTAGTTCTCTCGAGGAAAAGTTGTTTGTCAAAGTAGAATGCCAAACGCTTAAACTTAAGTAGATATCAGATTTAAGCCTTTGACATTCACCACTACTTCGACCTTGTGCGAGTACCCTGTCCTGCTCAGAACTTGTCCGAGTTCTACCCTCCATTAGGAATTATCATTCTGGAGGTATCGGACCAACTCGGGTACACTTAACTCTGTCAATAGGATATGAGTTTCTGCGAAGCATCTCCAATACAACCGCAGGTGGAAAAACTCTTCCTATCGAAGTCATACCAGTGGCTAACTGTTATGACAACAACCGGAGTCAATACCTAGGTGGTGGACTCACTGGCCCAGTGGTAGTCTCACCTATACAAGCTATGCAGTCCATCATTTAATCTACGCGACTATCTAATGTGATAAATTGACATGCAAGCTCCCCGGGTGAGATGTAGCCAATGGTTGGCTAAATGGGCACTACCCATAGCCAGCCTGTCGGGACATACAATACCGTGATAAGGCTCATACCTCTAGAGTCCATTGACAACCCATAGTAATGCTACAAATCAAGGGGGGAAGGTCCGGGCTGGTTACTGAGGTATTTGTCTCAAAAGCACCCTGACCTTCTGAGACTACCTGAGAACCACTAGGAAGACTACCTTACTACCCGTAGGCTAGAATAGACTCCTAGGTGCCTGAGGGACCATTAATGTGTGACCCCCATTTTGGCGGTTACCCATACTCCCCTTATATATCCTGCGAACTACATTCAGTCGGACGGACGGCAACGACGTATACCGTGTTAGGGCAGCCGCTCCAATGACCTCTTTTTACTAGCAAACGAGCAACTATGCAGCCGTCTGCCTATGACGCGCCGTCCCAAGGCTGGGGCCAGAGGGGGGTATTAGCTAAACCCGCCCAACTTCAATAGTGTGTTCGGGCCACCCTTACACAGGCGTGGGGCCTCCCAGGGTAGATGTGTGTGCACCCAAGAACATCTAAGAGCTCTTACAATGTGAGGCAATCGACCTCTAAGTTCTAGGATGACTTTGCTGGTGAAGGTAGGGTAACTTGAACTCCTCAGTAGGGTAACTGGGGTCCATAGGCATAATGACCAAATTCCCAAGGCAGGGTAACTTTGCCTTCTTCTGCTATTAACCACTCCGGAAGTCCTCCAGTTGCCCACAAAAGTCTTCTCAGAGGTCCGTGTAACATTCCCATAATTCTCTTGACCTTATGTGAATGTTCTCCCAAAAGGTTACCCTGCCTAATAGAGTACCCAAGGCTACTCAACCATTCCCTAGACTTTGTCCTACGTTAACCAGCTATTTGTATACGAGGTATACGAGACCATACCACCTCTGGTTACCACTTGGTATACCATTTGGGCTAAGGTGGTAGTAATTGTAGCTACCTAAAGTAGGGTCGTTACAATCAGTCTGACTAAATGTCGTTCGCAGGATAGATAAGGGGAATACGGGTAACTGCCAATATGGGGGTCACCCATATATATGGTATCTCTGGCACCTAGGAGTCTATCTTAGCCTACGAGTAGTAGGGTAGTCTTCCTAGTGGTACTTAGATAGTCCAAGAGGCCAGGACCCTTTCCGGACAAATATCTCAGTAACCAGCCCGGACCTTCTCCCCTTGATTTGTAGTATTACTATATGTTGTCAGTGGACTCTAGAGGTATGAGTCTTATCATGGTAGAGTATGTCCCAAGAGGCTGGCTATGGGTAGCGCCCATTTCGCCAACCATCGGCTACATCTCACTGGGGCAGCTTGTACATCAAATTATCACATTGGATAGTTGCGTAGATTAAATGATCGACTACCTAGCTTGTATAGACGAAACTACCACTGGGCCAGTGAATCCACCATCTAGGTATTGACTCCGGTTGTTGTTATAACAGTTAGCCTCTGGTATGACTTCGATAGAAAGAGTTTTTCCATCTCCGGTTGTATTGGAAATGCATTGCAGAAACTCATATCCTATTGACGCAGTTATGTGTACCCGAGTTGGTCTGATTCTTCTGGCAGGATAATTCCTAATGGAGGGTAGACCTCAGAGAAGCCCTGAGCAGGACAGGGTGCTCGCACAAGGTCGGAGTAGTGGTGAATGTCAATGGCTTATATCTGATATCTACTTAAGTTTAAGCGTTTGGCATTCTACTTCGATAACCAACTTTCCTCAAGGGAACTTATTGAGGGAAGCTTTCAGCGTAACGATATTAAGTTTGACTGTTTGATTCTTTCGAATTATTTACCTCATATTTATCTTCTACTTTGAGTGTTTGGTGCGGTCACAACCTTAGAGTTCACCTCTCTATAGTGTGCCCCTGTTACAGTATATCATTAAGCGCGCTCGCTTAACTCTCTTTTGAGAATAGTTGTGTTGGCCTACAGTTTGGACATTGTTTGATCACGAGTCGCTTGTCTGGTACAAGAAGCATTGGGTAGAAAGAACAATGTCTTCAACTATGGCTGTGTCCCATATTCATTCTCATCCTGAGCGTATGACTGGTATTAAGCCAGAATTATCTTGAACCGCTGCAAGAGCTTTCCTGAGAAGACTCAGTTGGCGCCCAATCCAACAGCTCCTGACATATAACCTTCAGAATGATCCTACCTTTGAGGAAGAGATACCCCGTACAGTCAGAGAGATGGAGATTGAAGACCCCCGTGCCCTCCTCTAGAATTTCACTCATGACTTGTCAGTAGGACAAAGGAGACCCCAGGATAGACGGCGGATGATGACTTTTGCTGATTTCCCTAAAGATCTTGTTGAACCTTACATACTTGTGGAAATTACAAGACAGATGCAAGATGCATAAAGCCTTCTGCTTAATGGCACTGAAGAGCATCTGCATGCATTTGAAACAGAGATCATGGAAAATGCCAATCGTTGCATGCAATATCAGCGAAAGAACTTCCGTCAGTTAGGTATGTCGGATCAGATAATCCAGAAGCAGGTAGAGTCCTTAGAGCAGGCCGCTGCCCATGGGTATTCCATTGACGCTGAGACTAACCTTGTTATAAACGCTGCCTCTCCCCTTCCCTTGGCTATTGAACTCCCTCCTCATTACGCTGCTGAAGTTGCAGCCTGCATGATTAATGAGACATACCAACCTTGGTTGAATGAGGTGGGTAGGCAATGTATCGCACAGCAAGAGCAGCTTGCAGAATAGCAAAAGCAGGTGGCCGAAGCACAGCAACGTCGAACCCCTCTCAAAGTGGCCTTTAGTGAAGTTGTCCGCTCTCGGGGTACAGCCTCTTCAGTAAAAAACCTCTGGCCATCATCACGTCCTCTCAGGGTTACAAAGTCCAGGTCTATTTCGTCAGGGAGATTATCGAGATAGAACTCTCCACCGCTGCCACATCCAGAGGCTCTCCCCGCAACACCCTCTCCTTTACCACGATCATCCACCGTACTTCCCCTTCCGGCAGTGTAACAAAGTACACCTGCGACACATATCAAACGTGAATGACCATTTGCCGTAGCAGGGCAAACCCCTCATCCCACGACTCCACAGATCCCAGGTGCCTTTGCTTCGGCAGTCGCACCTCCCGCTCCAGCGAAGCCTTCTGGTAGTGTTAGACCTCCCGGTTTTGCCCCAAGGTCAGAGGCGCCAGCGTCTACAGGTGTTTGTTCCCCTGACTGTAGGGTTGTGGCCGAAGGAAGCGATATTGGGTATGCACATAGGTTTCCATGTCTCAAGAGTGACTTTGAGCCAATAAAGATTTGGTCAAGACCTTTGAATGCTCCTTGGCCAAAGTCAAACCAGAACCAATGTGGGTACTGTAAGAGTGTGAGGTACACTAGGCATAGTGACTGCCCAGACATTTTAAGGGACTATTCGGTTAACACTCATGCCATTAGCCTACAACCTCCTCCCCCACTGCCTAACCATTACCTGAGAGAATGGATGAAGACATGCGGGGTGAGGATGGTTTTAGTAAGTATGATTCCCCTAGGGGAGGCCCCAGCAGCAACGCTGGTGGCTGTTGAGGAAATCTTCCTCCCTGTGGTAGAAACGGTGGAGGCGGTGGAGTTCTAAATGATGCGGACTCCTCGTCAGATGGCGATTCTGACTCCTTCCTTCCCGATCCTCGGAAATTCCTAGGAACACATAAGTCTCACTGGAATGATGCGAGAAAGGAAAAGTATGATAGTCTGAATCATGAGCTTGCTGAGTATCTTCGGAAACAATACAAGGGTAAGAAGTCAGTGCATCGACCGAAGAAGTCTGAGAAATTAGTGTAACGGGGGCACCCTGTAGAGAGGTGAACTCTAAGGTTGCGACCGCACCAAACACTCAAAGTAGAAGATAAAGATGAGGTAAAATAATTCAGAAGAATCAACGGTAAAACTTAATATAGTTAAG
>Ga0307509_10009065_pt1 | contig 12517 bp, 21 predicted proteins | sample 10_EM_MG_FD_202245 | JGI IMG/M metagenome (GOLD analysis project Ga0307509, IMG submission 202245) | Populus trichocarpa ectomycorrhiza microbial communities from riparian zone in the Pacific Northwest, United States - 10_EM | ecosystem: Host-associated > Plants > Roots > Unclassified | place...
TCAATTGCTGAATCCACTCCCAGTCATCTTGATGGAGCATGAGCTTGCGGAGGGGGCGTTCTACCCGATACCTATAGAGTACAAATTTCATCAAGCCGACGTGGTCAACAAGCGCATGTTTGCCGCATCTGTAGATAGCAAGGCTGTTGAGCGATGGGCAGAATGGCAGTCCATCTTCGGGGGAGGTTGCGAGAAGGGCTCTGAGAACGCCTTCCGACCTCGGGCACGAGATGCTCAGTTTCCTGATGTGACTGAGATTGGGTAACCACATCGTCCATGGTACCTCAACACTGTCGGTGATAAGCACTAGGGTGTGGATCTCCATCAGCAAACGTCTCGATTACTTATTCACTTATTTACGCTTTTTGGCACTTCCCTTGCGCTTATTCTTCCCCCACAGCTTTCTCCACTTATTTCTACTTACTACTTTTCCTGGGCCTTTTGACAACTTATCGCTTTTACGGAAAGCACTGAATGACTGATTGTACATACATGTCGAGCCCACTAGCAAAGATAACGACTACAGATCAATGTGAATGTGACATGGGTACAGGAGGGGTGTTTAGATAAGGAGGGCGCAGCGACTGACGTACAAAATCATCGATTGGAGAGATCGTCCACATGTGACTTACCTGGACTCAAACACTGCTAACCGATGGAGGCAGGTTTGGGGGCTGCTTGGAGGCCGTACCCCTAGCCATCTACGTCCATGAGTTCTGCACTCCCTGGGGGCGCATCTCCCGGTCTTCGCCTCTTCTGGAGCTGGGGGCGTGATCCCTGACGGGTTGAAGGCCTCTTCTGAGGCTGGGGATCCACCTGCGGAGAGGGGAGAGATGATGTTGATGTTGAGGTCGGCATCCTCCGAAACTGGGGACGTGCACCCTGCTGAGTGGAAGGTCCCCTCTGAACCTGGGGCTCCTCCTGTGGGGAGGGAAGGGGCGGTGTCGAAGTCGCGCTGCGACTCGTGGGGGGTCCGGAATGGGAGTGAACAGAGCCCGAGGCCAGGGGAATGGTGATGGGTGTGGGCGAGGGGGATGTCGACGTCGAGGCCATGCGGGGAGGGAGTCGCGACGTCGTCGCCACAGGAATCCTCGACGGTGAGGCCCGGGGGTTTCTGGACGCTGTGGCGATGGGGGGAGGCGTCACCTGCATTCGCACCATGGGAAGAGACCTCGTCCGGTGCACTGCCTCACGCTGAGGGGGAAGGGTGGGTAACTCCGCGGTGGCTGTAGGGGACGTCCTGGCTGCCGGCTTCTTGGGGCCCTGCTTCTTCCACTGCGGCTTCCGCTGCTTCTGGGCTCGGGCCTGTGACTTGACGGGGTTGGCGATCTCCGGCAGCTGTGTGGTGGGTTGCTCTGTTCGATCGGCAACCAAATCGAGATCCGAGGGGGACAGGCCCGCAATCATGTCCCTGAACCTGAGGGGGTAAGTCGCCTGTGGATAGACGACTGCGACGAGGGCACGCCTCGCCAGGACCGAGCCGGACATCGTTGGGGTTGCGGGGACCGTCCATACGTCTTTGCACCCATCGCACTTTAGATGTACACGGGAATTTGAAATCACCTTTGAGTTGATTCGCTGGCCGCACCTCTGATAGCAGGGACACAACATCCCGAGTGGCTGCTTGAACGTGAACTTTGTGAAGAGGACGTGGTCCTCATCCTGACCTGGCGTGAACGGCATGGGCACTGGCAGCCTGAGGTACTCGGAAAACCGGGCTGGGTCGTGGCCATGGAATGAGAGGACGGGTTGGTGGACCTTGGCCCATTCGCTGGTCACCACCTTGGAGAAGAGGAGGGGAAAGTCTGAGGCGGTCTGCACCCAATATGCAGCGAGGTTCATCAGCTGGGGTGCGACCTCACGGACGACAGTCGTTGTGTTCGCCAGGGAAAGGACGGTCGAGCAGTGCCTAGTGATTGTGGTGAGCGATGTAGCCAATAGGAAAGGGATGTGCAGAGCCTACCCATCCAGTATACGGCTCCGTGCACCGGCCTGAGAGATGGATGAACCGCACGAGAGGTTGAGGATCAGGCTCTTGTGCTGGTGCTTTGGAGACTTGTCTGAGTTGGAGAGAAATTTGAACACTCCAGGAGGGGAGCAATCCCGTAAGATCTTTGGAAAAACGTGAGATATGTGGGATGGCCACATGGATGATGATCCTACCTCAAGAAGCGAACATGCCAGATAATCCTGTGGAGAATCCCCCGCATAGATGAAGAACCCGTTCTCGAGGGAATGGGTGTCGACGATGAACAGAATCTTGGCTGTGGGGTGCCTGTTGAGGAAGGACTCTGCTGCGGTACGATCCCTCGTGGTCCGGTAGTGGCGGTCGTTCCTGTCGTCAGGACCGGCAACCGGGACACCGTTCAGAGGGCACTCCATGAGCATCACCTATGAGGAAGTCAATCATCAGGACTGCATCGCTCGGGACCACCCCACACGCACCGAATCTTCGTTCCCCACGTAGCTGAGGCAGAGGAGGTCGCGGATGACCTTTCCGAAGCTCTCCCGCGTCTCATGCCATCGGACGTGGATGATGAGAACCGCAGGGTCATATCGGAAGAGGATGTCGTGGGGATCGGGCAGAGCGTCCGGATTGATGAACGAAACCTGCAAGCCAGGCGTAAACATGTGTCCATCTGCCTGACAGGCCTGTCGAAGACTTACGCCGCTTTGGCCGCGCCGGTGCCTCACACAGTATGGGCAGTAAAAGACAAACCCCGGCCTGGTGATCTGCGCATTCCAGATGGCACAGCCCCGCCCTCCGTCTGGCCCGCCCGTGCAGATGCCAACCCTGCACCCAGCGCACAAGAGGAGATACTGTCCAAAGTCGAAGCAAGATGAACACCACTTCGCATCGTCAGTGCCAGGCAGGTAGGAGATATGGGCCCGAACCACTCACCTTGGAGTAGTCATCTGGCTTCGTAGATGGCGCCATGAGCGGGGGCTCCAGTGACTGCGTTCTGTCTTGAAACGTTCCCTTGTCGATACCGGCTTGGATGATCTTTTGGGCTGCAGGGGAGAGGACCCGCTTCATCTGGGTCTTCGCCTTCAACACTGTGGATCGGTCAATAGATGTCAGGGATCGGTAGGGTCCATTGGTGGATCTACTCACAGCGTTCCGCCCACTCTGCATTCACGACCTTCCGTTCTTGACTAAACGAGATCGGCTCGAACCCCTGCCCAACAATGAAGCTTGCTGCCGCCTTATCAGGACCACCATACCAGATCGTCGTGCTGTCGGATGCAGGTATCGTCTGTGGCGGTCCACCAAAGTATATTTCGTTGGACTGATCGTTTAGAGGCGCTTCCGACATTGGACGAAGAGTGCGGGTCGGCTCAGCAGGCTTGCACAGGAAGTGGGAGAGCAAAGCCGATCATGGAAGTACGAGGTGAGCGACTGCGCGATCGCTACGGATTTGATCAGCGCATGCAATCAGTGATCATAAGATAAGCACCCTTTGGCCTTCGCACTCACCCCTGGCCTCCCTTCCTCCATGGCCCCCCGCCCTCCTAAAGGAATCCTCGGGCCTAGCGGCGGCCCCGGCATGCCGGCACTCACGACCAAGGCCAGCAGGAAGACCAGCAAGAAGAAGAAGGCTTTGACTGCGCCCAAGGAGAAGGAGCCTGCCCGCAACACGCGCACCGACTTCCCGCTCATAGTCAATGCACGCAAGGTCCACCACCCAGTGTTCAGGGATGTGGCCACCACCCTGCGGGATGCATGGACAATCAGCACCACGCTCCCCATGGGCATCATATTTGATTGCGTCGACCCCTGTCGACACTTCAAGAAGGGGACCACCTATGACAGCGACGGTGACGAACCCTTCCCCAAGTACAAGCCGAACCCTCAACGGGATCCGGACGTTTGCTACGAGGATGATGGCCAGGCGCCATATCTCCCGAAGACCTATCGGTGAGCGTCACAGCGTCGGCATCGCACACCGCTGATTCCTGCCCTGCTGACACCTTCATTAGCCGCATCTACGACTGGAGGTGCCTCACGCCTTTCGAAACGTACCTCAATTGGGCGGATGGCCAGCTCGTCGAGGCGGACTATGGGAGAGTGGTGAAGAGACGGAATAAGCAGGATTGGGTGGACACGTGGAAGACCGTCCTCCTCCCCGTGCCGTACGTCCGGCTGGTCGAACAGTTCCTCTTTGAGGATCGACATGGTGCAGCCAACGACGGCCACGAGGCGTTCCGCCGCCAGGTCTACGCTGGGAACATGTTGGACGAGTTCACCAAGGAGGTCATGCAATACAAGGGCGATCCAAAGGACTTTCGGTCATTCGTCCTCACCCCAGTCCTTCAGCGCCAGCTCCGAGGCATCCCCGATAGCTACTACCCACTCATCGCACACGCTCTGACGGAGGCCCGCACAGAACACACCCCCACCATTGGAGATGCGACAACGTTCTACCTCGGAGTGGACCCAATCAACCCCACCTGCATCGCGACCTTCCGGAGGAACCTGGTGTACATCCGTGAGGCGCGGTGGCACCTCGCATGCCGGATGGGACACGCGGAGGTCGACTCCATAGATACATACAACTGGTTCATTGAAAACCACGACACCATCATGAAGGGGATATCTCCACGGGTCCCAGGCGAGTTCCCAAAGTTCAACTTGGCGGAAGTGGAGCTGCTCCACATTGAAGGCCTGCACCCGCTCTTCAAGACCGAGCTCAGCCGTGTGGTACGTATCCATGCCCTGCCAGACCCGGGATCTCCCTGATAGGCTGGCCTCACAGCCCGAGCATGTTGCCGCCATTTACAATATGTGGCCGGAGTTCCAGGGAGCGACTGAGCAGCAGCCGGCTGGTGGCTCGACACACAAGCGTCGACTGTCCGGTGGGATGGCCAACACCACCTCGGAAGGAGGAGCAAAGCGGCAGAGGACCACTGAAAGGGAGGACAGCGAGGGTGAGAACAGCAGCGATAAGGATGCGGATGGAGAACGGACCCGGGGTGACGACCTAATAGTCCCCGACTCTGAGGAGCAACGGGTGAGCGACTCCGAGCTCCCAGTCCCTGGTCCCAGCAGATCTCGGAAAGGCAAGGGCCCGGTCGGAGCGGACGGCGGGGGCGGTGGGGATACTCAGGACGAGCGTGAGAAGGAGCGTGAGGAAGAGGAGGAGGAGGAGGAAGAGGAGGATCTGGAAGGTCGGAACAAGTCTGGTGGGGAAACTCCGGATGAGCATGAGAGGGAGCGCGAGGAAGGGGAGGAAGAGAGGGATCTGGGGGGTCGGAACAGGTCTGGTGGGGGAAGCCAGAATGCGAGCAACAATGTGATCATGGGGGGCACTCAAACGGAGGGTGAGGAGGGCAAAGGTGGGGTTGGAAACAAAATGCAAGGTGGCGACGATACGGCGGAGTAGGCCCTGAGGTTCCACCTCCCCACTCACATTCCCTCACTGTTCCCACCCTCGCCACGTTTGCGCTTGAAGCCCGGTAGGTCCCAGTCAGTTTACCCATCTCTCTATTCACTATGTGCCCACCCCTACCTGATATGTTTACCCACAATGTCTCCATTGACCTGTAACACACACCGTTCCACTCAAGTCCTTCAAGTCGCTTCCATCCGCGACTCATAGCCCAACATCAGCAAAGGGAATGTCATCAATCCAGGTACGTTGGCAACCCAGGCACCGGGTTTGTGGCGCACACTGCATCAGAACACCGTTTCACTCCTCAAAATATCCAATCATTCCGCATACTTCATTTGGTGAATATATCAGAGCAGGAAGAATAGCGCGCTGGGAAGGGAAGAACCGCCGGGGTAGTTCCGCACCGGATGCAAACCCAATTTCCAATGGGGGAATCATTGGATCTTGGCCATGGCCATTTGCGATCCACGGCAACCGGATCAGATCGATGCCATTCGTGGCGGTGGCGTTGCCATCACTGGAGATCCCACGATCGCTACCGCCTGCCAGGTATTGGGCGCCAGACGCGGTCAGACAGGTTGCGACATCGGTGGGCCGTGCAACGGTCGCCTGGTCAATATACAAACGCCCCCACAGGGTGGTACATACGTATTTAATGTGCACACACGAGTTTGGAGTAGACCGATGAGCTGTGGGCCGGGGAACGCGCCCACAAGCTCAACCATTTGTCGATCAAAAAACAAACACGGACAAATATCGCGAATCAAGACACGACGCGTCACCGATCAAATGATCGGGGTCTCTTCCGCTCTGACCACCACCATCCTTCCGGGACGTCCCCGGGAGGAGCGGTCATCCCGGACTTCCCGGGATGACGTACTCGCTTTGCGAGTGAGGCGTTAGCCTCCACCACACTTCCAGGACTTCCCTGGAAGTGTTGGCCGTCCTGGACCTTCCAGGACGACGGCGTCGGTCATCCCGGACTTCCCGGGATGACGGACTCGCTTTGCAAGTGAGGCGTTAGCCTCCACCACACTTCCAGGACTTCCCTGGAAGTGTTGGCCATCCTGGACCCTCCAGGACGACGGTGTCGGTTGTCCTGGACATCCCAGGACAGCGACTCGGTTTGCGAGAGAGGCGTTGGCCTCCACCACACTTCCAGGACTTCCCTGGAAGTGTTGGCCGTCCTGGACCTTCCAGGATGACGGCGTCGGTCATCCCGGACTTCCCGGGATGACGTACTCGCTTTTTGAGTGAGGTGATAGCCTCCACCACACTTCCAGGACTTCCCTGGAAGCGTTGGCCGTCCCGGACATCCCGGGACGATGCGCCCACTTTGTGGGCGAGGCGACAGCCTCCACCTCACTTCCAGGTTGTCCCTGGGAGTGCCGGCTATCCTGGGCCTTCCAGGACAACGGCGTCCGCTGCCCTGGACTTCCCAGGAGAACGGACTCGATTCGTGGACGAGGTGCTAACCTCTCCCGCACTTCCAGGACCTCCCTGGAAGTGCCGGTTGTCCTGGACCTCCCAGGACTATGGACCTGCTTTGTGAGCGAGGCGTTAGTCTCTGCAACACTTCCAGAACCTCCTTGGAGGTGTCGGCTTTCCTGGACTTCCCAGGCGATGTTTTCACCTTGGCAATCGATTTTGCCAAGCTTCCAGGTCATCCGAAACTGATGCCCCTCTGCAGGTAAGCAAGGTAAGCAAGGCCTCGGGCTCTGACGCCCTTGGTTGGGCTGTCCACTGTGATATCCTTTACGAAAACTCTCTGTGTAGTGCCAGGTAGTTTCCAATATAATTTCCTTTTACCTGTCTCAGCCCCAGTGGAAGGACATACTGTACGCGACGCCACTGGGCGGTGCCATTATCCCATCAGATCAAACACATTGCTATGGCATCCTTGTGATCGCTGGTTATGGATTGAGCATCGACCTTTCCCACGTCCTGTGTAATTATGGGGTCCTTGATTCCCACACCCCCTGGCGTGTTCGTGCCTGGCCGCATATGGAGGGTGTGGTTTAGACTCTTGATTGAGTAATCCTGACAACGTTACACCGAGTGCAGGATTGGTTGGGAGGAGTGTGAGAGACAAATCCCCCGGTGCTGTAAAGCCACAGCGCACTGTCACAACCTGGGAGCGGATGGGACTGGTAACGTGAAATTGGCACACCTCTATACAACAGTCTCATATGCGTGATAATCTATATACCTGTTAACATAGAAGCCTTTGAATGAGTCAAGGGTCTTCGTGTAGTTTAACGTTCGAGGTATAGGGGTAGCGCCGAAGATTGGGAGGAGGTGCGCAGCACGGAATATACAGTCGAGGTGAATTACAGATAAATTGGGAGCGCCGCCGGAATAGTCAGGCGTCACAACCCACATCCCATTGTCAGGGTCGGGCCGGTCCCCAAATATGGAAAACCAATGGATGAGAGCGCATTCATGCAGTTGATCATTGAAGGTGAATGAGAAGAGGAGGAGGACACGGGCAACCAGCAGGTCACTCATGACAGGCTCCTCAGAGTCCGAGCCACTTGAGACAAAGACACAGTCGTAGCGAGGCCCAGGGATCTCCCCTCGATTCCATGAAGGTGTCGCCCGAATGGTCTCATGGAACATGCCAGCGGTTGTGGATGGGTTCGATGGTGCGCAGAAGATGGCCTGCGCCGAGTGGTAGACCCTGAGGCGGTCCAGGTGCGACACATTGATGCGGGGAGGATGTATGGGCGATGGGAGGACGCTGTGGTCCTCGTCCGGATAGAGACTTTCGAGGAGGTACCTGCGGATGAGGTCGGGGAGGTTCGGGTGACCTATCCTTTGACCAAGGCCATGGGCACTGTGTGGGTAGTTTGGGGCTACAGCGGGAGTGATTAGTCCGACTTAATCGAAGAATGCAGCTGTGTACTCGCCATGGGTTTGGGCAAGGAAGACCTCGTTATAAACAGCCCCCTCTTCCGCCGCGCCGGACAGGTCCTCATCGTTATCCGATGGAGCACAATGGGGGATGCGGGGTTGCCAGGCAGGGGTGTCAAGCATACCATGTGAGGTGAAGTGGGCCCGGGCAGCAGTCAGCTTCTCAGCCCGACGATTGGTGTTCATCATCTGGTGAATGGCATTGTAGCGGCTGGAGCGGCGCCATGGGTGTTTGACGGCGCAGATGTGCTTTGACTCTGTGATGGATGAGCAGAGCCCATTTGGCGCACCAAAGTTCTCGATGTGCTGGCGGTAATGCACCATTGCATGCTGCCTTGGCAGGGAGAAGCCTGCAGGGGTGGGGTCCCGGACTCCAGTGCGCTGAAAGACCTTCCGGTGTTCATGGAATCTCCCAAGCGCCTCATCGAGTCGGTTCAGCGTCAAGGGGGTGAAGAGGCTCCCTCTTGCGAGATAGCAGAAGTCAAGGTAGGCATTGAAGCACCACACCATCTCCCGAGGAACAAGTCCCTCGATGGCTGGCATCCACACCTGATGGCGGATCATTGAGAGGGATAGCCGGTCGCTGCAACAGGCATGGGGGCACACCTTCATGAGAGCCTTGGAGTCATTCCCGGTCCACTGTTGGAAATTGCGGCCTTGCTTGAAGCGGCGGAGCCCAGGGAATGGCGGTGCTAAAGCAATGCTACCGATGGGAGAATGAGGGACTGTCACTCAAGGGGTCACTTCAGCTCACCGCCGATCAATCTCATCTAAGATGAGGTTGGCCATTGCCTTCCCGTGCTGACGCCGCAGGCACTCGCACACCCATTCGACGAGATGGTCCTTGAACACGCCTTTGATGAGTTGGTGGAGGAGGTCTGGGGTTATTAGCTCATGGATGTTCGCGCGGGGGAAATGCTCGGTGAATGGCTGGGGAGGATGGCAGGGTAAATCACCACATGTGGTGGAGCGAGAGGGGACAGGACTCACCGTGATGCCATCGACAATCCCATACATCTCCCAAAGTTCCTTCGATTCATAGGCCTCCTTGCAGGCATTCGCATGATCGGGTGACCGAAAGAGTGGGTCTATCTGGTCGAGGTTATCTGGGGATGAGGCACAGCTGTGTGTGGTCGATCAACACAAGTCACCCCCGCCTCTGAGTGCTTACCATGTGCACCACCCGCTGACAACGGCTGCAAGCAAGACCTGCTCAGGGTAGTCGGCGATGTATGGTCCAAGGGTGTATATCGCCCTCCGGAAGTGGCCGTCGGGGCACCTCACAACATCGGGCTTTGTCATGAATGGTGTGAGCGGGGTGAGGATGGTCCTCAGCGACTCATGCATGAGCTGGCGCCGGAATAGACGGAACAGCGGGCTTGTTGCATCCTTTCGCGTACCTGAAATGCTGTAAGGGGGAGGCCAAACGCCTGACACCGACAGGGAATACCTTTTGGAATTGCCAAAAAGCCGATTGGCACAAGGGCGTCACGGTGGGCACGGCGAGCCGGATTTCTGATGTTTCCAGGGGAGAAGTACAACGGATGAAACTCATTCTGGCCAGTGGCGTTTGAAGCTAGTGTCTTGTCGCTGCCAAGGAGCAACGGTACCAGCATTGATCCGTGAGTGTCGGGGTCCTCGGCTAACACATCCTGGTGGTAGGGTGAGCTTGTAGCCACAGCCGGAATGGGGGGAAGTTGCAAACCGCTTGCTTCCATGCCCAATTCCCAGACATCAGGTCTCCCAGGCGGCGCTGGCCACCTTCAAACTCTCTGTACGGTGCGTAGTCAAACTGACCCTTGAAGTCGGGGTTGGAGATCATGCTCCGTATAACCGAGAGTGGATCCCGAAAGAACACTGTGTAATCGCGTGTCATCCAGTCGGGTGCATCCCCAGGAGGGATGGTGCCAGTGTATGTCGCAGAGAAGCTCTGCCATGGGATGTCGGCGAGGTTGATGGCATCGATGGTTGCCAGCATCTCCTGATGGTTCAGGAATGGAGGGAGGCCATCTGGTGTCGTGGACGCCCAGAGGCGCATGAGGACGTCAACGTCGGCCTGGGACATCTCTGCCTTCCTGAACAGGAAGTCAGCAGTCTCAAACTGGGCCTGTGAGTCGAAGGGTGACCAGTCGTGCTGTGGGCCTTCACTGTGGACCTGTGGTGGACTCCCAGGGGGGAGGTCGTAACCATCGGCATCGCATGGAGTACCTGTAGTGACAGGATCAGGATCGGTTGTACAGGGTGGAGGGGGTCCTACCGACCATCAATAATGGGATGGGGCACTCTGTGGGATGTGGCCTCGCGTTTGCCGAAGTCCTCATGGTGCCGATGCTTGTGGTTTAGGTGCTGGGTGAGACCGCCCGGTGAACGGCACACCTTCCGGCAGGTTGGGACAGGACATGGCCAGCTTTGCATACAGAAGGTGGGGAAGGGCAGGAGGACCGGGAAGGGCGGAAGCACAGAGAGCGGCTAAGGAGCAAAGGCAGTCGAGCAGGCCTATATTCAGGGCGACGGAGACTTCCACCTCACTAGCGAGGCCTCCAGTAGCATATAAATAAAATAAATATTCGTCCCGCCGTTGCATCAGTTCGGGGACCTGGCGCTAGGCCTCAGGCGCTAGCTGTCACAGGTGGACACGGAAGGTGTCCGTCCACCCAACAGGGTTATGTCTGTGCGCACCGAGAGCGCTGCGGCCGATGGAGGGAGACGAAGGAGTGTGGGCCCAATTCCAATTCAACATAAAAAGCCCCATGGTCACAGCGACAGGACTCCAACACTCTTCTCCCCCCCTAGACCTCCCCCTCTCGCAAACTCTCTCACAGCAAGCTCGAGCCATCTGACCACCAGCATGCAACCCCCTGTTCGAAACAACCGGTCGACCAACCACCCGGGTCTTGTCGACCTCCCGAAGCCCCGGAAGACCTCTGCTGAGGTTGCTACCAAGAAGCAGATGAAGAAGGATGCTGCGGCGACCAAGGCCAAAGCCAGGGAGGCAAAGGTAGCGCAGGTTGCCAGGGTTGAGAAGGAGATCAGGCTCGCACAGCAGGAAGGAGCACAGGGGTTGGGTCTGGTTGGGCGGAGGGGCCGAGTCAAGAAGACCTTTGAGCGTGAGGAGGTAAGTCCATCTTGAACGTCTCCGAGGCAAGGCCATTCCCCAACCCCTCCCCTCACCCCCAAGGCATCTGGGCTTGAATCCGGCTCAGCCACCATGAACAAGCAAGGTCCCGCACTCAAGCGCAAGGCTGTCAGGGAGCAGCCGGTCAACGAGAACAAGCGTAAAGGATCCACCAAGGTGGCTAAGTACGCCTCACGTGCTCCCCTCCCCTCCCACATGACTGACCCACCCCCTAGAACATCCCTCCTCGGCGACGCCCTGAGCTCCAGCCAGCAGGGTTCCGCTAAGCCACAGGGCCTGGCTACAGGTCGCCCCCCCGCCATCACCACAGTCATCGAGGACTTTGACTACCAGGGTGGTGGTACTGGGATGGACTCTTCAGAGGAGGAGGAGGAGGAGGAGGAGGGAGATGGCCTTGAGTACCCAGGCCATGTCACCGAGTCTCTGGTACGTCTCACTCACCTGATGAACACCACACGATCCTAATGCACCATTGAACATAGGTGGGCATCAAGTTTACAGCCACCCCCACCCCCACCCCCGATAAAGGCAAGAAGTCGCGCCCTGGGGTGCGAACCCTCCCTAGGGACATCCGGAGAGTGTTCTCGGAGGAGTTCATACCGGCTGTCCTCGAGGAGGTTGGCCGCTCTGGGAGCCCATGGAGGAATCTAGGCACCATCGCACTCCAGTATTGTGTAGACGACGTGTATCAGGGGGACTACACGATAGAAGCGGATGGGCCAATTGTCAAAGCCGTGAGTTCATCCTCCTGCCCTGCTTCACCCACCCGCCAGTTCTCACCCCTCACCATAGGCAACCGGCAGAACCCAGAACTTCCGAAATGCCATCGGCACAGCTGCCATCATGAACGTCCAAGCGTATGTGAAGAGGTTCAAGACGCCCGAACTTGTCGAGGGATATGTCAAGTCTGGCCTCATCTACTACGGGGAGATCCCCTTCCTATACCGTGTTTTCGACTCAACGACAGTCCGCTCCTCAAGGGAGAGAGGTGGCTACAAGGTGGTAAGCAAACTCCACGACCTCTAGGCCAGATCACACAGTGCTCACCCCCCCCCCCCCACCAGACTCGTCAGGG
>Ga0307509_10009066_pt1 | contig 12516 bp, 16 predicted proteins | sample 10_EM_MG_FD_202245 | JGI IMG/M metagenome (GOLD analysis project Ga0307509, IMG submission 202245) | Populus trichocarpa ectomycorrhiza microbial communities from riparian zone in the Pacific Northwest, United States - 10_EM | ecosystem: Host-associated > Plants > Roots > Unclassified | place...
GGAGAGTTCGCGCCCAATTCTCATGGTGCTTGTCTGTACGTTCATCCCGGGCCATATATCAGCGAGAAGAATCCCATTCTTGCACTGGTTAATGGCTACCATCCCTATTCTAGAGGATAGGGGAGGTTCTAAGTATGTTTTTTTCTTCTCATGTCACTCTTAACGTTATGTCCAGCGCCCATGTCGGATCGCGACCGCAGCCAAGTGCTGTTGTTCTAGCAAACGAACCGTGATTGCGCGTCTTTCTGTCATCCTTTCTTCCCCTTGAGAACTGGCCGGCCTGCCATGCTATACCAACGGGATCTCCATCGTCTTATAGCTCCGGGCGCATCGCAAGGCATTTTTTTTCGCTTCGTTTCGGTTGTAAGGGCCTTACAGTTGCGATCATCTGAGTTTGCCGTTAACGTCACCTCTGTCGTTTCATTTCGCTGTGTAATGTGTGTCGCTCATACCGTTAACCCACACAATTTGTCCGAATAGATATCTTCACCGTAATCGATATATTCTCAGGGGCCGTCCACCGGGGGTACGGGTTGAAACTAGTAAAAGGGCTACCTATTGCATATCTCGGTGTTTGTGCGTGTAGATCAATAGGGTTGTTCCTTTGGGTTCAATTGAGGTGAATGAACCTGGTAACACGACTCACGAGCTTGATTTGAGTCTTAATTAGAGCCAACAATGATGGTGCGATGGATTTGGGCACAAACAATGATGCTTCCGATATTATCGTGGTCAGCCTGACTCGAGGGATACTTAGTAGACTCCAGGCGCGTCGCGTCTGGACGCGACGCGCCGAAATTGCATCACGTGTTTGACAGCGCGTTTATTTTATGTAAATTTTAAATAGAAACACCCGTCACCAACCAGGTCCAGACTATGTATTGGAAAAGAAGGTCCGAACTTCGAAGGCTGGAGTGGTGCCTGGGTTCACCAGGAAAAGAAGGATTATTATGTTAATTACATACTTCTCCTACACCTCGACCTCCGCAAGCCAATCCACGCCCGTTCCTAGACCAGTGGTGATTCTAGTTTCTAGTTGCAGTTACTTGCGAGGTCTAACGACATGCTTTGGACACCCCACTACTGTGATGACTGAAATCTGACCATCTTTTGGTTGGCAATGTTTTTAGCAAGGAAGGGGTATCAACAAATGGAGCTGGGACAATACGCATCACTGCAATTGTGGCTATGGCGCTCCTGACCGCTCCCGCTGAGGTGGCGCGGGGGAATTCTTAGGAAAAGGGATGTAAAGTATATCAAATAAAAAAAGGTAACGAAAACCACACGCAAAACAAAAAAAAAAAAACCAAGAAGGCACTACAAGTACAACCCCTCTGGTGTCCCCTCATTCTTCCTGTAAAGCACCTTCTCTCTCGCTGTGGTGAAATCCGCCTTCGTCACTCGCATCCTGCGTTCCCGAAGAGCGAGAAGACCAGCTTCCGTACACACAGCCTTAATGTCGGCCCCAGATAGATCATCCTTCGTCATGATGAACTCCTCCAAGTCGACGTCCTCGCTCAGGCTCATTCTCGATGTATGCAGTCTGAAAATGTGACGTTTGGTTTTGACGTCTGGTAATGGGAACTCGATTTTACGATCGATACGCCCTGGACGGATGAGCGCAGGATCGAGAGAGTCGATGCGGTTGGTAGCCATGATGACTTTGACGTCGCCGCGTGTGTCGAATCCATCCAGCTGGTTTAGAAGTTCCAACATCGTCCGTTGAATTTCACGTTCACCTCCTGATGTTGAGTCGTACCTGGTGTACTTGTTAGTAAACGGCAGCTGCGACGGGAAACTATCTCGAAAGCGCACCGTTTGGTTCCAATGGCGTCAATCTCATCAATAAAGACGATACTTGGTGCATGCTCTTCTGCCACCCGGAATAGCTCTCGGACGAGTTTGGGACCGTCTCCGAGGTATTTTTGGATGAGTTCTGAACCAACGACGCGTAGGAAAGTTGCAGACGTTTGATTCGCAACGGCTTTTGCTAGCAAGGTCTTTCCGGTACCCGGTACGCCGTATAGGATGACACCTTTCGGCGGTTTGATGCCCATTTCTTCGTAGAGTTCGGGATGAGTAAGCGGGAGTTCGACCGATTCCTGTGAGACGGTGTGAGTTTGATAATCTTCCTCGAAGTGCAATAACATACCTTGATTTCCTGAATTTGATTTTCCAGCCCACCAACGTCCGCGTAGCTCTCGGTAGGAGCTTTGTCGAGCTTCATGATATTAACAAGAGGGTCGGCATCGTCCTGCAGCACACCGACGATTGCTTGTGTCTTGTGGTGTAGCAGCACTTGACAACCGGGTTCCAAAAGGTCCTTGTCGACGTACGACATGATAGAGACATAGGATTCCGGGCCCGACGCGGTGCTAATAATGGCGTGGTCGTCGTCGATGATTTCCTCCATCGTCCCAACAGCCATCGGTGATCCACGCAAGTCATCCACCTTCGACCGGTCTTCCTCGTTCTTTTCTTCCCGAGTCTCCTCTGGTTTAAGGCGCTCCTGGTTCTGAATAAATTCTTCTTCCAAAAGTAGATAATCCTTAATTCGCTCCATCTTGAGTAGCTTCAGATGGCACCGTGTTGTTGGGAAGACGGCTGGGAGTTTGGAAGCTGCGGAGGGACCCTTTCTCTTCTTCTTGCCAACGCGAGTCGGTAGAGGGGGCTCCCATTTCTTCTTCTGGGGTTGAGCGTCTTTCTTATCCTTGTCGCCTCCTCCTTCCGCCGGAGGCATTCCAGAAGGTGAGTTACCCTGCAATACTAGATGTTAGCCGCGTTAATTATGCCCCTGTAACACCACTCACCATGATGGATTATCTTCTGAATGGGATTTCGTATGTGGTGAGAGGAGGATCTGTAAGAATGTAATGTTGAGGCGACGCGTCAGTCTTCTCGATTAGGAATATTTTCAACTCCGCCCAAACGCGTGACATCGAGCTTGAAGCGTGGCAAGGCATAACTCTCTCGATATCACCCTTCCGAAACATGGATTCAGTCAGGACACCGCTGACTGCGAGTTCTCAATTTATTCAAGCAGGTAATGAAGTTGTATCCATATTTAATTAAACAATCTTCTCACTTCAACCCCAGATGACGACGACGACTTGGATGAGGAGAATATCCCAGGTTTCTCGCACCCTGCACTTTCTCCTGCAGTAGACAAGGGTAAAGGTCGCGCCACATACACGCCCGAGCAGCTCGCACTCCCTACTGCCTCGAATGATCGGTCCGCGCCTCCTGTGGTTTCTGGCAACATCGGAAGCTCCTCACAAAACGCGCCGAGGGGGAATAGGCGGATGTTGGGCGGCGTTCAGGTTGAGACGCGGTATTTATCCCATTTATATCACCCTTCAGGTTTCTCATGACCTGTGTTGTTTGATATAGATTTTCTGGAGGAGATACTCTGGATGAACCAGTAACCACTACGATTGTTAGTATCTTTCCATGCTTTACAAAGCTGCGGATATTCACAATGTTTTGTGTCAGGCGCGCGATCTCATGTCCATATATGTTAAGCTTATCCAAGTTCTATATCCGAGACGCTCAAGTGGTCGGGAGGTCTTGAAGTAGGTGTTTGGTTATTTCGCGATCACATGCATGGGTTAATTCTTGCTGCAGGGAATGGGACCTATGGGGCCCTTTGTTACTTTGTCTCTGTCTTGGAATTATGTTGAGCATCAATGTGCGCATTTTACAACCTGCCTAAGTCTCAATCTGACTCTCTTTCGTTTAGGCCCCACCCGCCCAGTCACTTAGTATTTTCACAAGTATCATCGTTATTTGTTCACTGGGTGCTTTGGCTGTTACTGTCCAAGCAAAGGTTAGTGACTTGGCTGTACTCAAAACCAATAATTAAACCTATCCTTTCTAGCTATTGGGCGGACGAGTGTAAGCACCATCCTCTGTAAATTCATTGCTGTCAAACCAACATTTTTTCCCTGTAGATCCTTTTTCCAAGGTCTCTGCGTTCTGGGGTACTGCATTGCGCCGCTGGACATCGCCGCCTTTATTTCCTGCTTCGTCCGAATTATATGGATCCGTGCACCTGTCGCACTGCTTGCCTGGGCATGGTGTATCTGGGGTATGGTCCTATTTCATAACCATATCATCATCTTCTAACTTTTCTATTCTATGAAGCTTCCGTCAACTTCCTGGATGGAACAAAAATCGAACAGCAACGAATATTGCTTGCCGTATATCCCCTTCTGTGAGTTTTTTGACTGGTTAAATCTCTGAACCTGACCTTGATTTTTCCATCCACAGACTATTTTATTTCGTCTTGGCGTGGATGATCCTGATCCAGTAAGCTGATCGTATGCTTCGACTTTGAGATGTGATGTTGCAACCTGCAACATAACCAGGCTACATGCCCCCATATTTCCATGTATCCTCTGTATACTTCAAAACCTTTCAAAACCCTTCGCGCATAATTTAAATAACTCGGGATGGACTCATGGCCATAATTAATACATGTAGAAGTCAGCTCCCCTGGATGGGTGAAAGGAATCCTCTTTCGCGCTCCTTATAGCATGGTGCAAAAACTCTGCTGTATTCACGATAGTAGCTTTTCCTGAGTAAACCACCTCGGTCACAACTGGGCTGTCATTTATTGGCTATAGCGCACGTATGTACATTGATCGAATCGATATCCTGGTCGGGCCGGATCAACAATGCTTGCAACCTGCTTTCATGATCATTTCCAACTTAACGACTAGTAAACCAATCAAGGAGAACCTCTCAGAAATCCTGGCGACATTTTGGTTTCCAAGTCTAGGCTTGGTCTTCTCTGGATCACGATCTTTGTCTTAACGAACGAAAGGCACCAAAAGAGCGCTGTGCTTTGTCCGGATCCACTGCCCAACTCTAACTCGGTTTAGGTAGGACAAGACAAACGAGCTGTACCCGAACAATGGAGCACTTTTTAGGCGGGCCAGGGCGGGTGGCGAGGGCTTTTTGCTATATAGAGGGTTGCCCCAGACACTGTGGCACAATATTTCCTTGGCCCTTCGCGCTTTTGGCCCAATAACGCTCTCGCATAAATTCTGCACTCAATCTGCGCTGGTTGCTTCTTCACACTCTTTTTTGATCATGGCTTTCGTTCAGAACTACTTTGTTCCTTCTCAATCTCACGTCCCTGTTGATCAGTATGACACGAATTTACACCCGCCTCCAACATACCCACCTCCAGGGAGGTTTTCTAATGAAGTATCCCCGGAAGGATATACCTATGACCACGGCTATAACGGCTATCTGGGAGGTCCTCAGGTTCATCCTCACCATGTTCGTGGTTCCGTCAAGTTTGACTGTTTCTGCTCATGATCAACCTCACCCAGGCTTCGCCTTCGCGTCGACGGAGCTCTAATTCTTTCCCATATCCCGTATCACACCACGACTCGGCGCGTTCGCCCACCCGCAGCCGATTCAACATATCCGCGCCACAATTTACTGACGCCTCACAACCCCCGACGCGTGTGCATCGCAAGAAATCAGCCATCCTCTCCCCAGAAAGACCCAATCGTAAAGACAGAAGAGAATCCCGCGACGAGAATCACACTACACACACGATCACTCCTCTCCCAAAGCTCGAACTGCTCCCCGTTGGCCCTTCGAATCATATTTTTGTGCCCCAGTCCAAATTCATCGAACCCATTTCCTCGCGGTCGCATGTTTACCGATATCCCGAGGTCACATTCCAGATGTACGGGTTCCTTGAAATCGGGATGAAAGTGAGCTCCATCGTCAAGCAAATTCCGGCCCTTCTGGCGGGGCACAACGATGAAATTTTCAAGGATGTGGCGGAAAGGGAGCTAAAGGTTCAGATCATTGTGGGTTTGAAAATTGTCAGCTAGCGACGTTTGTATTTCTGACAAGAGGTTTTATATGACAGTGGCCGGGTTACACTTCCCGACCGTTTGAGAAACGTCTGAAGACACAGCGTGGGACGCTGACGCGTGGTGTTCTCGCTTTCAAGCTTGCCAATATGGTCCTAGATTTTGCGGCCCAGGTTCAGGTAAGCTTTCTTAATATGTTATCTCAACCGCTCGCAAACCGCTGTCTAGCAAACAAAGACAGTTATTGAATGTGGATATGAACATTGGGCTGTAGGCGATCGAAATTTGGGGTTGATCGACGCCCGAGATGTCTTCATCACCAAACTCGTAAACTGTGGTGGTTCTCACTGGCAGATGGAGCTCTGGGTTCCAAGGCGAAATGCCCCCGTGATGCCGAGCCACTCGTGGGCTTGAAATAAGTATTCACTCCTTCCATGCGAAAGCCGGCTAATAAGGCTATCCAACTCTCGGGTTCTGGCCAAACTATGTATGAAAATCTTCATTTTCAGTGATACCCATTTTAAAAAAATCATGTAAAAAAATTTAAACCATACATTATTAACGAGAATTCGATGGTTTTCCGCTATTCTTCTCATCATGTTGCTCCATAGAAACTTCAGCTGTCAGTCGCGAAATCTCTGAAAATGCTGCCCGCAACAAATCCAGATCGCCATCGAGGCTTTCTGCTCTAGTTTTCATCTAGCCATGAAACATAACATCAGAAAATTCCAGAGGAGAAAAGAATGGCTTGTCCCACCGCTGATATTGTATCGCTAGCCGCGATGAGTTCGTGGTGGTGATTGTACACCAACGACTGGCGCTCACTATCTAGTTGTCGAATTTCTAAGGAAAACCGGTTAGACAGTGAACCAAAAAAAGAGAGATTGCAATGACGCACCAGATAGCAATTCATTCTCTTGCTTCAGAAGAGCAGGGAGCGATGACGTTGTAATGAGCTGCTCATAATAGCTTTTCGCATCGAATGCAGCAGAATCTAGTTTACCACCATGAGAAATAGAACTACAGCTTTAACACGGTTTGTCACTCACTCAGATCCATCGGGTCTTGCGAGTTTGGGGTACCAGAACGCGGTGGGGGAGGGCCAACCCCGAGGCCATAGTGTTTTCGCAAGAGATCCCTGGCTCGCGTCTTCTGGACTGGAGGCGGAGGTGTAGATGGAGCTGATGTTCTTCGGGTCATGGAGCTTCCTGCTGGTGCTCCCGATGAGCTAGAACTGTTGTGTGAGAGCATTGTAGCGGCTGAACCAGAGCGGAGGGGGGATGGTGGCGGGCGAGGTACCGATGGAACTCGTGTGGTGTTTGAAGTCATGCTATATTCTCCAAAGAAAGTATACAGTGATTTCGTGGTGCGGTTAGTGCTAAGTAAGATGGCAAGTGGTGGCGGTGATGTGGTGGTCGGGAATCTAGTTGCAATATGACATATGTTGTCAATAGTTCTACAATTGCAATATCCAAGAAAAGTTGTTTACAAGAAAAAAGGGTATCACATTATACATTACAACTAAAGCCTGGGTTGCATATAATTTCATAGAAATACATACGACGAGTATAGTATATACTATATACTGGAACAAGAAACAAGGTCTGAATGTGCACCACCCTGAGCAATATCGATAGGTCTGGAATGTCATTTTCCATTTTCTTTCCGCATACCGTTTGGTGCGTACATACTGAATTGGTGAGTAGTGGGTGGTTGAGCCATTGTCGTCGATTTTCCGGAGGTGTCTGTTTGGTTAGGCCTCGGGCGGTAGTAGCTCGAGCGTTGTTGCTCTTGAGCAGAAGATGAAGCAGTAACCACCGGCGACACGGTGTTTACCGCCACAGTGGGCATTGGCCACGGCAATTTCGCAGCTGCAGCTGTGGGCATGGAGCTGTGCCCTTTTGATGACGCGGGTCGTTGTTGGTTTTGCATGGCAGGCGAGGCTGCTGGTGTAGAGGCTGGTTGGCTGGCACTGTGTGCCGGAGATGATGTCGAAGCCAGAGGTACGACTCCTGAGGTAGCTGAGGATCCCGCTGATGGTTGGAGAGAAGACATCGCTGGGGCGTCGTTCGTTCCTTCATTTTCTCGACGTCGCTTCACGCCTCTGGTCGAACTCTCTTTCAACCCAAGAGCAGTAGCTTTGATGAGGATCTGGTGCCTACAGGACAAGAATTCATAACCAAAATGAGAAAAGCTGATTGAAAATACCAACCGTGTTCGACTGATCCCCCATTGGCTTATTAACCACTCCCATTCAATTTCACCGGATGTTCCTTTGGATTTACTTTCCTCGGCAAGTTTCTTCAGGCGTTCCGTTTCCTCTTCTGACCAGGCACCTTGGTTGCCAATGACAGTCCCTCCAGTTGCTGGCGTGGTTGTAATTGTCGCCGTTGGTTGAGGAGTAGGGGCAACCGGTACACTCGGGGCACTTGGAGGGGGAGCAGGCACGACTGGCGGAGGCGCATAATATGCTGGTTGCCCGTAGGGTGTATATTGGTAGTAAGGCGTTGTAGGATAGGGTCCCTGAGGTGCGTACATAGGATACTGTGGATAAGCTGGCTGCGCTCCTAAGGGCACAACAAACGATTGAGGATTGGTAATAACGCTGGGTTGGGAAGCAGGAGTTGAGGTGGATGCCGGGGTAGCTGATGTTGGAGCGGTAGGCATGGTTGAAGTGGACGAGGTTGATGGATGGCGCAATGTCGGCAAAACTGGGTAGATTGGAGGCGGGGGATTGGAGACAAGCTGAGATGGGTTTGCAAGCTGTTCGGAGGAAAGAATGAGTGAAATTCTTCTAGAGACCAGCGATTCCGGCCTACCAAAGTATCGCAAATACGCTTTGCATCTGCTAACAATGTTAATGGATCAACTTTTACATTCGGACCCATATGATAACATTGAGCAATAACGAGTGGAGAGATTCCTTTCTGTGTAAAGGATGGTAAGCTGAAGAACCACGAGAATAAGCAAGTTCTTACCACGAGTTCTTCCGCGGCGCCGTAAAACTCGCCACAAAGATTTAAAACCCGCCATTGAAACTCATAATATTGCTGGTTTTGGGGTGTGATATTGGGATGGGTAGGAGGGCCTGAGGGTGTTGCCGTTGTCTGCGAAGTATTTTGACTTTGGTAATAAAATTGGGTTTCATGTTTCGCAGATCCAATTCGGGGACGTCTATTCTTGGATCCGCGAGGCCTTCCTGGTCGTCGCTTCTGCTCGGGTGCTGGTGAAGGCTCCTCCTGTGGGAGCATTGTATTGGAATTTTGAGCAGGAGCAGAGCTGTTGAATCGTCAGTTTGATTCGAATCAAACATTTCAGACATACCTGGATGGTTTGGGAGATTCCACATCGCTTCCTGCGGCATCCGCATCACTTTGGTGGAGTTGCTCCTCAACAAGGCCCTCGTCGCCGTCATCTTCCTCCTCCTCTTCCTCCTCCTCCTCCTGCTGGAGTGCAGCCTGGTTGTTAGGTTTCTGGGGTTGTGGTTGGGCATAACTGATGGGATGGCTGGTAGCGGTGTAGGGATTGTTGTGGGTCCGGTTTACGTTGGTTGATGGCGGATGGAGGGCATGGGAGAGAGGCTGGTAATGCTGAGGGTTATCCATCACGAACTTGACTATCGGCGTATTTCAGGAAGCCAAGAGATTTTAGGCGTTGGTTCGAGGTTGTGTATAACGGCAGCGGGACTGTGTTCGACTGATGAGAAATCGCAGGAATGATGATGACATTGGGGAAAGGATTACGGAGGGAATAACTTTTACGACCTGCTTCACTCCCCGCGTCGGTAAATCTTTTATTGGTACACACATTAAATATAAAAATATAAACATGGCAAACGGCAGGAAACGCACGCAATAGTCACAATGCTTCCTGACAAAATATGCCAGCAATTCCGGTGGTTCACAATGAAATGATCTTCGTCACGAACGTCAATGGTAGATCTGCGAGAGGACTGCTGGTCGTTGTCGACGATGACGGCGGTGCGACGAAACCCAACGAGTAGTATGTGTTGTCACAGTCACGCAAAATAACCACTGTTGAATATTCGTCGGGACGCAAACACCCCAGTTGAGCCTCGTTTGTGAGCGCCCACATATTCTTGAATTGACGGGTGCAATAATATAAATAGATGCGATCAAGACACCCTTTGCGTTCTACCACTCTTCATGCCTGTATTCTCTCGTATCATCCCAGCAGTCGCCAGTGCATACGCGCTGCAACTCGGTGCGCCTTAATTCTCTCAGTACTTCCGTTCCATCTCATCAATGGTGCAATGCAGTCTTTGCTGCCATCTTCGTTCCACAACAGAATGAAAAGTACTATGACTTCGCAGGGGCAGTGGGCTGGATGGCTACAACTCTAGTTTCATTATATTCTACCTCTTTGAAAGCCAAGTTCTGGGACGGTATTCCAGGCAGTCTGCCTACCCTTACCGCCTTTGCCCCGAGGCAGTTGTTGTTGAACGCAGCTGTTGGGATCTGGTCCCTCCGACTGGGCAGCTTTCTCGCTATGGTATGTTATTTATATAATTGACAGTCAACCATTGCGTCTACTTAACGTCCCGTTAGAGGGCCATCAAAGCGGGAGGTGATACCCGGTTTGATGAGGTCAAGAGGCAGCCAAAAATATTCACCTACTTCTGGATTGCGCAAGGTACGCATAGATATATTCACATACGCTAATCAAACACTGACCTCCTCGTCATAGCTACTTGGATCACAGTCGTTGGGTTCCCTGTATATCTTGTCAACGCATTTCCCAACGACGTACATCCCGCTCTGGGAGCTCGCGACTACCTTGCCCTCGGAATATATGCGGGGTCCCTTCTTGTTGAGGTCGTTGCCGACCGCCAAAAGTCTGCCTGGAGGAAAGCGAAAGAAAACAAAGAACATGACGAGGAATTTATTTCTTCTGGCCTATGGGGCATAAGCCGGCACCCCAAGTGTGTTTTGTGCTGTTGAATTTGACGGGGTGGTGACATCTCACTTGAACAGTTATGTCGGAGAGGTTGGAATCTGGACGGGTATTTGGGCCCTTTCGACTTCTTCGCTCCAGACATCCGCCTATCCTCGTGGTACAGTAGCTTTGGCTGCGGTAAGCCCCCTGTTTACATGGTTCTTGATTCGGAAGGTACGGTTTGATAGTTGCCTCACCAATTGCAGTCTTACCCACCTATATTTAGGTATCTGGCGTTCCCCTCCTTGAACGCGCGGGAGATAAAAAATGGGGTTTAAACCCAAAATGGGAGGCGTACAAGAAGTGCGAAACATATTTATATTTATATTTATCACAACTAATGATTGGCTTGCAGCACTGTCCCAATCTTCTGGCCATGGAGCTCCACCAAGTGATTCAAAGTTTAGTTTGCGTTGTATAGAATAGTTCCATGCACGTTCCTACGAAAAAAAATTCTATATATGCACCGACATGCAGCGCGTTGTAAGCAGATGATTTGTGTGAACATTTTCACAGAGGGAAATGTTGTCATACGACGCCGAGGCTTGGCGTTTGTTTATTCCGGAGGCACGTGATGACAAAAAGTGGCCTGATGTTCACAGAGGAGAAAGTATAATAACAAAGGGCAACGGTCAGCTTGAAAATATTATACCCCAGGTCCTTATTTTGCCCGCCATGGATCTCGTTCTCAAAATTTCAGACGACCTAGTACTAGACAGAATTTGGGCCAGGCTAGTGCCTCTCTCCGTATTTGGCACATCCCTGAACACGACTGCTAAATTTCTTCCTCTTGCGTCGTCATCATCAACATGGACCCGGCTCGTCTCACATCTACCGCATCCACCGCTATCACATCACGACATCGCCTCAATATTGGACAATTCCCAATCCCAACTATCTGTCTCCGCCTGGCCGAGGGACTACATCCCACGGCAGATTCTGTCGCTATCCATCCTCACACTCATCGGAATCCACATACTTTATTTTATCTTCGCTGGATTGTCATTCAAATTCATCTTCAACCATGATATGATGCGACATCCGAGATTCCTCAAAAACCAAGTCCGCCTAGAAATTCAAACGAGTCTACGGGCCTTCCCTGTGATGATGCTGTTGACATTACCTTGGTTCCAAGCAGAAGTGATGGGATATTCCATGTTGTACGATGGACTTGACACATATGGTTATTTCTATCTATTCGCGTCTGTGCCACTGTGGGTTTTCTTCCTGTTTTCATGTAGTGCGCCACATTAACTCTTCTTCAAGCTACCTTTTGTTCACTGACTATGCTATCTATTGGATACACCGATGGCTGCATATTCCCATCTTTTACAAATACATCCACAAGCCGCATCACAAATGGATCAGTAAGCGATACCTATTCATTGTTTCCCTGCAAATAATCTTAATGAGGTGCTATTGTTTCCAGTTCCGACACCTTTCGGCTCGCATGCTTTCCACCCGGTTGATGGCTATCTGCAATCTATCCCATATCACCTCTTCATCTTCATCTTCCCTCTCCATCGTGTTCTCTATCTTACCTTATTCGTTCTCGTAAACTTTTGGAGTATATTTGCGAGTCGACCTTTCATTTTTTTTTTATTCATTTGACTTATATTGAATGACATCCAGATACATGACTCTGATATGATCACGGGCCATATTTTTGAAAAGGCCATTAACGGGCCGGCGCACCATACACTACATCATCTCTATTTTACCG
>Ga0307509_10009067_pt1 | contig 12516 bp, 20 predicted proteins | sample 10_EM_MG_FD_202245 | JGI IMG/M metagenome (GOLD analysis project Ga0307509, IMG submission 202245) | Populus trichocarpa ectomycorrhiza microbial communities from riparian zone in the Pacific Northwest, United States - 10_EM | ecosystem: Host-associated > Plants > Roots > Unclassified | place...
GGAAGATGACCAAATTAGGCACAGAGGACGAACAGAGGTAATGCAAAGAGTATACCCTGCTCGACTGGGTGTCGGCCACGGTGCCATCGCGAATAGGGAGTTCCTGTGGTAAGCCCCGAGTGTTGCGACCCACGGATTCTCCAAGGCTTGTTCCGTTCCAATTTCCATCGCCTTAAGTCTCCAGTGCAGGGAGGGCCAACGAAGAAGATACAGAACGGCGACGTAATAATCCAAGTAGATCGAAAGCATTCGACAGTTCAGGGTCCTGGAGTTCTTGAGGGACGAATTGTCACTGTATGGACGAGCTCAAACCACAGTGACTCCGAGGTCGGCGAAACTCGCATGATGGGACCGTCTGCGCCACTGTGGCGTACCGCGGGCGGAGGTTGGGTTGCTGAAGGTTTTTCGGAGTGCCCCCGGTAGCTACCCATCTCGATACTAAGTAATGGGCAATCAGGGTGGACTGGGAGTCGATCGAGCATCGAAGCCAAACGTTGACGTTGATTGATCCCCCAGGCGGCGTTCGCCCAGCTTGTTCATCGCGTCACACAAAGTTGCTATTTTCCATAGTAACCCCCGTGCAATATCATGCCAGATCCTACGGCGAACGGCGCCCCCATTGTTGCGTGGGAGAGATGGTTTGTTGGAGGATGAAACTCGTGTGGGATTGACCTGGCCAGGGCCCCTCGCATCGATAAACGATCCCATCCATCTTTCGCGGAAATTATTGTATCTACCCCTCGAGATTCGCTTCTACGATGGGAAGTAGCTGTTTGCCTTGTTCTCGGAATAGTAATCCCCTCGATTGCCTTTATGTGATCGGGGACGCCTTTGTGGGAGCGCCCATGTTATTACGAACCCCCGTACCCCACAAAGGCACGGTCCATGACCTCCCAGCATCGCGATAGCTTCCGCCGATTCGGAACGAGGAGCCCCCGTTCCATGGAATGCGGCACGATCTACCTGGAGCGGAACAATGGGGAGGTATACCCCTTTGTGAACGCTGAAACGAACTCGCTGATCATGACGTGATTCGGGACGCCGCTCGTGAACGAGATATGGGGGACGTCCGTGGAGGTGCCTTGATACCTCGATATTTCAGTGGGTCTATTGGCTGACGTCGGCCTGGGGTCACGCGGAGCTAGTGTTCAGGCTGGGGTCTTAGGAGTAGCCCCTGCTCGTTGGTACTCTCTGTGGGGATTGATATCATGGATGCGGGCGGTTTTCTGCTAAACCGTTCCTTGGTCTGCTTCCGGTGCGTTGCTTCCAATGCTTCTCTTTGGTATGTACCCCTGGCTCCGTCTACGTGCACTTCGGTGACCGGCCTTATGGTGTCGGCGGCTCATGGGTTTTCGTCCCGTTTCGAATCGTGTGCGGGCTCTGTTCGCAAGGAGTACAACGCTGTAAACCCGTGCCCGGAACGCCTGCAAGTCTCACTTGACACTCTGGACAGTTCCAATCAACAACGGGTGGATTGTTCTGTCCTACAGGATGCAAGAAGCTAGAACCAAAGTGAAACGTGGAGGCAGCCGAGGGGCTCGAATAATCAATCCTAATGCAAGTCTGTCCGAAAGTTCTATTTTCGGCCCTTACACGATGGGGATCTGGACGAGAAGTGCTGAGACCATGGAGCAGGAACACGACTGCCAAAACAGATTTAGTGGGTAATCGGTTGAAACCACCGATAAGGAAAAAAAATGTCTTACTGAACGCTCAACACGTCCACCCTCATCCAAGTTTGTTGGGGGTTGTGCCACTTTGGGCGGGTGACCGATTCTTTCTGGTGGTATCGTTCACAGGCCCGTTTTGGTCTTTCCCGCCTGTTCCTCTTTACCCGATCCCTCCTTCACTCCAGTTCGAGGGTTGCTCGTCGAGCACCGGAGCCCTAGGTGTTGTTTCTTGGCCGTCAGCTCAGGCTCAAGTATGTCTTCGACTGCAGGATCCGTTAAGATCACTTCGACACGTCGGAACAAGGTGAAGTGGCGGAAGGCTTACGTCTCGCAATTTCTCCAAGGAGCTGGTGCGGTGTCCTTAACGTTCTGGAGCACTCCCCTATCTAGCCTTGGTGTCCTGGGGTTCTGTTGTAAAGAATTGTAAATTGGTGAATTCGCGAATAAGGGCGGTGGAAACATACGACTCACTGACTGTCTAAGATCATCTCGATCTGGTGATATTACCTGCAAGCACAGTCCAGAGCGACAGCCCCCGGAAGATTGTACACTCCAAACGACATCATGGGGCTTGCCTCAGAACTGGACGAACTGTGATTGGGTTGGAGGCACTGAGTTCGGGGATTTGACCTCCGTTCTGTATTATGAATGGTAAGTGCTTGGGTCTGGTCCGGTAAATCAGGGAAGTGAGCGCACTCTTTCGTGAGACGTAGACACGGATGGATGAACCACGGGTAGAGCGGAGGCCTGTGGAAGTGGAGATCCGGGTCATCCGGGCCGAGAACAACCAGGGCAAAGGGCGAGGGTTGTGAGTGGAGATTGTGGGCGCAGCGGATTGTTGGAAGAAGGAACCAGGCTAGTCATATTCGATGAGCGACAGAAATTTTATTAGAGGTGATAAGATACTTACAGCCCCACGGCAGCGTCAGGAAGGGCGAAGGGATAAAGAAGGGGGGTGGTGGTACCCAGGTGCGGAGGTGAGTTGCGCCCTGTGACGAGTAAATGAGTCTGTTGATGAGCTTTAGGGCGAACTACGTGTCTTACTCTCACGAAGGAACACCCGGTTGACCGGGTACAAGCTAGTGAGGGCAGTGGTGGGGTCGCTGGGGTTTGAGAAGGCGTTTGGGTCTCCCGAGACCTCCGCCTCATCGTACGACTCAGGCCGCCAATGTTCCGTCCTTGTTCATCCTCGCGCCACCACGCTGATGGTTGAAGAGGTCGAAACCGACACTGTTTCCCCGGTAAAATGTGCTGAAGAGGTCGCCCACCGTATCCGCGCTACGGTAACCGGGAGCGTTCTTTTCGGTGCCGGTAACACGGTGACGTTGAACGTTCCATTGGACGACACCGCCGTGGATGTGTTTGCGTGAAGGTTGAAGGAGGTGAATTCCGGGATGCTAAACTCAGGTGGACGGTGGTTCCCTCGACGCCGGCGAGGGTTGTTGTATGGGGGACTGGGTGACGCCTCCCACACTTTCATGAGTGGCCCTATTGAGTAACTGATGCCCGCGTGCCCAGACCGTCGTCGCCGGGTGCCCAGACACTCCGCCGATAACATTCGAGTTCCCCCAATCCTGGCCATACGCTCCCTTCAGTGACAACGGTCAACGGCCGAGGCGGGTAGTGGATGATTACATACGTACTTTGAAAGATGGCCACCGTGGCAGGCGGGAAATGCATGGCCTAGGACGCGCCCACACTCCTCCGTTCGGTCGGAAATATCGATGCGGGCCAAGGAGGGGGGGGGCTCAGCTAGAGCAAAGGCGACCACCATGTCGCCTGTGTGCCCACTTCGCACATCCGCGTATCCTCATCCCCGGCGTGTCGGTCGTTTGTTTCTTTTCGCGTTTCTCCTTCTCGTTTCCGGACAAGGGATGATGTGGAAAACCCGAACGGAGTAAAAAGCAATGGGAAGAGTGATGGCGGCCTGATGGAGATCGATCGCGTTGAACGCCGAGCTCACCGGTACCCTTCTCACACCTACACCCACGAGAGATTGTGGTGCAGCGTAGCCAGAGTACCTCACGGGGTCGCGTTCGCAACGTACCGAAAGTAACACGCGATAGGACATGACAACGGGATTCTCCTCAGCTCGAATCATGACCGGGCCATCTCCACAATATCCCACGTTCCCTGAAGGCACCCCGAAACGAACCTTTCCACAAAACGTTCCAAGAATTACATTAGCGCCAGGAGAGAGTAAGATACAAACAATCCGTGGACAGGTAAGAACGAAACCCAGGACAGGGCACGACGCGAAAAATAAATAAGCGAAGGAGCGGCAGAAGAGAGCGGTGGGGGACTCGAGGGAGGTGGGAAAGGCTCCCAAGAGCAAGGAATGATAACTGTAGGAAGCGCCGAATCCTGAAGACCCTTAGACCTTGCTATCCTGATGTAAATCGACCGTTGTCTCGACCTCAATCCCGAGCTCGCCAGAGTTCCTTCCGTCCTTATCCGAAGGGCTCGTGGGGTACCCCCCGGAGAGAGCATGGCTACTACGCGTCGATCCCCCTCGGGTCCCAACGTGGAACGAAGCGATATGCCCGGTAACAACGGTGCTGCTCGTCAAAGCGTTCTGGTTGGCGACGCGTTTAATGATGAGCAACGGAGCGATGACCTGCCCAATTCATAGTAACGTCAGGCAATTTGTCCGAAGGCCACGGGTGTGAGAAAGCACGAACCTGAGTCTCAGCAAGGATGGGTATGAAGGCACCCGCGGCGTCATTGTCAGAAACCCACAGTGCAATCAGTATCAACGAGTTCACGGCGTAGAGTGCAGAAGACTCGATAAGCATGGTAGCAATGGTCTTGCACAATCCACTGATTCCGGCCGGGGACCCAGTGGCAGCACGAACGCTCCTGCTGTGCAGGACGAGTCGGATAACAATCATCAGGGTGAGGAGAACGTTGAGTGAAACCGAAATCGAAATGCACGGAATACTGGAGTGGAGGAGGATATTGGCCCAGTAGCTGTCCAACCCGTGCGCCTGGGAGATGATCAATATGAGACCCATCGCTGCATCGACGACGTCAGTCCAGGGTGTCACCGCCAGTCGCGGAGAACCAGACACGTACTCCAAGAGCCGAGGTACATGAGGCAGGGTAAGGCGATGGCCCAGAGATTCGAGGCATAGATTACGTAGCAACGATAGAGCTGGAAAGGGCGTTAGACACTGAGCGAGTGGGTACAAGATTGGGCAAGGAACCAACCAAAAGGCCGTCGGCCAACCAATAGTTCAGGAGGAACATAAAGCTGGGGACAATTCTGAGTGCCGATGAGTTGATGAGCACCTGGTATCCAAGCGGGCCAGGGGCCACCACGCCATCGACACCGGGAAATTCGCGGTTATCGATGAAGGAGATGGATCCAAGGTTTAGGCCCATCCCGGTGAGTACAGTTGCAACCAAGAACATGACCAAAGTGTAGGATACGAGTCCCCATTTGACGGCCCCCCTTCTGCGATTGGCGGGGTTGAGCAGCCCGGTCACACATTGGGAGAACAGCACGATGAGGATCCCTAGAACGAACCGAACGGACAGATTGAGTACGGGTAGGCAAACTGGGCTGCCTTGTACGAACCATAGAGAATCGAGGCGATGATGATTCCAGCGAAGTATGCTTTCTCCTCGATGTACAGCCAATGTGGGACCTTTGGAGCGTTAGGGTTATCGATCCACGGCGTTTCCTGAGAGTCGGACATGGTTCAGGTGCACGCGACGACGGGAGAACCTCGGCGGAGGATCGGGCTGGGGGAGGTGGGGGTTCCGAAGTGAAGAGAAGATATCAGGCTTCGATGGGTGGGGAAGGCCCAGGGTTTAAAAGGTCAGTTAAGCCAATTGAACGGTGCCCGGTGATGCACGAATCATGATGGACGACGAACAAAAAAGCAAGGGTGGGTCTCCGTTGAAGTGGTGGCCTCGCGATCGCGGCTCACCATTGCGAAATGTACAGGGTGTGAGAATTCAAACCATTCTCTTGGTATTCGCAGTCCGAATCAGATGAGAGGCTCTCCCCCGAGTGTAACACGTAGTGAGACACCGCCCCATCCAAGTGTGGTTTGCCCAGACATACGGGGTAAGAGGTGGGTAGGGTTTGAATGATGATGATATCGCCGGGGTACATATGCAGTAGGAGTTGTGTAAGTGCGTAAGACACGTTAACCAGGAGGAGGAGAATCACGGCACATGGGAGCGGAAGCACAGCAGAACACACAGGACACAAGTTATCTAATGACAGCGGGTGACAGTTCCCATCTGAGCGTCGCTGCTGATCGGTCTCGATTTCTCACGATGTGGGGCGATCTCATGCCCAGAAAGGAAACACCCTTGCTTCTGAAACAAGCCGGGTTGCGCACCCTGAGTGACCGGAGGACCCTCTGATGCCTCTCGAGACAGGTTTCCCCTCAATTGTCTCCACCGAACAAACGTCTCTGCCGGGCTGAACTATTCTTGTCCTCTCACGTCACCTTGGATCCCTTTCGGCGAACTACCTTCTGGATTCAGGCTCGAACCGCTGCACCCTGACGACCCCACGGCCGTGCACGTCTCTGTGTGGTTTACCGGCGGCGAGGTTACGGGGAAGATTGTCAAGTGGTGGACTGGGATACGAGTGGGGATGGTGGGAAGAGGATTCGGCTTCGTGCTTAGTTAGGTGTCGGCCATTCGCTAAACTCGTGCGTACACCTCATTGTGTTCAACTTTTCACCGGCATTGACACCAGTCCGTGCACCCTGCCCCTGGTCGGTTGAATCACAGTTAACTCGTTTGCATGCTCCTCACCCGGTCGTACCTGCAGGTTTTCCTTCCCTCCATCGACGCTCCCCCTCCCCCACCCGAGCTTGGATGGACATTCCGTTCCGTTGAACCCAGAAGCGCGACACAAACACACTATCGACGTCTTTTGCCTACCATTCTCGATTTCGCCCATCCCACCACCGGAGGTTGTCAAATCGTTGACCCCTTCCCAAACTGGAACGCCGGATTTAACTGCCATTCGATCCGAAGGGTGTCGATTTTTCGTGATCAGATCGGCTGTGTCCCTCTGGTGCGACGATCTCACGTGATGTTTGCAGTTGGCTGGGTGCCTAATCTTATCCGGTCCACAGCCAACCCATTGATGGGATATGTTCGTAGATCCCAGCGGTGCCTGAGATGATACCATTCATTTAAGCACACCTAGAAGATCTACCAAGAATCATCCGGCCAGACATATCCATTCGTACAAACTGTATGCGCGGCCCGCGACGTACGTCGATAGGAGGCAACGGAATGAATTGGTGATCCCGAGGAATTCCCAGTGAACCCCAGGTCCACCGTTGGGCAGGTTTTCGTATGTTGCGGACGATATTCCTAGCTGGGGAGTGCGTGGTACATCGCACGGTTTTCCAGCACCGGCCCCGATTACGCACCCCGGTTTTGACTCATTCAACAGAGCCGTCTGTCGTGGTTGCACCAACAGGGTACAGGGCTAACACAGGTCACCTGAGGTAAAACTCCGGGTGATTGGAAGGACCCTCGGCGTTTCACGGCTTTTGAAGGAACGAATGACTGCAGCGGAGGAATAGAGAGGCGAATTCAAACCCCAGAGGCTCCGAGGCTTGCGCGGTTCGCGAAGTTGGGACCGCCGGTGTCGTGCGAGCGGAGTTTGGGTTACGGTAGACTCTACGGGTAAGTACCCGCCTCGATACGGCCATTTGGTGAAACTAATGGATCCACTGGAACTAGCTAAATCGAGGATTGGGGGCAAACGTCAACGTTGACATTGATTGCCTGGGTCCATTTCCCAGGCGCTTGCCCGTTATGCATTATGCCCGCCCCGCGGCACAAGCACACTGTTTTCCATAGTGAATTCTGCGCAATATCATGTCGAAACCTGTGGTGAATCTCGCTGAACGCCGTTCTCGTTCGCGGGGAAAAGCCCCGTTTGGCGAGGGTGGAGCTCGCGCGGATGGGTATGCTTGGCCCTGTTTCCCCACTTGAATTGATACTCCCTTTCCGCCACTTCCCAATACAGTTCATGCGCCCGGTGTTCCGAAACCGACGATAGGTCGCGCCCACGATATGGACACAGGGCTGGGGACGACGTGAAAACCAAATATGATATAAAGTGGTGGGGGAGAGCGACGGAAGGTCCGAAGGAGGTGTGTAGGGCTGAACAAGGGGAGGGAACAATAGTTGAAGAAAGCGTCAGATTGCGAGGGCCATTAAACCTCACTACCCGGGCGGAGATCAATCGTAGTTACGGCTCCACGAACCCCGGGTCCGTCGGTGTTCTTTTCGTATCTATCCGCAGATTTCATGGGATACACGGCAGGGAGAGTACGATCGCAACTCGTCAACTCCCCTCGACCCCCGACGTGGAACGAACTGATAGTTCCGGTGACGATAGTGTCGCTTGTCAACGCACTCCGGTTGGCGACTCTTTGAATAATGAGTAGTGGGGCGATCACCTATCCCGAACCCGCTGTCGCATTAGACAACCGGTCCAGATATTACAGCGAGGTAACAAACCAACCTGATTCTGAGAGAGGATGGGCAGGAAGATACCCGAAGCACCGTTTCCAGCGGCCCACAGTCCAATGAGCAACAACGAGCTCACAGCGTAAAGCGCGGAAGACTCGATGAGCATGGTGGCGACGGTCTTGTACAATCTGCTGGTTCCTGTTGAATACCCCAAGGCAGCACGGATGTTCCTTTCATGTAGGACGAGCCGGATGACGATCATGAGGGTGAGGAGGACGTTGAGCGAAACCGAAACCGAAAGGTACGGAAGAGTGAAGTTGGCGTTGCCCCATCCACAGGACTTTGATGCGAGTACCATGATACCCGTCGCTATATAACGACGTTAGCCCAGAGCACCGCCGCCGGTTCGTGGAGAACTCGTATACGTACCCACAGTGGCAAGGTACATGAGGCAGGGGAAGGCGATGGCCCATAGGTTCCTACCGTAGATGACATAACAACGATAAAGCTAGGGGAGTAGGTATTAAACACCTGGGCGAGTGGACACGGAATCGAACAAATGACTAACCAACAGGCCATCGCCTAACCAATAGTTCAAGAGGGCCGCAAGGTTGGGGCCAATTCCAGACGTCCCGGAGCAAATGGTTACCAGGTATCCAAGTGGTCCAGGGGGAGACACGCCCTCAACACCAGGGAATTCGCGGTTATCGATGAAGGAAATGGACGCAATGTTTTGGGCTGTCGCGATGACTACTGTGGCACACGAGAACATGACCATGGTGTAGGATATGAGTCCCCACTTGATAGCCTCCGACCTTCTGCGATTTACGGGGTCAAGCAGCGCAGCCATACATCGGAAGAACAACACGATGAGGGTACCTAGAAAAAACAAATTGAGCACGGATAGGCGAACCTGTAGACGGGGGTGTCTTGGACGTGCCGTAGAGAATCGAGGCGATGAGGGTTCCAGCAAAACCGGCCTTCTCTGCAAAATACATATCATATGGGATCTTCGGAGCATTAAGGTTATTGGACCACGGTTTTTTCTGGGTATCAGACATGGTTTAGATGCGTGCGGAGGGGGAGGATTTCGGCAGGGGTGGGATTGAACGTGAACGTAGGGGGAAAGGGTTTTAAGGTGAAAAAAGCCCTCGGACCCTTATTGGAGAACAGGTGATGTGAACTATAAACCCTCAAGAAGAGACCCTGGAGCCCGACGGGAGGAGAGGCGGTGCGAGCTACGGGGACTCAGGGAAAGTTGATCTTCCGGTGATGGGTAGCGAACTGAACTCAGTGGGGCAGACGAGGAGCAGACCAGAAACCACTTTGACTCGCCGACGTAATCTGTGACGGCTTCTCCAAACCCCTTCAACGGGTGAGGCCGGGATGGTTCGGTTTGTCATACCAAGGGGGGGACTGGGCCGTGACCCGCAAAAGAGCAACAACAAGTGAGATCAATGTCTAACCCCAGCGCGCAAGTTTTAGCCCCCCTCGACCCGCGCATCGAGTGTGAGTGGGAGGATCTCAAAAGACCCTTGCTGATGGGGAAATGGGGTAAGTCACAGTGCCAGTCAGAGACGGGAAGAGTTGTAATATCGGCTGGAAATGGGACGAGTTACAATACGAGCCAACCGTTCCTATGTCGCCACGAGACAAGAAACATCCAGGAACTGACAGTCCGGCATCTAGAAACAAAGCGGACTGAACAGGTAAATGAAACCGTGGGGGGAGATACCGCCATTTACCCATCACCATGACCCGATCAACCAATCCCAGCTGATACGTGAGTCCAGAGCTCCCAACAGGACCCTGAGCTTGAGCTCAAATATTGAATCACTGCCGTCGTGGACTTCAATCGTTCAGGCACCTCCAGCCCGTTGAACAACGGGGCACGATGATGACAGATGGCGCAGTGGAATACCCTGGAGTTCTGGGGGGATAGGATGAAATCCCACTAATATGGGGAGGCCAAAGTACGCGCGTACTGACAGGTAGCATCTACATGTCGTTGGTGCTCCGTCTCAGAACAGAGTGTTGAACAAAAGTGGTCGTGGGGGTAGAGGGGGTTTTTCCTGGCGATCACCGAACACGAAGACGCTCAAGCCTGCAGCACCACGGAGGGGGGGTGCATGGCAAGCTCCCCCCTCACTACGGTCATATCCCAGGCAGACACACCACCATCTCCTGTTCACTTCGACTTCTTTCTTCTCTGTTTACAACGGGACGAGATCCCTGGCACATTATGGCTCCTGATGTATCCCCCACCACGGGCATGGGGTGATCGGCCATTTCCGCCCTTCGCAGTTTCCGCCGTGGCCCATGAAACCTTTTCCAAGCACACTTACTGATGGAAAAACACTTTTGATATGGCCCAGGGACGGACCTGAGAATCATTAGATGGAACAATGCGACTAGGCTCCGCGTCCCTGACCCCCGAGGGCATAATACATTGCACGGACTACATCAGGCACTAATGTGCTTGTGCAGGCCGACTCAAGTCGGAGAGCACCGGGTGTCCGCCGGCGATGTAATCGAAGAGGAGAGGGAAACATGGCATCCCCACAGCGCAATCAGCGTGAGTAATCTCTCCGGTTCCCCTGGCCTCGCAGACAATCATTTTGTGCCATGATAACTGTTATCGCGCATCGTACCCCTTCTATCGCACAGGTCCAGAACCCCGCTCACTCTAAGTGGTGTTGGTGTTCATCATTAAAGGCGGCCTAGTAGTCCGTTGACTTTCGCGGTTGTTACAGCAAACACTGAAAGCGAGTACGCTTCCGGTGCGTCGTGGTGGGGGTTCGTAAATACCCGGACAAGAAAAAAATAAGGGCATGGGATAGTGTGAAAACCACATAACATAAAACGGCGATGGACGAGGGAGTTGGTACGTATCCCAGTTTCTGTCATTGCGCGCCCCACGGCGGTGCCGGGGTGCAGAGAGTGCCGGGGTGCTGGAGCGACCGTGTCGTTGTCCTCCGGTGTGGAGAAAAAATCCGACCCGAGTTCCCGCCACGCGAACGTGGCGGGCTTTCTACGCGGAACTCAGGCGCCAGCCACTTCAAAGCCAACAATAGGTTACGCTCACAGCGAAGATACAAAGGAGAGGTGGGAACTGGGAATGGGTGAAAAATAAACAAGATATGGAAGGAAGAGAAGAGAGTGGTCAGTCCGAAAGTGGGAACAGCAACCACAGAAGGTGCCAGATCTCAAGCTCAAGGCTTATAAACCCTAATATCCTGGGGATTAACCCTAGCCTCAACTGCGATCCCAAGCTCACTAGTGCCCCCTCCGTGATTATCAACACGTGGGGTACCCACCAGGGAGCGCATAACTACCACCCGTCGACTCCCCTCGGCTCCGAGCACGGAACGAACCGATATTTCCGGAGACGATAGTGTCACTCGTCAACGCGATTCGGTTGGCGACTCGTTGAATGATGAGCAGTGGGGCGATCACCTGTCCGATCGTTACTTTAGATGACAGGTCCAGAGATTGTAGTCGTGGGAAAACACGAACCTGAGTCTCACCGTGGACAGGCACGAATGTATTCGCAACGCTACTCCCAGAAGCCCACAGCCCAAGGAGCAACAACGAGCTCACAGCGTAAAGCGCAGAAGACTCGATGAGCATGGTGGTGATGACCCCGTACAATCCACTAATTCCAACTCGAGACCCCGTGGCAGCACGAACGTTCCTGCCGTGTAGGACAATGCGGATTACGATCGCGAGGGTGAGGAAGAGGTTGAGCGAAACCGTGATCGAGAGGTGCAAAATTCTAATACCGACTTGATCCGCTGAGTGAGCCTGGAAGATGATTATCGTAATACCCATTGCTATATTAACGACGTTAGCCCAGAACGTCACCGCCGGTTTGCAGAGAACTCGAATACGCACCCACAGAGGCAAGGTACGCGAGGCAGGGGAAGGCGATGATCCAAAGGTTCCTGGCGTAAATTACGTAGCAACGATGGAGCTGGGGTAGGAACAGCGTTAGACACCCGGACGGGTGGGTGCAGGATCGAACAACCAACCAACAAGCCATCGGCTAGCCAATAACTCAAGAGGGATGCGAAATTTGGAACGGTACAGGTGGGTGTGGAATAAATGAACGACCAGTATCCGTCTGGTCCGGGGGACAACACACCCTCGATACCAGGAAATTCGCGGTTGTCAATGGTGGAGATGGATATGACATTTTGGACCAGCCCGGTGGCTACTGTCGCACATGAAAACATGACCATGGTGTAGCATACAAATCCCCACTTGACCCTCCCCCTTCTGTGATTCATCAGCAAAACTACCATCAACTTATTTTTTCGGCTGTTTTTGCCCGCCAAAAACGCGTGCTTCCCCATTCAATAACTTATTTATGTTGGGGACATAG
>Ga0307509_10009068_pt1 | contig 12515 bp, 12 predicted proteins | sample 10_EM_MG_FD_202245 | JGI IMG/M metagenome (GOLD analysis project Ga0307509, IMG submission 202245) | Populus trichocarpa ectomycorrhiza microbial communities from riparian zone in the Pacific Northwest, United States - 10_EM | ecosystem: Host-associated > Plants > Roots > Unclassified | place...
GAACGATCATGGAGGCAGAACATGATTCAAAGATTGCTGGACATTTCGGAACATACAAGACCATTGGTAGGGTTAGGGCTAACTTCTATTGGCCAAAGATGGATGAACACATTACTGAGTACGTGCACTCTGGCGATGTATGTCAACGTAATAAGGGTATCAAGCATAAGAAGTATGGGCTCCTAGAACCGTTAGAAGTTCCTATGAGACCATGGACAGCAATATCCATGGACTTCATTGTTGGTTTACCAAAGTCAGAAGGCTATACGAAGATATGGGTCAACGTAGACAGGTTCTACAAGATGGCACACTTCATTCCGCTCAAGACTGAGGAATATATTAAGGAACTGGCCTTGACCTTTGTGAACGAAATCTGGCGCCTCTATGGGCTTCGTGAATCAATAGTATCTGACCGAGATACCCGATTTACGTCTAAGTTTTGGACAAGCCTAATGCAACTACTGCAAGTGAAGTTGAATATCTCAACGGCATTCCATCCGGAAAGCGATGGGCAAACTGAAAGGGTTAAGCAGACACTGGAGCAATTCTTAAGGAGTTATTGCACGTATCAGCAAGATGATTGGGTATCCCGGTTACCGTTTGCGGAACATGCGTATAATACCTCAACGTCTGAATCCACGAAGGCAAGTCCCTTCGAAATTAATTATGGATTCGCCCCGCAAACACAATGGTCGGGGATGGTGTCACATAATAAGGGAATACACCCGGACAGTGAGCTATTGGTAAAGGATTGGGAAGGCACCTGGCAAGGATTTCGAGCGACAATACAATGGGCACAGGAAAGACAACGGAAATGGCATGATCAGAAAAGACAGCCAGCTCTGGAGTATGTCACACTGGAGGATGTCCTCCATGGCAGGGCTAAGAAAGCCGACAGAGTAATGCTTAACGGCAAGAATCTCCGCACAAAGAGGCCTATGGAAAAACTAGACCACAAGATACTGGGACCCTTTGTTGTCCTACGGAAAATAGGTTCTAGGGCCGATGAGATTGAACTGCCAGATAGATGGGAAATCTATGCTGTGTTTCATGTCGGGTTGTTGGAGCCTTAACGAGAGGATCCCAACCGCTGACCTCAGAAGGAAAAACCAACACCGGATATTATGAACAACGAGCCTAGTTATGTCGTCTTGGAAATTGTTGACAGTGGGTGGTATGGGAATCCTAAGAACACATTTCCCCACCGGTTTGTACACTATATGGTCGCTTGGGAAGGGTACGGTCCAGAAGAGAATTCCTGGGAACCGTTCCAGATGTTAGAAGATAACGCGATACAAGCATTGCAACAGTTCCAGGAGAGGTATCCGTCTAAACCTAAAGACCATAGGGTTATAGACAATTCAAACCATGGAACTAAGAGACGACGTTGACGGTCTGAGGACAGACCAAGAGAAGAAGGGAGTAGTGTAATGACCCTACGATAGGTAGCTACAATAACTACCACCTTAGCCCAAATGGTATACCAAGAGGTAGTCAGAGGTGGTAGGGTCTAGTAGGCTTAGTATTCAAGAATGCTGGTTCGCCTAAAGGCAAGGCCTAGGAAACAGTAGAATAGCCTTGGGCATTCTAATAGGCAGGGTAACCTTTCGGGAGAACATTGACATAAAGTCAAGGAAATTATGGGAATGTTACACGGACCTCTGTGAGGACCTTGGTGGTTGACTGGAGGACTTCCGGAGTGGTTAATGGCATAAGAGGGCAAAGTTACCCTACCTTGGGAATTTGGTCATTATGCCCATGGACCCCAGTTACCCTACTGAGGAGTCCAAGTTACTCTACCTTCACCGGCAAAGTCATCCTAGAACTTAGAGGTCGATTGCCTCACATCCTATGGGCTCTTAGATGTTCTTGGGCGCACACGCCTCTGTGCGGGGAAGCCCCACGCCTGTGTAAGGGTGGTCCGAACATGCTATTGAACTTGAGCGGGTTTAGCCAACACCCCCCTCTGGGCCCAGCGTTGGGACGGCGCGTCATAGGCAGACGGCTGTGTAGTTGCTCGTTTGCTAGTTAAAAGAGTTCATTGAAGCAGCTGCCGTAACACCGTATAAGTTGTCTCCGTCCGTCCGACTGAATGTCGTTCGCAGGGTATATATGGGAAGTATGGGTAACCGCCAAAATGGGGGGTCACTCATATATGGTCTCCCAGGCATCTAGGAGTCTATTCTAGCCTACGGGTTGTAGGGTAGTCTTCCTAGTGGTATTTAGGTAGTCTCAGAAGGCCAGGGTGCTTTCGAGACAAATAACTCAGTAACCAGCCCGGACCTTCTCCCCTTGATTTGTAGCATTACTACTGGTTGTTATTGGACTCTAGAGGTATGAGTCTTATCAAGGTAGAGTATGTCCCGAGAGGATGGTTATGGGTAGGGCCCACCTGGCCAGCCATCGGCTATATCTTACCGGGGACCTTGCATGTCAATTTATCACATTGGATAAGTAGCGTAGATTAAATGATGGACTGCATAGCTTGTATAGACGAAACTACCACTGGGCCAGTGAGTCCACCACCTAGGTATTGACTCCGGTTGTTGTTATAACAGTTGGCCACTGGTATGATTTTGATCGGAAGAGTTTTTCCACCTGCAGTTGTGTTGGAGATGCATTGCAGAAACTCATATCCTATTGACGGAGTTAAGTGTACCCTAGTTGGTCCGACACTTTCAGCTGGTTAATTCCTGATGGAGGGTAGACTTCGGACAAACCCTGAGCAGGACAGGGTGGTCACACAAGGTCGGAGTAGTGGTCAATGTCAAAAGGCTTAAATCTGATATCTACTTAAGTTTAAGCGTTTGGCATTCTACTTCGATAACCAACTTTCCTCGAGAGAACTTATTGAGTGAAGCTTTCAGCTTAACCTTATTAAGTTTAAGCGTTTTGATTCTTCGTGAATTATTTATTTTATCTTTATCTTCAACTTTGAGTTTTGGTGCGCTCGCAACCTAAGAGTTCACCTCTCTATAGGGTGCCCCCATTATACTTCACGAACGGTTACAAAGAATTCTCTTCTCGACCGTACCCTTCCCAAGCAACCATATATTGCACAAAGCGGTGTGGAAACCTTGCCTTAGGATTCACATACTATCGGCTATGAACCACTTCCGCAACAACATAGCTAGGCTCATTGTCTACTATGTCACTTGTTGGTATTATCTTTTGAGGCCTGCCAACGGGACCTACACGATAGGGTTCCAACAAACTAACATTGAATACCCGATGGATGTCCCATCTTTCCGGCTGCTCAATTTCATAGGCCCTAGACCCCACCTTGCGTTTAACAACAAATGGTGCAAACATCTTATAGTCGAGTTTTTCAATAGGCCTTTTTGTGCGGATGTTCTTCCAGTTTAGCATAACCCTATCAACTTCCTTAGCTCTGCCCTGTATGATATCTTCTTATGTGACATATTCCGGAGCTGACTGTCTCTTTTGATCATGCCATTTCAGTTTTCTTTCCTGTGCCTGCGGCATAGTTTCTCGGATCTCTTGCCACATGCCTTCGACAATCCTTCACAACAAGCTCGATATCTGGATGTATTCCTTTCTTATCTGACTATATCCCTGACCAGTGAGTCTGTGGGGGGAATCCATAATTTATTTCAAAGGAACTTGTGTTTGTCGATTCTGCCATTGAAGTATTATACGCACGTTCCGCCAAAGGCAACAGCGATACCCAATCGTCTTACTGATATGAACAATAACTTCTTGAATATTGTTCTAGTTTGTGATTAACCCTTTGAGTTTGCCCATAGCTTTCTGGGTGGAATGTGGTTGAGAGGTTTAGCTTTACTTGCAATAGCTGCATAAGGCTTCTCGAAAACTTAGACGTGAATCGGGTATCTCGGTCAGAGACATTTGGTTCAGGAAGCCCATAGAGGCGCCAGATTTCCTTCACGAATGTCAAGGCAAGTTCCTTAATATGTTCCTCCGTTCTTAAGGCTATGAAGTGTACCATCTTGGAGGATCTGTCCATGATGACCCATATCTTCGTATCACCGTCAGACGTTGTTAACCCCACAATGCAGTCCATGGGTATTGCTGTCCATGGCCTCATAGGAACTTCTAAGAGTGCTAGATGTCCATACTTCTTGTGCCGAACGACTTGAGTCCATTGACATACATCGCAAGAGCGAACGTACTCGGTAATGTTCTCATCCTCTTTGGCTAATAGGAGTTAGCCCTAACCCTCCCAAGGCTCTTATATGTTCCGAAGTGTCCAGCAATCTTTGAATCATGTTCTGCCTCCATGATGGTTCGTCTTAGACCTTCATCCTTTGGAATGTACCACCAGTTTTTATAAAGAAGCAAGTCCTTATTGATAATAAAACTTTTATCAACCTGACTATCGCCTTTGAGGACTGCCTTTAGCATTGCTATATAGGTCTGATTACTATCGGCTGCCTTTATAAGAGCCTCATGAACGGTTGTCTGCAACTGAAAACCTGGGCAGGTTGGCAACACTTGTGATCGCAAGATGACGGGCTCCTCTCCAATGTACTGTCCCGGGCGAAAAAATGTAAAACGTTTGGAATTACTCCACCCTTCAGGGCGGTAGTTCCGATGCCTCGACAAAGCATCAGCCTTTTCATGTAACCGTCTGTAACGACCCTACGATAGGTAGCTACAATGACTATCACCTTAGCCCAAATAGTATACCAAGTGGGAACCAGAGGTGGTATGGTCTGGTATACTTAGTATACAAATAGCTGGTCAACCTAGGACGAGGCATAGGACATAGTAGAGTAACCTTGGGTACTCTACAAGGCAGGGTAACCTTTTGGGAGTAAGTTCGCATAAAGTTAAGGAATTTATGGGAACGTTACACAGACCTCCAAGACAACATTTAGTGTTGACGGGCGGACTGCCGGAGCGGTTAAAGGCATAAGAAGGCAAAGTTACCCTACCTTGGGAATTTGACCTTTATGCCAATGGACCCCCGTTACCCAACTGTGGAGTCCAAGTTACCCTACCTTTACCAGCAAAGTCATCCTAGAACTTAGAGGTCGTTGCCGCACATTCTATGGGCTCTTAGATGTTGTAGGGCTCACACGCATGTGCGCGGGAAGCCCCACGCCTGTGTAAAGGTGGCTCGAACATACTATTGAACTTGGGCGGGTTTTGCTAACACCGCCCTCTGGCCCCAGCGTTGGGACGGCTCGTCATAGGCAGACGGCTGTGTAAATGCTCCTTTGCTAGTTAAAAGAGGTCATTGGAGCAGCGGCCGTAACACCATAGAAGTCGTTGCCGTCCGTCGGACTGAATGTCGTTCGCAGAATATATATGGGGAGTATGGGTAACCGCCATAATAGGGGTCGCCCATATATGGTCTCTTGGGTATCTAGGAGGCTATTCTAGCCTACGGGTTGTAGGGTAGTCTTCCTAGTGGTACTTAGGTAGTCTCAGAAGGCCAGGGTGCTTTCGGGACAAATAACTCAGTAACCAGCCCGGACCTTCTCCCCTTGATTTGTAGCATTACTATGGGTTGTTATTGGACTCTAGAGGTAGAAGTCTTATCACGGTAGAATATGTCCCGAAAGGCTGGGGATGGGTAGCGCCTACTTAGCCAACCATCGGCTACATCACACCGGGGAAGCTTGCATGTCAAATTATCACATGAGATAGTCGCATAGATTAAATGATGGACTGCATAGCTTGTATAGACGAAACTACCACTGGGCCAGTGAGTCCACCACCTAGGTATTGACTCTGGTTGTTGTCATAACAGTTAGCCACTGGTATGACTTCGATGGGAAGAGTTTTTCCACCTGCGGTTGTATTGGAGATGCATTGCAAAAACTCATATCCCATTGACGGAGTTAAGTGTACCCGAGTTGGTCCGACACTTCTAGCAGGATAATTCCTGATGGAGGGTATACCTCGGACAAAGCCTGATCAGGACACGGTGCTCGCACAAGGTCCTAGTAGTGGTGAATGTCAAAGGCTTAAATCTGATATCTACTTAAGTTTAAGCGTTTGGCATTCTACTTCGATAACCAACTTTCCTCGAGAGAACTTATTTGAGTGAAGCTTTCAGCTTAACGATATTAAGTTTAACCATTTTATTCTTCGTGAATTATTTACTCTATCTTTATCTTTTACTTTGAGTTTTGATGCTGTCGCAACCTTAGAGTTCACCTCTCTATAGGGTGCCCCCGTTACACCATCCTTCCCTATAAATAATCTTGAAATTAAATGGATTTAGAAATTCTGCCTAGCAATGTTGTCTACAATTTAGACTCTTCGTATTATTAAAGTACTCTAAATTCTTGTGATCAGTATACACCAATATCTAATCATCAACCGACATCAACATATATGCCCATTCCATAAAGGCTGCCACCATTGCGGCCATTTCCTTATCATGGACGTCATAATTTATCTGTGCTAGCGAGAACTTTCGACTATGAAATGCTACAGGATGCCTCTTCTCATGCTCACACAGTTGAGATAGTACGGCCCCTAATGCAACGTAACTAGCGTCGGTTTCCAACATTGTTGGACCAATGTCATCAAAGTGTGTCAGAATCGGACCTGTGGTAAACATATCCTTCAATGTGTCACAAGCATCCTGACACAGAGGAGTCCACGTCCATTTGATACCTTTCTTTGTCAAGTGGGTCCATAGTTTAGATATCTTGCTAAAACCTTTTATGAACCGATGATAGAAGTTAGCAAAGCCCATGAAGCTTTGCACATCGACCACCTTCTTGGGCGTTTACCATGCCTGGATCTCTTCAACTTTTGTACTTGTCATAGAGATCCCTCTAACGGATATCTTATACCCATGGAACTCTACTTCCCATTGATGGAAGCTTGACTTCTTAATACTAACGCAAAGGCATGCCTTTCTCAGTCTTTCCATGACCCGCCTCACCAGGGCGACATGTTCTTCACCTGTCTCCGTATAGATTAATATGTCATCGTTAAAGGCGATGACTCCAACATCTAACATGTCACGGAATACATCATTGATCATCCTCTGAAACATTGATCGTGCGTCTCATAACCCAAAGGGCCTCACGGTGTACTCATAAGACCATACCTGCTTTTAAAAGCAGTCATCCATTCTTCACCTTCCGCCATGCGGATAAGGTAATAGCCATTCTTCAGATCGGATTTAGTGAAGATAGTGGCTTTACCGAGCCTACTTCTAAGCTCGCTCATCAAGAGCAATAGATACTTATTCTGGATAGTAATCTTGTTTAACCCTCGGTAATCAACATATGACAGAAGCGTTCCATCAGGCTTCGGCACAAACAATATAGCGCTGCCTATTAGCGAGGAAGATCTTCTAATCTTTCCATGGTCTTCCATTTCCCTAATATAATCTCAACGTGCGTCCAATTCCTTCTTAGACAAGGGATAGATAGGCCCATCTGTTAATTTGTCCTCAGGGATCAAGTCAATATGATGATCATATTTACTGTGCTCAGGTAAAGCATTGATTTTCTCCTGACTGAATATATCTGCATAGTCTCTATATTCAGGGAGAATCTTAATCTTGATATCCTCGCCGTCTTCATCCGTATAAAGGGCCATGCCCATCACAAAGATCTTGTCTTGGTCTTGGACTAAGAGTTGCGCTTCTGTAATGAACTATAAGCGCCTTTCGTTCCTTAGGCAGTAGGCTTTACAATTTTCTGATCGTCACTTAAGACTGTCCTTCTCCCAGTTAATGGCTGGGTTATTGTCCTTTAACCACGACATTGGCAGGTAACCATTCACTTTTCCTGCCGGCATATCTGCGACTTCAAACCGCATTTTATTCATGTGGTCTCCTATGTACATATCCACCGTAGTGGTGTAGTGTAGACCTGAGCCTGGGATGTGGTTTCTGCTGGCATCTAAAATTGGTGTCAGTTCCTTCCGATGAACACAAGGTACTTGGGCATTCTTAATCCAATCACTGGTTAATACAGCCCCAGGTGCACCACTGTCAAACAATAAGAGGGCTTCACCACCTAGCCTCTCTTGATTCTGGCATCATTCCAATCTCACTCTGACATGGATGGATCTTGTATGGGGCGGTGGGCCTGCAAGCCTCAACCACTTATCGGGTCTCTTGTCCCTGAACATTGCGGTTATTAATTTCCCACAAGAATTTGGTATGGTTTTACAATAGCTAATCAATGTCTCTTGCCTTTCAACACAAGAGCGGCCACAACGGGTCGTGAATAACTTGTATCACGTGATAAGCTTTACGGGGTTTCAATAGCTTGGCTGTTTACTATCACGCCAGCATGACTTCGGGTATTCAACCCTCCTCAGGTAAACTTGCAAAATAACTTCAATTGCTAAGTCTAGTCCAGCCTGATCAAATCAATACGAAAACCAACCAAATTCAATCCACAATTCCAAACAGTATGAGATAAGCAAATGAGACTTTCGCAAAATCACATGAGGAAATAAAACAAAAGCGGAAAACAAAGTACGGCAACCATTCCCAATGTAATAAAAGAAACCAAACCAATCTCGCTATCCCTATAGACAGATATTAGTTTCAATTTGTAGTACCACTGGTGGGGAACTGTAACGGGGGCACCCTGTAGAGAGGTGAACTCTAAGGTTGCGACCACACCAAACACTCAAAGTAGAAGGTAAAGATGAGGTATCATAATTCAGAAGAATCAATCGGTAAAACTTAATATGGTTAAGCTTGAAGCTTCACTCAATTTAGTTCTCTCAAGGAAAGGTTGGGTGTGGAAGTAGAATGCCAAACGCTTAAACTTAAGTAGATATCAGATTTAAGCCTTTGACATTGACCACTACTTCCGACCAGGTGCAAGCACCCTGTCCGGCTCAGGGTCTGTCCGAGGTCTACCCTCCATCAGGATTTATCCTGCCGGAAGTGTGGGACCAACTCGGGTACACTTAACTCCGTTAATAGGATATGAGTTTCTGCAGTGCATCTCCAATACAACGGCAGGTGGGAAAGCTCTTCCTATCGAAGCCATAACAGTGTCTAACTGTTATGACAACAACCGGAATCAATACCTAGGTGGTGGACTGACTGGCCCAGTTGTAGCTTCGTCTATACAAGCTCTGCAGTCCATTATTTAATCTACGCGACTATCCAATGTGATAAATTCACATGCAGGCTCCCCCGGTGAGATGTAGCCGATGGTTGGCTAAGTGGGCGCTACCCATAGCCAGCCTCTCAGGACATACTCTACCTGATGTGACTCATACCTCTAGAGTCCAATAACAACCCATAGTAATGCTACAAATCATGGGGAGAAGGTCCCGGCTTGTTACAGAGGGATTTGTCCCGAAAGCCCCCTGGCCTCTATGGACTACCTAAGTACCACTAGGAAGACTACCCTACTACCCGTCGACTATGATAGACTCCTAGGTGCTGGACAGACCATTTATGAGTGACCCCCATTTTGGCGGTTACCCATACTCCCCTTATATATCCTGCGAACGACATTCAGTCGGACGGAAGGCGACGACTTATACAGTGTTACCGCAGTTGCTCTAATGACCTCTTTTAACCAGCAAATGGGCAACTACACAGCCGTCTGCCCATGACGCGCCCTCCCAACACTGGGCCAAGAGGGGGGTGTTTGCTAAACCCGCCCAATGTCAATAGCATGTGCGGGCCATCCTTACACAGGCGTGGGGATTCCCGCGCAGATGGGTGTGCACCCAAGAATATCTAAGAGCCCAAAGAATGTGAGGCAATCGACCTCTAAGTTCTAGGATGACGTTGCTGGTGAAGGTAGGGTAAATTGGACTCCTCAGTAGGGTAACTGGGGTCCATGGCCATAATGACCAAATTCCCAATCTAGGGTAACTTTGCCCTCTTATACCATTAACCACTCCGAAGTCCTCCAGTTGACCACCAAAGTCATCTCGGAGGTCCGTGTAACCTTCCCATAATTCTCTTGACCTTATGTGAATGTTCTCCCGAAAGGTTACCCTGCCTAATAGAGTGCCCCAGGCTACTCAACTATTCCCTAGGCTTCATCCTAGGTTTACCAGCTCTGTTTATACTAAGTATACGAGACCATACCACCTCTGGTTACCACTTGGTATACCATTTGGGCTAAGGTGATAGTGATTATAGCTACCTATCGTAGGGTCGTTACACTACTCCCCTCTTCTCTTGCTCTCTCCTCAGACTGTCACCATCGTCTCTTAGTTCCACTGTTTGGATTGTCTATAACCATATGGTCTTTAGGTTTTGACGGATACCTCTCATGCAACTATCGCAATGCTTGAATTGCGGTATCTTCTAACATCTCGAACGGTTCCCAAGAAATCTGTTCTGGACCGTACCCTTCCCAAGCAACCATATTTTGCACAAAGCGGGGTGGGAAGTTTGACTTAGGATTCCTATACCATCGGCTATCAACCACTTCCGCAACAACATAGCTACGCTCACTGTCTACTATGTCAGGTGTTGGTATTACCTTTTGAGGCCTGCCCACAGGATCCTCACGATAGGGCTCCAACAGACTAACATGGAATACAGGATGGATGTCCCATCATTCTGCTAGCTCAATCTCATAGGCCCTACACCTCACCTTGCGTTTGACAACAAAGGGTCCCAACATCTTATGGTCTAGTTTGTCCATAGGCCTTTTTGTACACAGGTTCTTGCGGTTTAGCATAACCCTATCCGCTTTCTTAGCTCTGCCTTGTATGCCATCTTCTAATATGACATATTCCGGAGCTGGTTGTCTCTTTTGATCATGCCATTTCCGTTGTCTTTCCTGTGCCTGCTGTATTCTTTCTCGGATCTCTTGCCATGTGCCTTCCCCATCTTTTACAACAAGCTCACTGTCTGGGTGTATTTCTTTGTTATCCGACACTATCCCCGACCACTGAGTCTGTGGGGAGAATCCATAATATATTTCAAAGGGACTAGCCTTTGTTGATTCCAACATTGAAGTATGATACGCATATTCCGCCAAAGGCAACAGCGATACCCAATCATCTTGCTCATATGAAGAATAACTTCTTAAATATTGTTCTAGTGTCTTAATAACCTTTTCAGTTTGCCCATCGCTTTCTGGGTAGAATGAGGTAGACTTGCAATAGCTGCATCAGGCTTGTCCAAAACGTGGACGTGAATCGGGTATCTCGGTCAGAGACAATTGGTTCAGGAAGCCCATTGAGGCGCCAGATTTCTTTCACCAACGTCAAGCCTAATTCCTTAATGTGTTCCTCCATCCTTAGCGGTATGAAATGTGCCATCTTGGAGAACCTGTCTACGATGACGCATATCTTTGTATACCCGTCGGACTTTGGTAAACCCACAATGAAGTCCATGGATATTGCCATCCCTGGCCTCATGGGAACTTCTAAGGGTTCTAAGAATCCAAACTTCTGATGCCGGATGACTTTCTTACGTTGACATACATCCCAAGCGTGAACGTACTGGGTAATGCTTTCATCCATCTTTGGCCAATAGAAGTTAGCCCTAACCCTACCAATGGTCTTGTATGTTCCGAAGTCTCCAGCAATCTTTGAATCATGTTCTGCCTCCACAATCGTTCGCCTTAGACTTTCATCCTTTGGAATATACCACCTCTTTTTATACAGGAGCAAGTCCTTTTCGACACTAACTTTTGTATTCACCTTACTATCGCCTTTGAGGAGTGCCTTTAGCGTTGCTAATTATGTTTGATGACTATCAGCTGCTTGCATAAGAGCCTCATGAAATGTTATCTGCAACTGAAAACCTTGGCAAGTCTGCAACCCCTGTGGTCGCAAGATGACACTTTTTTTCTTTTTCTTTCTTTTTTTTCTTTTTTTTTTGACTCAAGTGCGTTTGTTTTATTAAGGTACAAAGACAGCATGCATCTTTAACGATATGGCCGACAAAAACCCTACCCTCCTCACCCCAGGAAACATCCAAACCCCCAAGCCCCTCTGGTATGAGACCAACCGCACATCTCGCCTATCGCCCAACCAAATCCCACAAATATACACGTACACCCGAAGGAAGTAGAAAGGAAAGAAACAAGCAGGAAGGAGAGGAGAACCCTTAGTGACATCTACAAAATATAAGAACAAAGGAGATGAATGAACCCCTGACAAAGGAAATTTACGTCTGATAAGTGACGTGTATCAGCCTGAGCTAGGAAGTGAGAGTATGGACCTGCACACCGGAGCGGTGCCGGGGGACGAAGCGGTGCCCGATGGCAGGATAGGATAGTGTATGGAGGTGACTCTGGTGAGGGGTCGCCGGAGGGTGTGCCAAAGCGGCATTAGCGACGGCCAGGAGGACGGGCGTAACCGAGGCGGGTTTTTGTATAGCGACCGAAGATCGACCGCGGGAGGGGAGCAGTAAGGTGCCAGCTGAGGGGGTGGGAAGAGGGGGGTGGGTGTAGCTGTAACCGAGCAACGGGACGAAGACCAAGAAGGTGGAGGGAGGGGGATGTGAGGAGGAAGGACAGTCCGAACACTTGAGACAACCGACTAGAGTAACCGCGGCCGATGCTTTTCCGAATGCGAAACGAAGACGAGGTGCTGAAGTTACTAACCGAAGT
>Ga0307509_10009070_pt1 | contig 12514 bp, 8 predicted proteins | sample 10_EM_MG_FD_202245 | JGI IMG/M metagenome (GOLD analysis project Ga0307509, IMG submission 202245) | Populus trichocarpa ectomycorrhiza microbial communities from riparian zone in the Pacific Northwest, United States - 10_EM | ecosystem: Host-associated > Plants > Roots > Unclassified | place...
TTTGATAAATACAATACATGACAGCGAAGAATAGGATTGGAAATGCGAGTGAGGACAAACGGCCTTCTCACGGAATCTTCATTTGTCATATTCCGTTTTTCTCTCCCCTTTAAAAATGAGGGAATGGATATTCCGTCAAATTCTCTGTCCCTTTTCTTTATTCCTTTCATCGATGATTGTTATGTGTTTGGCTCTTCTTCTTCCTCTTCTTCTCCCCGCTTTCCCAAACATTCCCATATCCAATCTCTTTTAATACTCTATTCATTACTCCTCTTTCTAATTAAGCTACTCGTATGACCCACCAGGTAACCATCCATCCATCTGAAGACAAGATCTTTGATCTTCCATGGCTTGTATTAATCGCATTCTTGTAACCAAGTCATCTTTTCCCTGAATAGCTCATCATCTATCACGGCAAAAGATAGCTGCTTTCATTAACACCACCTCATTCCCTTTCCACGCATCGTTTATATCAAATTAAGTCATCGGAACAGTTTTTTTCTTTCTTTCTTTCAAGTGAGGAGACTGTATTTTTATGAGAAGATGATGAATTATATATAGTGACAATACTAGTTTAACGTAACTAGTAGGCAATTTAATCAGCAAAAGTGTGAGAGTGATTGGCAAGAAATCGCATAATCCTGTTAGTGATTCACAATTTGAATTTACACTTACGAAACAAGCCATCTCCACCACATATTTCTGCCTGTCGACTTGTCCACATGACCGGATCTGCATTCATTCGCTTGGTCGAACAGGAGAATCTTACTTAATCACATAAGATGATGATCCCGGGCTTTTCAATTCCATATTCCATACAGAGAGGCGCCATAGGAATTGACTTGGGTCGCATTAACTTCTGCATTTCCCATTCTTGTTTCACCCCAGATCAAAGATGTTGCTGACTCCAAGCTCAGCATCCCTTTCTTCCCTCCAGCTGGAGATCCTTCCAAATTCAAACCTCCAGGACTCTCGTTAGAAGTCAGGCAGCTTTCGGTAGAACAATCAGCCCCTTGGTGATGAAGACCGGGCAGTACATCCTCTGGACCATGCACTTCAGCCACCTCAGAGGTTTGTAAGGAGTAAAAGCCAAGTGGATCAAGAGAGGCAATTCTAGTTGTCCTGGTTCCCAACCCCTTCTGGCTATCTGTATCAATAACTGCAGCACCAATAAATTGATCGGCAAGCATCTTACAAGCTCTCTCGAGCATGGCCAGATATCTTCGTTCTGCATCCAGGCGAATATGCAAGTGCTTCTCAGCCTGCATAATAACATATGAAGATCAGCCAGCTGGTGCATAGAGCCCCTCAGTAAAAGAGGTGTAGAGCCAGATGTAAAGTCCACTTGAAATAGTTCCTAATAGAATGATAATGAAAAAATTCTTTATCAACTGCCAATTAGTTACCATTTTGTGCATATGGTGAAACTGAATGAAACTTGTCACGAGCTAAATAAAGATAGAAGAGTTCTTGATTATTATCAATTATATTTCAAGCTCGGCGAACAAAAACCCACTTCCAAACACTCACTACCAACATCTATTTCCATAAAAAAAAAAGTATGATAACAGAAACACAAGGCTAATTTCTCATACAGGGGGAAGAAACTTTACCTCCACTTGTAGATGCAATTTGCTTTGCACTTCCATTTGTGCGCGTAATGCCTCTTTGACTTCATAACCTCTAAAAACAAACATTCTCTTAAGATAATTCAGGAAACTCAAGAATTTACTGCCCATCACTAACTTTTAGTAAAGAAGAAATTCTTACTCATTCACATCAGAAGCTGTCATATTCAGAGAAGAGTTGCCAGTACAAGGGTTTTCTAAGAGATACGAGCCAGATAATCCTTCCATAGGCAAAAGGGGAGAAGTTAGTTTATGCTTTAAGATGGACATCAGGGAGATCATGATAGAAAATTTCTTCCCTCAGCAGATATGCATTATAGAGAAAATGTGAGAGGGAGAGAGAGACAGCATCAACATTATTATTAAGAAAAAAAAAATCCGTGCAAAAATATAATTTCAGTTAAATTGATAGATAACAGGAAAATTCAGCAAATCATAACTGGACCTACCATCTTTGAATGTGTCGCTCATATCCTTCCCCGATTGCTTACCCAGTCTATATTTCTGCAGATTTCACAGAAAGAAACGTTATACTAGAGCATCAAAATCAGGTCCATAAAAGATCAATTTTGACCAAAAGGGAATGGGAATGAAAACCTGAAGGTGGCTCTTTAAATGAAAGAGGGTCAATCCCTTGACATTCATTGTACGCAAGATAGCCTTTGGGGTGGCTTCTGCAAACCATTGGAGTGCATGTTGTTGTTATTAATAATACTAAAATTAACAGGATGAGATGATCCATGGGAGGTTTCTACAATCTACATATAAATAAAGAATTACTAATCAAGTTTAGTACAGTAGCAAATAAAGATGGAGGATTTAGTCCATGTTTTCAAAAAGCAAGCACCTTTTCTCTCTAATTTTTTCTAGATGAGTGCTAATACAAAAGAGAATGGTATTGTTGGGGCCTGGGGAATCATTATCCGACACAAATCAACTAGTTCTACTACAACTAATAATAATAATAATAATAAGAGGTCTAAATAAACCCTAAGCCCTAAAACAAAACAAAAAAATCATCAAGAATTGTAAAAGAAGCAATATTCCTTTATCGAACAGATGGCATCCAGGTTAGGTTTGGTAGAAATAGAAATGAATAGTTAAGCGAAAGGAGAGAAGAAATGAGAAGAAAAGGAAGAAGAAGACAGACTATTGGGACCGCCGAGCTGAGAGACAGCGTCAACGAAGCGTTGGTGAAGATCGGCAGTCCAACGGAGGCGAGGCTTGGGATCGGAAGTCAACACAACTTGGGCTCCTCCTTGCATTCCTAATCCAATTCCAATTCCTGATTGATTTTGATGCATTTCTTCCATAATCATCCCTCCGATTCCAACCCCCCTGCTCTCCAACATAATTATCTCTCTCTCTCTCGCTCTTTTTGGTTTCTAATCTAGGGCACAGAGTAGTTGTTAAATTGCAGTAAGAGTCCCGAAACCCAGTTCCCCAACCTCCACAGACACAACCATTCCTTTATAATACTGTCTTGTCCTGTCATCTACTAATAACCACAACTGCTTGTTCATATATATAAAACAACTAGTTAATTGTACCGTGATTTGTAATGGGTTAATATTAATTTTTTTAAAAATATAAAAAATATTTTAATAGTATTGTTAAAACTAACCTGAATAAATTTTATAATAACAACCATATCAGAATCAAATTTATACATAACCCAAGTTTATTTGGGTTTGTCATATATGTATGACCCAAATTTACTTATAAACATTGAAAATAAACTTTTACATAAATTAAAAATAATATAGATGGAAAAAGAGAAATGAGATAATTAATGTACAAATTCAAATAAATTAAATTGCTAATGGTTTTTTTTATAATAAAAAAAGGGAAAAAAAGAGTTATGACCAAATTGTAAAAGAGAGGAAAGAATTGGTCAAAGTATAATTAAAAGAAAATAAAACTATAAATACCTCATTCTTTCCATATGATCGATTGCATAAGGTAAGAAAGAGAAGGGGGGAGAATTTAAATTTTTCTCCACAAAAATTGAGGAAAAAACATCAAAAATTTTAAGATTATAGAAACTTTAAACTACTAAATAGAGAGAACACTCATTGACAAAAGAATTAACAAGGAAACAAGTGAAGAAATTGTGAGGAAAAGAGGAGAAGAGGGTTGGCTACATGCAAGGAAAGAGAAGCTAAAAATCTTCAACCAAATGTAAGTTGAAATTCAAATTTTTCTCAGGGTAAAGACCCTAAACCTAATTGTGAAAACCAATTTGAAATTTGATCAGAACTTGTACATCAATTTCATATTTTATAAATTAGGGTTCTTGAGTGAAAATTTAAAGAATTGCAGAATTTATTAGGATGAAGTTAATTAAACTACTATAAATTTTTTAAAACATGAAAATCATGCAAAATTACCAAAGAAAAACTAATGACCAAGGGACATGAGTGGTTGGCCATGTGAGGGTTGAATGAGAGGAAAAGAAATTCTGAATTTGTACTTGATAAACCTTATGATATGCGTTATGATGTGAACAATTAGTAAATGAGACAAATCATTGCATAGAAAGGAAAAGGGGGACCCTTAGTCCCCTTAGACCAAGTTCGATCAAGAATAGATTGAGGGGAGGGACGAATAGTTTTAGCATGTTATATGTTAATGATGTATGAATTAGTTGCAATAGGAAGCTTACTAATAGGAAAGCATGAAAACTTGATAATAGAAAACTGTGAGTCGAATGTGTGTGTTATGTGAGGTGGAAACAAAATTATTAACCACGGGTATAGCTTATGGTTCAGCTTAGGAGGAGTCGCGAAGTGTAGGAAAAACATAGGAATGGGTGTCCTGAGAGAAAATGAGAAAATGGGGATAAGGATTCGGGCCTAAAAATGATAAAATTCGAGGAAGGGTTCTTCATAGAAGTTATAGCTAGGGATGTTAGCTTCCAATAAATCCTACCTCGCTTAATTTGAAACTCTATAACTCCAGATATAGGTAAATACCTAAGGAGAGGTTGAGTTGTCACCTCTGTTGGCATATTCGACCAATCAATAAAATGGGAAAACTTAGTTCCGTTAGGGGCAGAATCAGACTTCTTTCACTCAAGAAATGTGTGGTGTCATGTCATAGGGTTCAAAGGAAATAAGTCGTATTCAAAACCGAATTGGTGATGATAGTTATAATTTAATAAAGAACAATGATCTAAAGGGATATAATGAGAAACGTAAATATAAATGAAACAATTGTTAAAAAGAAGTCAACATTGTCGTTATTATTATTGTTGTTGTTGTTGTTATGAAAAATGTAACGAAGTAAGAAATTATATGGTATACATGTGGATTCAAGAGGGACCGCAAGAGGGGCACAACAACAAAGGAGTGCGCACCGAGTTTCTGCAGCAAGTAGGTATTCTACACCCATATCTTTCTTAAATGTACATAATTATGAAATCTTGTTTAATTTCTGGATTTTATATATAAATGTTGTCAAAAGGAAAGCATCTAATGAAATGAATGAAAAATGAAAACATACTTGATTAACTATTCTGGTGGGGAATAATTAATGATACCAATGGGTTCCATTGATATCAACATTTCCCTGGATTCGATTAGTCAGTTCCGAGAACATGAGGCTAATGATGTAGTAAGGTTTACTAACGTTGGTATGATTATCCCGAAACATGGAGAATATTGAACTTGATTAACTATTCCAGGTTAGGAATAGTTAATGATATTGATGAGCTACATTGATATTTGGCATTTTCATGCAACTTGATTAGTTATTCCTGGTATGAAGGCTAATGATATTAAAGGTCCTTAACATTGACAATTTCGCGGATATTTCAAAGTATTGTTGGGACTTGATTAACTATTTCAAATTAGAAATAGTTAATGATATTAAGAGGTTGTATTAATATCGGCATTCATGATAAATTTAATTAGTCGGTCCCGATGAGGGAGACTAATGATACTAATAAAATTCATTAGTATCAGCATTACCATCCCAAGGTTTTGAAAAGAAGAAAAAGAAAAATATATGATTAGCTATCCGGTGAAAGATGGTTAATGGTATCAATAAATTGGTATCGACACTTTCTTTGGAGGAATTGTCCTTCGGTATAAATACGTGATATTGGTTGGAGATTGAGAATGGAATGAAAAACATTAGTCAATTCATGAGAAATAAATCTTAAAAAGGACAATGCAGGAATTGTAGGGAAATATAAATGAATATTAGTCTTGAATAAATTGCTTGATTACCTTTATTAATAGTGTTTTCCATAATATTTATATTTCATTGTTATATTTGTTTCAGGTCCGTCACACTCACGACAATAGTGATTTTCAGATCTTTTCATCCTTTAGTTATCTAGCTTTAGGTGAATACTTATGTAATTTGTATCTTAAAAAATTGTTATGACTTGAATTGTATTAATATCTTTTAAATTGAATGTATGAATTTAAATTTTATTTTCATGTATTTATAATCTACATATATGTGTGTTTACTTATTTAGTGTCATTCAATACTTCATTTCTATTGTATTATTGAGAGATTACGATTTCATTGATGTTGATTGTTGGAAATGAGACTGGGCCGTGATTGAATAATGATCAAAAGAAGTGTAATAGGTTGTTGTCGATAACTTGAAACCTCCCAGTATATGGGAGATTTTGTTGAAATTTTGGTAGAATTTTCGGAGGACCCTTGTATGAATTTTATTTTTAAAAAACAATTACTGTGTTTTTCCATAAATTATGATTGGTGTGTTGTTTGGTAACTAAAATGTTACATTAACTTTGGGTTTTTTTACGTTCTTTTATTAAATTGATATTTTTAACTTCACCCTTCAATATTAGGTTATTGGACCTTGAGTTTTGTGGGTTTTTTAACCTTTTTTTTTTTCTGTGGGGTTATCTTGATCTCATATCTCGGGTCACAGGATAGTCAAATTAACCCGGTTTGACTCGAATTTTTTCATGTTTTTTTTAAATTGATTTTTTTCTAATTTCATCTTTTATTATTTAGTTTGCTTGGGAGTTATCCTCCATTATATTATTTAATTTCTTTTGTGTGCACTTATCATGGTCTTATGACTGGACCGTGAATTTGACATATTGTCTCGAGTCATGTTTTTTTTTTTCATGTTTTAAATTTGATATTTTTTTTTAATTTGTCCTTCAATGTTTACTTTTCTAGTAATTAAGCTTTAAATTTATTTTATTTTTATTTTTACGAGGTTTAACGTTCGCATTCAAATCTCTCTTTGTTATTAAATAAAATCGTTGAGATCTTTTAAGAATATATAGAGAGTATCTTTTTTATAATATTGACAAGCGTTTATTTTTTTTCATTTGCCATTGTCTTTTTCATTATAGTTTGATTTTTTTATAATCATATTATTAAATTAACTGATTTTATTTAAATCATTTGAATGAATGACCCAAACTCTTTTTAAAACACTATAATCACTTAATTTTTTTTATATTAGAAAAAAAATTGACTCAGCCTTACTACGACGCAGCACAAACCACCCTCATTGTTAACTCCATGTCATTTTATTAAAAAATAATTATGGATAACTGCCAACTTCTATTTAGAATTGTTTTCATTTTTATTTTATAATAAAAATATATTTTCAAATGAATTTGTTATATTTTAAAAAAATTTAAAAACACACCCTTCACATTAGTACAATACATTTTTTTTTAGATGTCAATCTTAAAATTTGATAAAATAAATAAAAAATACTATAGGAAAAATAGTCGCAAAATGGACTTTTTTAAATGAAAAAATACCCCAAATAAAAAAATATTTAGGGTCAAAGAAATCTCCCTTTCTAATTCGCTTTAATCCTCTTCAACAATAATATAGAAATGAGATTCTCCATTGATGAAACTTGATAACATGACCCTTTTTCTTATTAATTTATGGTGATTCGAAATTAAAAAAATAATAATTATGCACATGATATTTCTTACTCAAGTTCTGAACAAGAAAGATCAAAGGTTCTAATTTTACTTCAAAATGTTTTCTTTTTTCACTCATTAAGTTGTAATTTCAAATCGGGGTGTTTTCGGAAATAAATTATTTCAATTTTGACTCAATGAAATCACTATATATTTCATGACCCAAAAAAAAAAAGCCTACTATTCTCTTGGAGGCCGCAACACGAGTCTTCAGAAATTGTGGCTTTGACAGCTGTAATTGGAAGGAAGTAAGTGGATGATTTTATTAACCTCCACATCATGACTTTAATTGATTCGATCGATGGCGAATGCATGGTTTCTTAATGCTGAAGACTCTCCTCTCCTCCTCCATCTGTTAAATGTGTTTTGAGTAAAATCTCATCATCATATTTTGCTCTCTGCCTCTTGCTTGCATCACTCTCTATTTTCCTTCTTGAGGGGAGAGCAGATGTTTATATATGAAATCTTTCTATTTATCTCTGAGCAGCTAAAGTAGTGAAAAATTGCAATGGAGATATGAATGAATCAAAGCACCAGGTATGATTTTTTTTTTTTTTTTACAGATCGACTCCGATTTTAAATTTTCTAAAGCACTCTCGTTTGAACAATTTCTTTTTCTTTTTCCCGCAGTCTAAGCACGGCTACTTGGTCAAACTATCTGGCGGCTCACAGAAAATCTCTGAAATCCCCCGTTGATATGGTTGACATGTTACTGTAAAGTTCTGGTGTTGCTTGGCTCAAATCCTATAGCCATGCAAATGCTTTGCCCATCTTCTAGCCATGTAAGGATCATGGTAATCCCAACTCTCAACACTACTACTCCTTCCACCAAGTATACTGCTGGAGTCCCTCCCTACTACAGCTTCCCTGTCATCTTCATTTGCTTCCCTTTTATCCCCTAGAGCCACCGCAGTTTCTCCTGCTCTGTTGAATTCCTCAACTCCGCCATCAATGTAGCTATATCCTACACAAACATATCCCGACTCGCCCACTTCCAAGACAATTCTCCTTTCTTCGCCGCCCCGTAGCTCTCCAAGCCTTATGATCCTGGCTTCATCCCCTATCCTCAATTGGACATCTCTAATCACACCTCCAAGCAGTCTGGCCAAGAACTCTTCAAATTCATGCATGACGAACCCATTTGAAGTGCCAAAGCCAAATCCCACGTGAAACCGATGGATGGGAATAGGAACTTGCAAATTGATAGCATTGTACGATCTCGTTGGACTATCAGAGAGATGTAAGATAGTAGACTGTGGATTCTTGTGTGCACGATCCTCGAGAATTTTTATCCCTTTTTTGAGACCTTCAATCGGGTCTGCTTGCCCCATATAGAAAAGGCGGTCAATGACCTGTAAGGCTGTTCGCTTACCATAGGATGTCATGCGTCTAAGGGGGAAGACACGGGCTGCAGCTGAAGAGTAAGTCACAATAGCCAAACGATCAATGGGTCGGAGAGAGAAAACCACTAATGCCATCGATTGCTTGAGAAGCCTCAGATGTGGTCCATTGGGGCTTGCAACCAGAACCATATCCGTTGGTCGTTGATTTGCCAACCTTACTGAGAGATAGGCAGCAGTTGTTCTCCTATTTGATGAGGAGGTGCATGCATAAGAAGCTGGTGGGTGTGAAAGCAATGATGAGCTTGTTAAGTTGTAGTGATGCTGGTAATGTTGTGTGCGAGGATGATGAAAGATTGTCAATGGGATTGGCACTAGAGAGAAGTCTAGACGGGGATGATTAGGAGTCTGATCAGGTTCTATGGGGTCATCGTCATCATAACGGGCAGAGCGTAGGAAAGAACGTCTATGGACGCGGAAGTTTGCAATGGAATCATCTAGGATTTGGAAAATGGGATCGGCGTGGTTGCAGGAAAGGGAACAAGGGATATTTAGGTTGCGGGGGAGCTGCGTCCAATGAGCACGGCAGATGGGGCAGGTGACACTACCATGGCGGACATTGGATGAGATGCAGGCAAAGTGGAACGCATGAGAGCACTGCGCTGTGAATATGGCCTGCCCCGGGCTGTTGCCTGTGCTATAACTTAGGGGATCAAGACATATTGCGCACAAGTTCTGCCACATCACATGAATAACTTAACAGGTTAGCTAAAACAAATCCATGAGCATGCCCTGGCAGGAGTTTGAAGTGAGAGACACATTATGAAAAATGACATTTGATCTTGATCTCGAAGACATAAAAACATATTCCTCAAAAGAAAAAAAATAAAATTTCCCAGAAAAAAAACCACTAAAGAATTAGACATCTCAAATTCAGTCTGCTGTTAGTGCAGTCTCAAGAGTAGATAAAAAGAACAAGTTATCAAGGATATTGTTCGATTCACAAGCTACAATTGTACTAATCCTTTCTTTTTTTATAGAACTATATATGATGATGATTCTTATACCCTGAAAGGTAAAATTTGACTTGGAGAGCAACCTGTTGGCCAAAACTCATGACGGGGGGGCTTTTCCGCGCGCCCCTTATTTTTGTTGCCTTCATGAGAAGGATGATTAGTTGTGGTTATTAGAGAGTGAAATGAGAATTAATTTAACTGATATGATGGGGAGTTATTTGGATCATCTACAAACATAAAAAGGTTAAGTATGAAAGGGGAGGGTGCAATAATTGAAAGAAGAAAAAAATGGTAAGATCATGTGGTGGTGATAATGCACATTGCCTGTAGGTAGATGAGACGGGACCTTAACTGACAGTGGGTGGAATAGGGCTTCATTTGTTATGAGAAGTTGGGATGTGCAAATATTCAGAATCACAAGCTTTTTTGTAGAATAAATTTCCCTCGAAAATCATACTAAGTGTATTATTACTAGTGAACAGTGTCAAAAAAAAGAGGAAAAAAGGACGGCCTAGAGAAGAGAATTGTCTGCCGCTGTGGGCAAGTGTGAAATGAAGCAGAGCACAAATAAACAGATGAGATTAGCCACGAGAGCAGTCAAACTTTGGATTCCAAGAGTAGATGTAAGCAACGGCCATAGCAAGGTAGATTAAGACATCAAGTTAAGTACTCTCAAAAGCAAAGAGAAGACAAAAAACATGGTTTGCCTACCTTAGAAGCCACGTTGTTGTTTTTTGTATTGCTAATGATGGTGTTGGATTCTTCTTCTTCTTCATCATCATCTTCCCCTTCCCCTAAGAAGCTATTCTTTGTCCTTGTGGGAAACATTGCTAGATTAGAATCCGAGATCTGTAAATTTCACTCGCAGGTGTTAGCTGGCTTCTTAATTAATTACAATCCCCTTCCATTAATTAAATTTATCTTGTTATATATATATATATATATATATATATGCAAATTAACTGCACAAGGATGGCTTTTTGAGGAGAAATTAAAAGGGACCCTTGTCGTCATAAATCATTGTATGTAATATATCGATCTTAATTATAAGATTTCATCCCAAAATCCTAAAGAGAATTAAGGAAAAAACAAAGAGTCTTGTAAATTTGGGAGTTTGGTGGGGGGGGAGCGCATTGATGATTTATGGATTATCTAGGAAGAGAATCTTCTCTTCCCAGGAGAAAATTAGGGAATGAGGAGTTACTTACATTGATGGAGGTGGTATAAATGGAAACAGAGGGATCCGCAGGAGCAGCTGGCTCTCTGGAGGAGAAGGAGGCGCATGCAGCCACCACCATTTTCTTAGCAGCCCTTTTCAGCTTGGATGACGCTGCTCCTACTCCCATGTTTCTTTCTTTCTTTCTTTCAAATGCTCTATGCTATGCCACACTGAGAGTTGACAAGGATCAGAAGAGGAATGAACTACGAATATATGGATATGAAGGGAGGCAACTAGTCTAAATGTAATCTTAGTGGCATACAAAGGCTGAAAAGGGGCAGACAAGCCCTGCCAAATCCTGCAGTTTCTTCAGCAGCTTGTGTTGCTCTCTTTCACACGCTCTCTCATATTTGTTTTCAGCTCTCTCTCTCACCCTTCCTTCCTTCCAGGCAAGCCAAGTACTCCCACATTTTTATACTAACCCCACCACTTTGCTTTAAAGTATCTACTGACCCTTTTTCTTTTATTTGTTTTCCCTCCCTCCCCTAACGTTCTTTACCTTGACCGCTCTCAAGAGAAAAGAAAGAAAGAAGGAGACATTCTTTACCTTTTCCTTTACATCCTCATTTATCATATTGTTTTTCCTCCTTGTCAAACCCAGCGCCGGTGACATGCTCTTCCCTTCTTTTATTAGCTCATGAGTGTATAAATCAGATGGTGGACTGGCTAGCAGCAAGCCAGCAAGTGCTGCTGCTGCTAGACCTCCCCTGAAAGAGAGATGACCTAATCTTTAATCATTGTGAAAGGGATGACACATGTTTATCAATTCAAAACCCCGTCTGCTAGACAGATAAAAAAGAAAGAAAATCCATCTGTAATTATGAAAATACAGATGGATCTACCGTGGTGTGAATGCACTAGCTAGTGATAATATTTTATAGATTTTTTTATTTAATTATATATGTATATAAAATGTCCTTTGTATTTCTTAAGTAATTATCATTACATGGATGATCTTTAAAACATTGAAACGTGGGAGAGGATTTATGTCAAGTTTTCAAAATCTTTGGGAGGTCCATGTAACTTCGCATACTTGTGGGAGATTATGGTAATTTTATTTATTTATTTAAAAATAAAAACTAAGGGCAACTCGGATTAACCATTGAGATTAAATTCGTCTCTTAATTAAACGTCTTAAAGATGCACTCCTTGATTAATTTGACATGTTTAAGAAATAAATTATTTTAAGTGATAATTTTAAAATTTGAAGCAAGAGATAGAAAAACTGGTAAAGGCAACAAGTAGTGGAGTGGAGTGCCAGATGCAATATAACATAAATAAATGTAATGAATATTTTGGTGCTTGAATGGATAAATTTACCGGTGGTTTGCCTCTAATTTTTTTTGTTTTTATGTTTGTAAAGTGTTTTA
>Ga0307509_10009071_pt1 | contig 12514 bp, 13 predicted proteins | sample 10_EM_MG_FD_202245 | JGI IMG/M metagenome (GOLD analysis project Ga0307509, IMG submission 202245) | Populus trichocarpa ectomycorrhiza microbial communities from riparian zone in the Pacific Northwest, United States - 10_EM | ecosystem: Host-associated > Plants > Roots > Unclassified | place...
GGTTTCTCGGCACTTAGCCTTAAACTGGACGCGACGCGACACACTGTTTTCATCACAACCCCCGGCCTCAGGCTCAACATCCACACTCCGGGGCAACAGCTTCAACACTCCACAACAGCCACACAATCCATCCTGAATCCGACACCTGGAGGTTCCTGGGCTCGATGCCAGCTATCCAACGGTATAAGATTCATCCTGAGAGGGCTATTATTCATGAAGTTACAGGGCTAAATGGGGTAGGGTGCTGGCGATCCCAGAACTCGATGGCAGATTCCTCCACAACCACTGGTCCGATCCTGGATCCGATTATGGGAGATTGTTGGGCTCGACGCCAGCTACGCAGTGGTATAAAGGACGTCTCCGTCGCATCAAGACTCATGAAATCGCTGACCCTTCTGGGTGTTGTCTTTATAGGTAAGCTGGCGATGCCAGAACTCGATGGCAGATTCCTCCATGACCGTTGGACCAATCCTGAATCTGATTGCGGGAGGTTGTTAGGCTCGACACCAGCTACGCAACGGTATAAGCTCCATCCCTCTGCGAATTTTATTCATGATGTTACGGGGCTGAATGGGGTGGGCTGCTGGCGATCCCAGAACTCGATAGAGGATTCCTCCACGACCGCTGGGCCGATCCTGGATCTGATTGCGGGAGATTGTTGGGCTCGATGCCAGCTACGCAGCGGTATAAAGGATGCCTCTGTCGCATCAGAACTCAGGAAATCGCTGACCCTTCTGGGTGTTGTCTTTATAGGTACCCTGGCGATCCCAGACCTCAATGGCAGATTCCTCTATGACCGTTGGACCAATCCTGAATCTGATTGCGGGAGGTTGTTAGGCTCGATGCCAGCTACGCAACGGCATAAGATCCATCCCCCCGCGAATTTTATTTATGATGTTACAGGGCTGAATGAGGTGGGATGCTGGCGATCCCAGAACTCGATGGAGGATTCCTCCACGACCGCTGGGCCGATCCTGGATCTGATTGCGGGAGGATGTTGGGCTCGACGCCAGCTACGCAGCGGTATAAAGGATGCCTCTGTCACATCAAAACTCAGGAAATCGCTGACCCTTGTGAGAGTTGTCTTTATAGGTACCCTGGCGATCCCAGAACTCGATGGCAGATTCCTCCACGACCGCTAGTCCGATCCTGGATCCGATTGCGGGAGGATGTTGGGCTCAACGCCAGCTACGCGGTGGTATAAAGAACGTCTCTGTCGCATCAAAGCTCATGAAATCGCTGACCCTTCTGGGTGTTGTCTTTATAGGTACCCTGGCGATCCCAGAACTCGATAGTGGATTCCTCCATGACCGTTGGACCAATCCTGATTCTGATTGCGGGAGGTTGTCAGGCTCGACGCCAGCTACGCAACGGTATAAGATCCATCCCTCCGCGATCTTTATTCATGATGTTACAGGGCTGAATGGGATGGGATGCTGGCGATCCCAGAACTCGATGGCAGATTCCTCCATGACTGTTGGACCAATCTTGAATCTGATTGCGGGAGGTTGTCAGGCTCGACACCGGCTACGCAACGGTATAAGGTATGTCCTGAGGCGACTTGGACAATTCCCCATGGAGCTATAGGGGGTGGCTTGGGCACGGGAGGCCGGTCTCAGGCTTGGATGTGAATTTGCCTGTTTATTAGAGCAATAGAAGCCTTCTTGTAGTAAATTTAATAGTTTGAGAGAATGAAATGTATTGTGACCCGGGTGACCAAAGTCAGAAAGCAGTAAAGGGGGGACCCTTCGCTTATCTCAGGAAGATGTAGTCTGGCGTCAGATGGCGTCCTGAGTATTCAGTGCTGCGTCTGGTGCGTCCTGAGTACTAGGTGCTGCGTCTGGTGCGTCCTGAGTACTAGGTGCTGCGTCTGGTGCGTCCTGAGTACTAGGTGCTGCGTCTGGTGCGTCCTGAGTACTAGGTGCTGCGTCTGGTGCGTCCTGAGGATTTGGTGTTACGTCAGGCTGCATCAGCTGCATTGTGTGGTAGGGTGGTTGCGTCCTGGTTCCCGATTTGCGTTCCAGCGTCAGGTGCGTCAGATGCACAGAACGCACAGAACGCAAGGTAATATTTTTGCTGATGAAACATGCTAGTCAGTAAAGATAACTGAAAGCAACATGAAGTTGCCGAGGAAGAGTATTTCTGACCAATCGAACTAAATCAGTATTACCCTAGCGGGAATAGCTTGCATAATTATGCGCGAGGTATATGCCACCATAGAGGAGAGCATATATCCGAACCCAAGCTTCCTGAGTAGGGACTTCCCGGAGGCATCTGGGAGACTACTCAGGAACCACAAAGAGTTCACGTTTCAAGATATGGCTAACTGATTGGAACGATGATTAGAGAACCAATTCTCTACTCTTACTAATGCATACGCATTATGCATTGATAGATGAATATCGGACTTGATAACTCCATATTCATGATATCATTAGTATGTATCCATTTAGACTACATATTCCATTATAGTCTATCAGGAAGAAGAGATCGAAGACTGACTACTGGTGGAGTGGGGACACCCTCAGAAGAAATAGCAGTCGGGAGATTCTCAGAGTCAAGCTGGGCAAGATTCAGGGTCAAACAGTGTTCACACTTTGTTCTGACGAACTGAGCTCTTAGAAAGATACTTCTTTACTAGAGAAGTCCAAGTAGCGTGAACATTAGTATAAATAGTAGGACTCTCCCCGATGGTTGAGAATATCATGAAGCAACGGAGAAGAGACCTTAACAATATTATAAGTTATTACGATATTCTTCTATTACTTTATCAAACAATTCTTCGTGAGCCTTTCTGACATATATTCCGTTGTCTCGAATATCCTCGGCCTAGTTAGCCCGGAATCCTACCGCGTTAGCTACCCCGTAACAATCAGCAAGTTTACTCCTATTGTTAGATTCAGCAGGAAATTGTCTATAGAAAGAGTACAATGCAGATTATGGTCAGATACTAGAGAGAACAGAATAATGTCAAAAGTTCTGTACACTCAAAGCAGCGGTCGAATCTTAGTAACTGTGATAAGGAAAGGATGGCAGCACTGATAGAGAAGGACCCAAGTGTTATGATTAAGCAGATCACTCAACAATGGAGCTGCAAAGGTAGTGAGCATTTAATCAGAAATAAATCTCAAGCACAAGGATAGGATTGTTAGATTGCCCAAAAGCAAGAGGTGCTTCTACAGTTACATGAAGAGAAGTGGTTGATCTAGGCCAAGGAATTGGCAGATTAGATTGTAAGCAACTGGAGAAAATGTATCTTTACTAATAAAACCACTTATTTAAGTAGTATTCAGCAAGAAGGCACTAGAAGTGTTCGAAAAAGTGTAGGAACTAGGAGGCAGGAGTGCTACAAGGATAAGGAGCAATATTCAAATTGATTCTCTACCAGCTTCTATGCCACTATTACTTTTGAATATCATAGGTCTTTAGGTTATATTCATCAGTGAAAGCTCAGTAAACGAATCTCCTTCTGTAATCCTCTTGGCCTCAATAGTCAACAATTTGTACAGGCGCTCCTTGAGCCTTACCTTCTCCCCTTCCTCCAAACTTTATTAAAGCATCATGAAGGCTATCAGATTGCTGAAGATTGTAATAGTGTTCATCATTCAGTGCTGACCACGAATATCTATTGTACATGCTGTATCTGAAGCTGAATTGACCTGCAAAATCACTAGACATGAATGTGGTTGAGAATATTTGCCACATGTTAAAAGCATGACTTAAGAGGAGGTTCTGAGAGAAAAAACCTAGAACAGCAAAAGAGGTTATGGAGGCAGCATGCCAGGAGTGGGATGGATTTGATTGGGATAAGATTTATAGAATGATAGATGGGATGCCGCATAGAATTAGGGCTTTAATTGAGAAGGAGGGGGCAAGAATGAAGTATTAGGTATAAGTATAGGCTTGGATTACTCGGGACATTTTAAACCTGTAGTAAAAAGTTATTCCGCAATTGTCCGGTAATTATCTTACCGCGACTGTACCGTAAATCTGATAGAAAAGCCAAAATGACAGGCAACGGGAATTCTGATTTTTCGTATCAATTACATCAAACGTCCTTGAAAGAGGAATCTATTACTTTTCATACGGAACCGTTTTCAATTCCCCCCACTAGTATCGATCGCGCTGTAAGAACTGGTATTAGTGTATGATACCGGTACTCGAGTAGAAAGAGCACTTGCGGTTAGAAGCGGCTGAGCCCTGATGATCCCCATCTGGCTTTCGCATCATAGAGAACCAAAATGCATACCGCCACAGCACAGATACCCCATCCAAATACCGGTGAGCTTCCTATATATGTCCCGCTTCAATTCGGCCGCGCGAGTAGACACCTACCGCACTGATTAATCTAACCTTAGTAATTCTACACTTACCTAACCCCCCCCGCCGGGATACTATCTTCGCGGTGCGGTGAAATCATAGGGAGCCGGTGAGGTGAGCGTTGTGCCAATCGGATATTATCAAAAGGGGGGAGAAGGGGGGAGAAAAAAAAAGGGACCAATGGGGGGCTTGTTCTTACTTAATGACATTGTGGCGATAATGCGAGACCTTCAGTCTGGCATTCGTCCGATAAAGTTGGCATCAGCATTCCTCCTCCCTTCACCCTTAGCCTACGCCCTCCTTCTACTTTTTCATTTTCTTCTTCTTTTCCCTCTTTTACAACCTTCGTTTCTCCTCGCCTGGCAGAGGTTTTCTTTAACCACGATAAATTAATCCCCCTTTTTACCCCCAGTTATCGATTGGTCGTTTTGCTCTGCTGCTTGCTGAGATGGGGGTGGATATGATCTTTTCCATGGACAGCGGCGAGGAACAAGGCCATGTGGGCACTAGAAAGTTTGGAGGTAAAGATGGAGGGTTCGGTCGTGTTCTCACGGACGAACATGAGCTACAGGTAGGCCTCTCTCGTTTCCCCCTTCTTTCCCTTCTATTGTTTCCTCTCTCACCCCACACGAGAGTGAACCCTCCTCCTCGCCTCATTGCCGTCTATCTGTCCACCCCCACCAGCAAACTTGATCTCCTCTCTGTTCCCCCATTGTTTAGGGTAAATGTGGTCAGGCACTAAAGCTCGGCGAACGGCCGAACAGGAAACAATTGCTACAGCCTATCGCCGCATGTCTCGGGACGAACTCTCCCTCCTCCTCTCCCTGCGCTCCCTTCCAACATGCGGCGAAACTATCGAGCTCGCATTCAGACTAGCAGTGCACGAGCTATCCCACCGCACTGACCTTTCTTTACAACGACACCATACCCCCCGCATTACACCTCCGCTCTCAGCCTCATCCTCTTTCGCCGAATACCCAAGCCAAATTAACAATGGTGATAATAGTAGTAATGGCGATCCTGATATTGAAATGGACAACCACGAGCTGGACAATGCCCCGCCGCATATCGATACCCCCCCCCCGCAAAATGCCAATCTTCCCGTACTACCGCCGGAGCTGTGGGCGGATATATTGGAGGCATTGAACGATTGGGAGTTGTCCACCGCGTTGGGAATTCGCACGAAGCTTCGGCGTAGTGCCGACTGGGCTATGAATGGAACAAAACTGGATTATGCAATTCTCTCCGGGTCGGTGGAATACGTCACTAGCTTTTTGGGGGTCTATCCGGCTGAGAAGGTTACAAAGTTTGGGGCAAAAGTTATGTTACGCTTCGCATACACTGATCTCCTTACCTTTTTCTGGACGAACCACCGCCACGACTTCCTCAGAGTTTACTCCGAGCCGTCCCTCAATATTCCCACTCTCGCATCTCACTACGGGCAGTCAAAGGTTCTTACCTGGTGGCTCGAAGCCTCATCCCCCGACCTCCCTAACCCATTTCCGAGAGAATATGACGAGGAGCCTCTCAACGATGCATCAAGAGAGGGCCACATTCACGTTCTCCAATGGTGGAAATCTTCGGGGCTTCCCCTCCGCTACGGCCTGGTAATGGACGTCGCCTCCTCCTTTGGTCACCTCGCTGTTCTCGAATGGTGGAAAAACAGCGGCCTCACACTAAACTATTTGCACGCGCTCAAGGGAGCTTCCTACCGAGGTGAAGTCGAAGTCCTAGAATGGTGGAAGAAGAGCGGCCTCAGACTGGTTTACGACAAGGAGGTCCTTGTCGATGCCACAAAGTTCAACCGCCCCGATGTCCTCCAATGGTGGAGCAGCTCCGGCCTCAGAGTCGAATATTGCGTATGCGATATCGAAGCGGCGCTTGAAGACGCTATCGGTGGTGGAAGGGAGGCGAGGGATTGGTGGCTTGATAGAGGGTGCAGGTTCGATGTTCCCATTACGGAGTGGATGGAATTCAAGAGGCTTTGAGTAGTTAATTATTGCCGCCCTATCCCGTGCTATTCTTTTCTCTTTTTAACCTCTTTACCTTTCTTCACTTTTCTTTCTTGTGCAGGCTTGGAGAATGGATCGGAAGGAGGGGCGTTTCGGATTGCTTTTGTATCTTTGATTGGACAATGGTGGTGGCCGCGGAAACGTTCGTTCTGTAGGATAAGATTACGCATGTCATTTGGGTTTTCCCTTCTTTTTTTTTCTTCTTCTCCCTTGAGGTTGTTGGTGAATGGTGAATGGCTGGAGGCGACTGCGGGGGAATGGTGGGAAATGTACTGTAGTGCCGTCATGTCATGTATATTATCATCCATAGTCTACTAAATCTTTAGCATGGAAGTTGAAGTGAATTTTGTGGGGTTTATTTGATTGTTAATGTGTTGGGCTCGTCATCCGTATCATACCATCGTGGGTGAAGGATATGGATGCTGGCGCCCTTGCTGAGGACTCCTTTATTTGAAACGGCTTGGAGGGATAGGAGTAGTGCTCGAGGGGCATGCCTACAGGAGCGTAGATTGACCATCGGCGTATCATGCCGTAGTTACCACACTCTGCTGTGTAGTAAACTCCCGAGCGCACTAATTCGTCAGTGACTATGTGCTTCTAGCACAGCACTATCCACACTCGAAACTGCCGTACCACAACTACAAGTACCCATCAGAGATTCCCGACACAACATAACCAACCAGAACAGTTGGGAATCCCATGAACCAACCCCTTGACAGGCTTCCCACCACCCTTCCATGAAAACCTTAAATCCTGCTCCTATCCGTGGTACAGGACTAGTAGTGTCAAGAGTGTCAAGTGTATTATGAGAGTGGAGAGTAGAGAGGTTCTAGACCAATTAGATAGAAGGGGGGGAAAGAAGGAAGGGGAGGAAGGGATGCCAACATATAGGCTAGATAGCGAGGGTCATGGAGAATCACTCGTAATCATGCATCCACCGCTGTTGCTATGATAATAATTTCGGAACTGCGGCGGGATAGTCTTATTGCGTCATGGAAAATCACTCAGGAATTTCGGAAGTAATGTACGAGTATTTTTGTATTGTTCCTGGGGAAGTAGGGGGGGGGAGGGAGGGGGATAGCAGTCTCATTTTGGGATTGGGCTGTCTTGGTTATTCGTACAGCGGGGGGGTAATTGGTATGGTAGCAAGAGAATCCGCTTCGTTGGGATAGTGCTAACTTGAGCTCCCTTTTTTCCGACTCTCATCCTTTTGTTCTATATCGGGAATAGGTGGGTGGTTCAACGCGGGGGGATTCCCCCCTCTCCTGCCCTCTAGCACAGCCTTTCCCTCTACTTAATTGTGTGGTAATGCGTAGACAACGTGCGATGCATCACTTTGGCCAGAACGCTGTTGACCTGATCTGAGAGTTTTGGTTTCTGCAGCCAGTCTTGTATTATTCACTGCAGGGCTAGTGCCTGTTCATGAGACACTCCGGTCTTATTCCAACTGAATGGAAGCTGTTCGAGTGCTCCTACATGAACTACTACTGTCTGCTTGCCATGATAAGCGGTCTTCTGCTGGGCTGCGGTTGGCACACCATGTTCAACAGTGTAGAGATGGAACTAGCTGTTAAGCTACCAATGATCTCTGCCACCAAGGTCATATATTTGTCTCTTAAAACGAGTATTTTCTCCTACTCTCAATTTTTGCTCCAATCTGAAATTATACTCTATTTTCCAGCAGACATATCCCTAGTACTTTCAGCAGACTGTGCCAACACAATCTCAACCTTATCCGATTTGTAAAACAAAACACACCACTCCACCATGGTATGATACCTCCTATAAAATGCTAGCAGTAGCACACTCACTATCAACCCCAGCATCATAGGTGTTAACTAATTTACCCTGCTTTCGGAATGACAGAATGCAACTGTAGGAGTGGGAAATTTACTGTCCCATTTTGGTTACGTTGCAATGTGATATGTACAAGATGTCTGCGTTTATTTGTTTAACTCCTAATAGTTGCAACTTCTTCTCAATTCTTTCCGTTCCTCTTCTAATTATTAGAAGATGCTCTTTCAGCACATCAAGATCCATATGCAGGGAAGGAAATCCGTTGCGTCAGTGGACTAGTAACTTTTCGCAGATCATTGCCCATACCTCCGAGAGAAACCTTTACATGGTCCCGCAAGAAGTTACGGGACAGCTATTGAAGGTTAACTAGCCAAATATATCCCTATCGGGCCCGGTTAATGGGTTCCTACCCTTATACATACCTTTTCTTTTGTTTTGCTCCCCTTACGAAATCACGTTCAGCTATTTTCTTTTCTGTTTTAGCATAGTTTCTCAACTTTGGGTTGTCATCGCTGTTATTAGCTGCCCGTTCTCTGTAATGCCCGCTTGGTTTTTTTATTCTGCTCAAGAAGCACATTTGCCTTTTCCGATTACCGGTTGTGGAACAAATACCGGTGAGTGGTACTGTACACCTTTGTGGTGGTTCGTCAAACTAACAGTGCGCATTTTTTACTGTATGGAAAGCTGGGTGGGGGCCAGGTTCTCTTGTCGCCAAGTTTGCACGCCGCTTGTCTAATATCCGACATAAAATAATATCTGACAAGGAGACAGGGCTGGTTGGGTGGTTGTGTAACAATGGCAGTATGATATTTCCCGACACCCCATTGTTGCCAGATTCAAGTACCGGTAGGGCCCGTAGGGGTCAGGGGTGTCCACGACACCCACGTTCACTTCACCCCTTTCCCTAACCCGACAAATAAACCCTCGGCTGAACCGGCCAAAAGTTTGTGTACCGCCCGACCGGAAACCCCTTACCTGACCCTGCCTACCTCACCACTTGTCACACCCTACCAGACTCCGATCTCTCCTGTTCCTCGTCCTATCACCCATCCACCCATCCACTCACTCACTCATGACAAGGCCCGCCTAGCTCACGACACACCATTGTCCCGCACATTCCGGCTATATATGGCATCATAGTAAGCTGTGATGTAACTTCAATTGACGTCTTTGAATGAGCCATCAGAACAAAAGTAGCAAGGAACCGTGAGAGAGGAGAGGTAGGAGAGAAGAATAAAAAGTAAAAGGGAAACGCCAATTAAAAAAAGGAAACGCAGAGTAGAGCTGAGCTGCCGGTTCTCCCACTCGCCTGCGAATATATGGATAGTTAACATGAGCGAAGGGAAAAGTGAAAAGGAAGAAAATAAAAACAAAGCAGAGCAAAGGTTCGTTTTATCCCCATGTGGTGTATGCATGCGTGAATGATAATAGCATCAGAACAATGTGTGGGAAACTGCCTCTATCCCATCCATGACAGCCCTCCCCCAGGGGACTATCCAGGTATAATACCAAATCCCGCTTATTTATTTCCCCCCTTCTTCTTCCCAACTCCCAGCAAAAAGTCCTTCCCTTTATCCGCCCAGCCCCTATAGTCAATCTTGGTATGATCGATGGGCGCTGGTTTCGCCATCTCTGCCGCAAGGCGCTCCCGCTCCTCCTCTTCGTGGTGGAGCCTCATGAGGTCTGAATCGGTAGAGTGGACGGCATTGCCTACACCCTATTCACCGGTGCAGCATAGCACAGTCAGCTTCAACATTCCGGTGCTCTGGGGGGAGGGGGAGGTAACGTACTCCGCGACCGCCATGGAAGGAACCAGAGCTGCTAGGGCGCCTGGGCTCCCCTCCGACATCTTGGGCAGCGCGAGCGAATTCCGGGTGGGCGGAGTCGTTGACCGCCATGTTGCCCTAGTCGTGGTGGGCAAGAAGTTAGTTACGCAGGGAGAGAGATATATAAGGGAGGTGGAGAGTCACTGTTCCGCCGCGGCCGGTGGTGTATACTGGGGTTTTCAAGGTCGGGATGCGAAGGTCCTCAGGGGATGCTTCGTGGGGATGCTCGTCTACGCCGATGTTTCCGGCTCCTCCGCGTCCTTTAAGAAAAAAAACTCAATTAATCCTTTCCCTTTCTTTTCTTTTTCCTTTTCGTCTGGTAGATTTCGTAAGGATGGGGTATTCGATTGCTAATTGCCAACTACTGACCGTGGCTGGTCTGGAGGTGAAGAATTGATGCATTAGATCAGTGGTTTGTTTGGTTGTGAAGGTCTCAATGAACGAATGAATGAGAATCGATGAATCGATGGATAGGGGGAAAACTCACAACTCGAGCAAGATTACTATAACCGTCCGGGGACTGACGAGGAATTGTAGGAGTAGGCATTGAATCTCGAGCGGCGAAGACGAGGTTTATGTTTTGTGGAAGAAGCAAAGAAAGCCCTTGGTTTGCTTTTTTTTTCCGTCCTTGTCAAAAAGTGAAAGAAAAAAAAAAGGACAGAACGAAAGAGGAAAAAGAAAAGAGAGGAAAGGGGAGGAGGATCAGGCAAGCAAGAACGGCAGTAGAGACGGTAAGTGGGATAGCTACCGGCAGGTCTTCAGAGGTCTTCAATACGACACAATGTTTTGCACGACACGATATTGACAACTGCTCTGTTTGATACCCAACTCAACTCCAGACTAGAGGTTGGATGGGCCCCGATGGATGAAAGGGGTTGACTTCACTCTTATTCACACTCTTCCCTCCTTTGCAAAAGGAAGAAAAAAGCACAATAAGAGAGTTAGCCAGACTTGACTTAATTTATATCCTTCATCCCTCTTAGGTTACACATGCACGCACACTCTCTTACTCAACTAAATCCCACCACCGCCTCGTCCGCTCTTGTCCCTTTGTCCAATTCACACCTCAAGCAGCCTTTGTATGTTCTCGACACTAAAACAGCTAGAATACGGAAAAAGTTAAAAATCCAATGGAACGGCAGAAAAAAGTGCGACAATTTTATCCAGGAATGTGCATTTCTCCTCACCCTCCGGTATTCCTAGGACACAGCTGAACTACCATACAGAAGCACTTCTAACACCCCCCTATCAGAGGGGGGAGAGGGAAAACCTAACTACCACACATATCCACCCAAGTAGGCATGCCTTTCTCGTGCATTTCTGATTGAAAAAAAGTTAGGTAATGTATCTGCAATTGTCGTGTTACAAGTTAGGGGGAAGTAGGGTTATTGAGGAAGGTCCTGAGGTTCTGTGGTCCTTGCAGATGTGTCTGATTGGTCGGTTGGACTACTAGTCCAGCAACCGCCTAACTACTGTACCCGAGGTACGGAGTGTATAAATTATAGGCCGGTGGGAACATCATGTCGTATAGTGAAGAAGTCCGCCTTGGAGGTGAACTTCATGAAAACCCAACAATCCAATCCAAGACCGTAAATGTCATGACATCCTTCTTTTCCTTTCCCTTCAATTCCTTCGATTTTCCCACCTGGGTGCCCTGCTGCAAAGAATTCCTTCTTTCACCGTTGCCTGCCTACCTGCCCTTCCTTCCTTCCCGTCGGAGATATCCGAACCAGGTACAGTACCCAGGAAGCGGTCCAGAAAGAAAAATAAATCGAGTGTGCGTGTGGGAGGAGGGTTTGATGTGATATGGTGCGGTATGGAGGACGATTACTCGTAGTCTATCTGTGGACAAAATGTAGCATAGCGTTACAAACGGACTCGAGTATTCAAGAGTAACACATAATCTGCGGTGGACATTGTGGATTAGATTAGATTATCGCACCGCAGAGGTCCTGCGCTGGCTTGTTCGGCTCCGAGGAGATATCATACAGTTTTGTGGGTCAAGTTGCTGCCGAGTGCAAGGGCTGAGGATAAGAGCGGTGAGCAGGAAACAAAGGAGGGAAGGGAAGGGGGGAGAGTGACGAAAGGGGCGAAAGGTACTCTAGAAAGAAAAGCCAAGAGAGATCAAGTTAACTGATAAGGGGAGTATCATACCTAACTTGACCTTTGCAACTTTGCTAATACGAGTACCGCCGCCGCTCATTGGTGGGAACAGTATACCGTGAACGGGTGCGATTTCTCTCCATCTCTAGGAATGATTTCCTACCCCTGGCTTCCAAGATAAACACTGGTACGAATAATACTTAGGTAAACAAATTCCCCAGACCGTTCCGCATAACTACGCCAGGATACAGTAGCCACGATACCATCCGTACCCACGAGTAGCCTTGTATTCACCGAGCGCTACCCGAGTACGGCATCGTTCCTGTCGTCATCTCCCCCAATCCGCTAGTATCCCTCTCCCTCGTCCTTGCCCCTACCGAGTAAACTCAACCCGACACCCCCCCCCCCCAGAGGGTCTCTCCCTAATAACAAAAATAAAAATACAGCCTCTCTAAC
>Ga0307509_10009072_pt1 | contig 12512 bp, 10 predicted proteins | sample 10_EM_MG_FD_202245 | JGI IMG/M metagenome (GOLD analysis project Ga0307509, IMG submission 202245) | Populus trichocarpa ectomycorrhiza microbial communities from riparian zone in the Pacific Northwest, United States - 10_EM | ecosystem: Host-associated > Plants > Roots > Unclassified | place...
GATTGCTATGAAGATCACTGCCAGAGCGCGTTCCTGGTTCTCGAAAGCCAGGCAAGAGCATCATGAGCCGCCCTCCCCCTCGGTCCGAAGCGTCCATGAGCAAGAAGGACTGACCGACGGGTCCCACCGAATAATCAATCAATCCGGCTATCGGAGATGAGTCTTCGTGGTCGGCGAAACGGGACATTGCGATGATAGCTTATAACACCAACCGCCATACCTCCGATCGAAGGGCGATGACATGCATCGGCACGGATCCAAGGGCTGCGGAGCAGAGTGCGATACAGTTGGTGAATTCTTCAACCAGAGTCGGCCAGCATCGGGATCCTGCTCGGCGCACGCGAAAATCGCCAAAATTGCGGAACGGAATGGCGGAGCTGCTGGCCGACATCGAAGGCTTGCCCGTTCTGGTGCGTTTGCTCGTCCAGGATGTACCGGCGGAAATGCGGTCCGATCTTGTCACGGATTCCGATGTTCAATTGCTGCTGTCCGCCACACTCGAAAAGGCGATTGAGCGGATGCGTGGATCGCCTCTGCGAAGCGATGCCTCCTCAAAGCAGCCGCTCGCCATCGTCGAACTGATCTCGGGCGGAGTACCTTCAGCCCAGCTGCCGGCTTCACTGACTGACACGGTGCTGCGCGTGGGCCCGCTGGAACTTGATCTCATCGATCGAACTGTGAAGCGCGACGACCGTGAGATCGATCTGCGGCCGCGCGAGTTTCGGTTGCTCAAATACATGATGCAACGGAGCGGCAAGTTGCTAACGCGGGCAACCCTCCTCAAGGATGTTTGGAACTATAAGTTCGTCCCGGAAACGAATCTTGTCGATGTTCATATGGGCAAATTGCGTCGCAAGGTCGACGCATCAAACGAGCCCCCCATGATTCGTAACGTCCGAGGGGTTGGTTTCGTTCTCAGTCCGGCTTCCTTCCAGCAGAGTTCGTCGACGACCACCCAACCATGAACAAGCTTGCTATCCATCGCTGCCGTCGATCTGGTCCCGCCGATACGGAGTCCCGCGAATGTTCGATTATAACGGGAGTTTTCAATCTGCCGTTGCTGCGCTGAAGCGGGAGCATCGCTACCGCGTCTTCGCTGACCTGGAGCGTAAGGCGGGACAGTTCCCCCATGCGCTCTGGAATAGCCCGACCGGCAAGCGGGAGGTCGTGGTCTGGTGCTCAAACGACTATCTCGGCATGGGTCAGCATCCCAAGCTGATCGATGCTATGTGTGCCGCCGCGCGGATGATGGGCACGGGTGCCGGCGGGACCCGCAACATCTCGGGAACAAATCGGGCGCTGGTGGAGCTGGAGGCCGAGCTTGCCGACCTACATGGCAAGGAAGCGGCGCTCGTTTTCACGTCCGGCTACGTCTCCAACCATACGGGCATCGCGACGATTGCCAGGCTCCTTCCGGATTGCCTGATCCTGTCCGACGCGCTCAATCACAATTCGATGATCGAGGGCGTGCGTGCGGCCGGCTGTCCCAAGCAGATCTGGCGCCACAACGATCTTAGGCACCTTGAGGAATTACTCTTCCGCGCGGCGGCTGGCCGCCCGAAGCTGATCGTGTTCGAAAGCGTGTACTCGATGGACGGCGATGTCGCTCCGCTCGAGGCAATCTGCGATCTGGCGGAACGCTACGGCGCGATGACCTATCTCGATGAGGTGCACGCCGTTGGCATGTACGGGCGACGCGGCGCGGGGATCGCTGAGCGAGACGGAGTGATGGCCCGCATCGACGTCATCGAGGGAACGCTCGCAAAAGCCTTCGGCACGCTCGGCGGTTACATCGCCGGCAGCAGCGCCGTGGTGGACGCCGTCCGATCCCATGCACCCGGATTTATCTTCACGACGGCCTTGCCACCCGCGGTAGCCGCGGCTGCAACTGCGTCGATCGCCCATCTCAAGACATCGGGTACCGAGCGTGTGGCCCAGCGCGCCGCCGTGGCAGCGACCAAGGCCGCCCTGCGGGAAGCCGGGTTGCCGGTGCTGGACACAGACACGCATATCGTACCGGTGATGATCGGCGATCCCGACAAGTGCAAGCAGGCAAGCGATCTCTTGCTCCACCGGCACGGGATTTACATCCAGCCGATCAATTATCCGACCGTTCCCCGGGGTACCGAGCGTTTGCGGATCACCCCGACCCCGGCGCATGACCTTCGACTAATCCGACAGTTAGCTGACGCCATGGTTTCGGTGTGGCAGGAGCTTGGTATTGCTCTGGGAAGATACCATCAGCCCGGCGATCAGCGTGCACAGACGGTCGCGGCTGGCGGCTAGACCTGCTGCTCTTTTGCTGCTTTGCGGGTGCAAGGGCCAAGGCGCCAAAGCGGCTTGACCCTTCCAACTTGGTCACCCAACAAGCTTACTTGGGCGACTGGACTAGCCGCGGCACCAAATGCGGTGCGTTCCTAGTTGTAGCCGCTGGTGCCAGCCGAAGAGCCACCGAACGAGGAGTCACCGGTGCCGCTCAACGTGGTCGGACCGTCTGCATTGCCGTTCGGATTGCCGTAATTCGGATGCAGTTGGACGATGCGGGCAGCATCGCCCCGAACCTTGACGGCCGAGTTGTGATGAACCGTGTTTGCAAAAGCGGCGGTACCTGAGAGTGCGAACGCAGCGGCTAATGCGATTGCTGTAAGTTTCATGACTGTTTCCTTTCGTGAGGATGGTTGTGTCCCACTGCACATGTAGATAGGAGACAATCTTGACCGTCCCAATAAATTCTTCTTTAGACGCGCGCTAGAAGCTGCCTGCCACATCGGCATTTCGGTTGCCGATCACGCCCGCTTGAAGGCTTCGGCTTGCATCGCGCAGGCATGTCGGCGTTGCTCCCAAGAAATGAAGAGGATGAATCTCCGACGAAGGTGGCGCGGATTGCAGCTTCACGACCGATGCGCAGTATGAGGTGGCGACTTCGGGGTCGGCCGCAGAATGCTATGGCAGTGCTGTTCTCGACGACGGGCATTTGCAAACTTGCGTAGCCCAGCCATTCGCGACCGATGCGCTCTCTCAGCCGGATCGATGATCCGGACAAATGATCTCCAGCCGGCCACCCGGCCCGGGATGAATGGCCAGCCTGAAACCGTGCAACTTTACAATCGCAGCCACAAGATTGAGGCCAAGGCCCACGCCTGGTGTGCTTCTGATCTTGTCGGAGCGGTAGAAACGACGCAGCACGGCCTCGCGCTCCTGATCGTTGATGCCGGGGCCGGTATCGCTGATGCGCACGATGGTTTCATTGTTGCCACGCGCCAGTTCAACGGAAACCCGGCCGCCTTCAGGCGTAAACTTGATGGCATTGTCGACGAGGTTGGCAATTGCCTCGAAGAGGAGATCCCGATCGCCGCGCACGCTCAAGTGCTGCTGCACCCCGACCTGCAAATCGATATCCTTGTTCTCGGCGATTGGTTCGTAGATATCGCGCACCTCCTGCAGCATTTCGTGCAGCGAGACGGCGCCAAAAGCAGCCGTCCGCCGGCTATTTTCAATTTCGGCCAAACGCAACAGCCCCGTGATGATCGCCAACGACTGGTCAATATTTGCGATCGCCCTGTCTACAACTATTTGGAGTTGCTCCAGCGTGGTTGCGTTGGAACGGCCGCGCTCCAGCGCCAGCCGCGCCCGCGTGAGCGGCGTTCGCAAATCGTGAGCGATGTCGTTGCCTACTCCGGCAAGCGCGTGGATCATCGCTTCCATTTCATCGAGCATGCCATTGACGATGGCCGCGAGCTTCGAAAACGGCTCGTCGACGTCGCGGTGTGGGAGCCGCTCGCGCAAATCGCCGGCGACGATGCGCTGGACCCGCTGATTTACCTCCTCGACCCGCTTTTGGGCACGTATGCTCAGCCATGCGCCGGCCAGCAGGCATAAGCACAGCCCAGGCAGCAGACCAAGCGCCAGCGCCTGACCCACAACATGGGAGATTTCCCTGGCTTCGTCGACCTCACGTCCGATAACCAGCGCGTCGCCATTCGCCATGTGCCGGGCGATTGCGCGGATCACATGCGTCTCGCTTCCGGCCGGAAGCGCCCGCTCGACCGAAATGCTCCGAACCGAACCATCCATCTGGAGATCGGGCGGAAACCGTTCCAGGTTTCCCGCTATCTTGCGGCCGTCTGCGCTGAACAGGCCGGCATATTGAACGCCGCGGGAATCCTGCTTCAGATGGTCCTTGATCGCATCCAGCCGGTGTTCGCCGGGCAAACCGACGATGAAGTTCAATTCACTCTCAATCATTTTGTCTGATCGCGCGATCAAGTACTGATCGGTCTGCCAGTAGATGAAGCCGAACAGAACCACGACGAAAACCGCGAACACGCCAGCCACCACCAGCGCCCACCGAAAGGTATTCGAACGTATGATGTGCTCTTGACCCATCGGATCTCGCTCCGCGGATTTCCACCTCGACGTCAGCGGCGGCGCCTCGCTGGCTTCCATCTGATCTTCATAATCCGGTTCGGAGAATGAAGCCGGCCCCGCGGACATTGTGGATCATGGGAGATTCGTCCGGCCCGTCCACCTTGTGGCGCAGCCTGCCCATATGCACATCAACCAGGTTCGTCGCCGGTACGAATTTATAGTTCCAGACTTCCTCCAGAAGCATGGCCCGCGTCAGCAGTTGATCGCTCCGTTGCATCATGTATTCAAGCAAACGAAATTCGCGCGGCAGGAGATCGATCACCCGGTCTCCGCGTTTGGCGGTGCGCTCGATCAGATCGAGTTCCAGCGGTCCTACCCGCAACGTCGTCTCGCGCGATTCAGCCGGCCGGCGCAGGAGTGCCTCGATCCTGGCGACAAGCTCGACCAGCGCGAACGGTTTGGTGAGATAATCATCGCCCCCCATCCGCAATCCGCGCACGCGATCGTCGACCGCCCCCAGGGCACTCAGCACCAGCACCGGAGTGCGGACCTGCTCCTTCCGCAAGGCTTCAATCACCGTCAGGCCGTCCATTCCTGGCAACAACCGGTCGACGATCATGGCGTCGGGCCGCGATGAACGCGCCTTGTCGAGACCTTCTATGCCGCTGGCCGACCACTCGACTTCAAAACCACGATCGGCGAGTTCGGCGGTAATTTCCTCGGCCGTTTCGCTGTCGTCCTCGATCAGAAGCACTTTTGTCATCGGTTGATTCCCAGCCGCAACTATGCCATTCGCACCGAGCCCTGTGCTCGAGCCTGGATTTCCTGGGATCATATGCTTGCTCGCGACCAAAGGCATAATCTCACCGGCCCCAAACGCCATGGAAAAGAGGAGGACGGCGCCGCCCGCCTCGGTTCGGGGGCAGGAGGCGTGGCAGACGCCGTCCTCATGCGGCCAATCTGAACACCGCCTTTGGGGGCAAGCGCGGTGGGCCGCTCAACAAGGCACATAGGCTTCCGGAGGGACCCCCACCACTAAATAGCATTTTAGAAACGGCACGGCCCGAAGCGCATATCGCTCTACGCGCGGATGTCGGGAAGTGGGTTTCGGCTTTGAGCATGATCCGGAACAGTCGGAACCGGTTTTCCGAAGGTCATGCGGCAATAAGATCGGGCAAGACGACTATTCGAGGAAATTCATCACGCTCTAGCATCCTGCTGGCGATACGCCCGGTGTTGCCGCTGCGCCTGTGGCGTTGGCCGGCGCCATCGTCCCAGGCGTCGCTAGATTGATCGTCATGCTCTCGGCGCATGCCGACGTATTCGGTGTCGGCATCACACCCGTTGTAGGATCGATGCTGGTGTCGGCAAGCACCGCGACTGTGGGTTGAATCGTGCCAGGCGGGGGATTGCTCGGGACTTCGGGAGTCGAGAGCGGCAAAGCGGCGCCGTTGGTCGGCGGACCTCCCGGCGTCGTGCTGCATACGGTAGTCGAGGGGCTGCCGACCGAAGACACCGGCGATATGGTCCCGGTCGTGCTGCCAACGAATGGCGTGAGAATAGTCCCCAATGCGATCCCTGGCATCATCGTGGCTGTGCTGCCCGTCATGGATGTAGAGGCGGTGGTTGGTACGATCGATGGCGTCGGCACGGTGGGCGCTGCGGTAACGGCAGGCGCCGCCGCCGCTGTTGTCAGGGACGACGCCACCGGTATCGTCGTGCCGAAAAAATCGGTCGCGAACGATGTAGCTGGTGTTGCGGACAGCGACAGCGGCGCGGTCGAGCTGGCGGTCGCGGCGGAAAGAGACGCCGCCGTCAGTGGCGGTGTCGTCGCTGCCACGGGCGTAGAGGGTGTCGTTCCGATTGCGCCACCTGTTGCAGACATGGAAATAACTGGCACCGGCGGCGTTCCAGGCGCAATTTGTCCTGTTGGTGCAGCGCAGGTCACGACCGTCCCCGGCGTCGTCGGGTCAGAAGCCAGCGGCACCGGCGCCAGCGTCGTGACGGGAGAATTTGGCTGGGTTGTCGCCGAAAACGGGCTCGGACCATAGAGTGGAGATGTGACGATCGTCGCTGGCGTCGTTGGAAGCCCCATAGCCGTGCTACCCATGGTGGAGACCTGCGCCAGGCCAGCGCTGCCTCCCCCCAGCAAGATGACCGTTGTGAAAAGTAAGCGTCGCATCGTCATTCCTCTCTGCGTCCCGATCTAGCTTGTCTGTGGTTTGTCTGTGCGAACCGTGACCTTGCTACCATTCGCCAGGCCGAGCATCGGATTGAGGATGACCTGATCGCCGGGCTTGACGCCATCGTGCACTTCGACCTCCGTGCCGAAGTCACGCGCAATCGTTATTTTCTGCATATGGACGGTCCCGTTCTCGACAACCGCGACATGGACACCGTTCTGATCGAATACCACCGCATCGGCGGGGATGATCATCGACGGCGTCTTCCTCGGGATATGCAGTTCGACGGTGCAATAAATCCCGGGGCTGAGCGCCCAGTCCGGATTCGGGACGTCGATTTCGGTCAGCAGCGTCCGGCTGCCGGGCTGCAACGCGTTTGCAATTCGCGTCACCTTGCCGGGAAAGGTTCGATTTGGAATCTCGGGGACACGGACCACCGCGTCGACGCCGGGCCCAACCCCGAAAGCCTGGTCCTGGGGGACGAACACCTGGGTGCGGATCACGTCAGGGTGCATCAGCGTGAACATGAAGGTCGACCCCGACGTCACCAGGCTACCATTGTCGATGTTGCGCTGTGTGATCACCCCGTCGAACGGCGCCACCACACGCTGGTACGCCTTCTCCTGCCCAAGAATTCGAATCTGGGCCTCCTGGGCTTCAATGTTGGACTGAGCCACCCCCACCGCTGCTTGCTGCGCCTGCAGGGTCAGGCGATCGTTGTCGCCCTGCTGGAGTGTGAGCCATCCCTGTTTGACCAGTTTGCTGTCGCGCGCATTGGTGACCTGGGCGAGCTCGTGGCTTGCCTGGGTCTGCCGCAACGTCGCCTGATTCTGGGCCAGGGTCGCCTTGGCTTGCGCAATCTGGTGGTCGAGCTCGGGGGCGGTAATGTCCACCAACAGAGCTCCGGCCTTGACCCGATCGCCGATGTCGACGTAGCGCTTTTCGATGTAGCCGCTGGTGCGCGCAAAGATATTCGCCGCCTCAAAGGCCGTCGTGGTCGCCGGCAAGCTGACCGTAATCTTGCTGTCGCTGGCGCGGACCGCCGCGACGCGAACGTTGGGGACAAAAGTCCTGCTCTGTTGCGCAGTGGCCGCGACCTCGAGGCCGGCCTGGTAGTGGCGCCAGCCCCCTATTCCAAGGCCGGCCAGCAGCAGCAGCAGCGCGCTTCCGCCGACCAGCACTCCTCCGTAACGATGTCGACCCTTGCGACGCCCGTTGGGTAGCGCAACAACACGATCGGTTTGCGGATCAACGCGGTCCTCAACGTTTTCACTTTTCGGCTGCAAACGAACCTCGGTCATCCCGGAACCTCCTCGAAAACGCCATGGTGCGGCTTTCCGTCGTTGCCTTTGCGCAGCATGGCGAACAGGTAAGGCACGATCAGTAACGTCGTCGGGGTCGCGAACAGCAGGCCGCCGATGACGGCGCGCGCGAGCGCAGCATTTTGTTCCTCGCCGGCACCGCCGATCGCCATCGGGATCATGCCGACGATCATCGCCGCGGCAGTCATCAGCACGGGGCGGATCCGGGTGTGGCCGGCGCTCAGCGCGGCCTCAAAGGCGGAGTGGCCTTTCAGCTGCTGCTCGCGCGCAAAGGTCACGAGCAAAATCGAGTTCGCCGAAGCAACGCCGACCGCCATGATCGCGCCCATCAGCGACGGCACGTTCAACGTGGTGCCGGTGATGAACAGCATTGTGACGATGCCGCAAAGCGTCGCCGGCAGGGCCAGGATCACGACGAAAGGATCGCCGAACGTCTGGTAGTTCACGACCATCAGCAGATAGACGAAGACGGCGGCGAATAGCAGCCCGATGCCGAGATTCCGAAACGAGTCGTTCATACTCTGTATCTGGCCAACTACCTGAATTGAGTTGCCCGGTTTCAGCTTCTGCTGCAGCTCCTTCGTAACCTTGTTGATGTCGGCTGCGACGGCGCCGAGATCGCGGCCCTGCACGCTGGCATACACATCAAAGACCGGCTGGATATTGGTCTGGTTCGAGTTCGTGGCGACCTTGTCTCGGTTGAACGTCGCGACATTGCTAAGCACGCCCGGGACGGTTTGGCCACTCGCCGCCAATGAGGTGGAAACCGGCGTGTTTCCGAGCGCATTCAGCGAGTTGACGAGGCGTTCCGGCGTTTGCACGGCAAGATAATACGGAATCCCCGAACTCAGATCGGTCCAGAAATTGGGCGACACCTGCACCGACGAACTTAGGCTGACATTGATATTTGTGGCTATGGTGCTGGCATTGAGGCCGAGCTGAGCAGCCCGGGTCCGATCGATTTCGGCGTAGAACGCCGGACCGTCGACTTCCTGCTGCAGATGCGCGTCGACGATCCCGGGGATCGCGGCGAGACGTTGCTGAAGCTCCTTTGCAATCGAAAGGTTGTTATGGTCGGTGCCCACCGTCCGGACGTCGATCTGCGCCGGCAATCCGAAGTTCAGAATCTGCGTCACGATGTCAGCAGCCTGGAAATAGAACGTGTTTTCGGGAAATGCGGCGGGCAGCACCTGTCGCAACTTCTTGACATATTCGGCGGTCGGCCTGTGGCCTTCCTTCAGCTGGACCTGGATGACACCGTCGTTGATTCCGATCGTGGAGCCGTCCGCGAATGCCAGATTGTAGGCTCGCGCCGGCAGACCGATATTGTCGATGATGAGGCCGCGGTCCTTTTCTGGAATGACTTCGCGGATCTTGTCCTCGACCTTCTGGAATATCGCCTCGGTGCTTTCGATACGGGTCCCGGCGGGAGCGCGAACGTGAAGCTGGATCTGGCCGCCGTCGATCAGCGGGAAAAAGTCCCGCCCAACGAACAAGAGCATCGTGGCGCCGAGGCCGAGTATCAACACGGCGACAACAGGTACGATGGCCCGCCTGCGCAACAGCTGCGTGAGGACTTTCAGGTATCCCCCGCGCAGCCGTTCGAAGCCGCGGTTGAATGCGGCGGTCATCCGCGAGAAGACGCCTGGCGGGGTCCCGTCGTCCGTACCATGACGCTCATTCTTGAGCAGCAAACCGATCGTGATCGGAGTCAGGGTCCGCGACAACAAGTAGGAAGCCAGCATCGCAAATACGACAGCAAGACCAAGTGGCGTGAACAGGTACTTGGCCGGTCCGTCGAGAAACACCACCGACGTGAACACGCAACTGATGGCGAGGGTGGAAACCAGCGTCGGCACCGCGATCTCGGCGGCGCCGTGCAACGTTGCCTCGGAAAGCGGCATGTGTTCTTCGGTCCACAAGCGGTGCGTGTTCTCGATGGTCACGGTCGAGTCGTCGACCAGTATGCCAACGGCCAGCGCAAGGCCGCCGAGCGTCATCGTGTTCAGTGTTTCGCCGAGAAAGTACAGCACGATGAGCGACGACAGGATCGCCAGCGGAATCGAAATCATCACCACCAGCGTCGACCGCCAGGAGCCCAGGAAGATCAGGATCATCAGCGCGGTGAGGCCCGCGGCGATGGCGCCTTCGCGCAGCACGCCATTGACGGAATTTGTCACGAATACCGATTGGTCGAACAGTTCGTTGATCTTGAGCCCGGCCGGCGCAGCGGCGCGGATCGACTGCAGGGCCTGCTTCACGCCGTTGACGACCGCCAGCGTGGAGGCATTGCCATTCTTGATGATGCTGAGCAATACCGAGCGGTGGCCGTCTTCGCGCACGATGTTCTGCTGCACCAGCGATCCGTCGCGTACTTGCGCTACGTCCTTCAACAGGATGGTGGCGCCGTTGACGAACTTGACAGGCATCTTGTTGAGATCGTCGATCGTCGCCGGCGTCGCGTTGGTCCTCACCGTATACTGGACGTCTCCGATCTTCGCCGTTCCCGACGGCAGGGTCAGGTTCTGGGTATTGACCGCATTCACGATATCGAGCGGCGTCAAGCCCCGGGACAGCAGCTTGTCCGGGTCGATATCAACCATGATCTGCCGATACTTGCCACCGGCCGGCGTCGGCAGCGTGACGCCGGGAACCGGCGCCAGATCCTGGCGAACGCGGTAAATACCGAAATCATAGAGCTGCTGCTCGTTCAGGCTGTCCGAATTGAGACTGAGCTGCAGCACGGGAACACTGGACGCATTGAACTGTACGACGATGGGCGGCTCGATGCCGGGCGGCATCAACGCGCGAATCGAATTCGTCGCGGACACGATCTGCGCGATAGCAAGGTCGAGATTCACGTCGGGCTGGAAGTAGATTTTCTGAATCGACAGACCATTGAGGGTCTGCGCTTCCATATTCTTGATGCCGTTGACGTTCGCGCTGATGGAATATTGACTGTAGGTGGTGACGCGCTGTTCCATCTCCGGCGTGGTCAAGCCGGTGTATTGCCAGATCACCGTGACCACCGGTATTCGTATTTCCGGAAAAATATCCGTTGGCATCGACCGGATGGCGGCGACGCCCAGAAACAGGATCAGGGCTGCGACCACATAAAACGTGTGCGGAAATCGCAACGCAAATCGAACAATGCCCATGATTTATCCCTGCTGCGCGTTCATTAGAGACGATTCATTCCGCCATGGTCGACCGAGCCGCCAATCGGACCCAGGTGCGGAGAGCTGCTCGGGATTGCTCTGGCAATTGCTCCGCGGACGACTTCCCGTCACTCACAGCATCTCGCATTAACGTGATCTCTGGCTGCTGCGTCGCTGCGATACGCTGAGCCAACCGGCGAAATTGCTCGTTACTGTCGTAGTTAAGCTTGGCCTTCGCCATGTCGATCGCGCCCTGGTGTGGCATCATCTCGACGAAATCACGATCGATATCGCCGATCGGCTTGATCGCCTTGTCCGCCGTCATCTTCTGCGTGGCGGCAGCGTTCGCCGGCGGAATCGCTTGCCCGTGCGAATGCTCTTGCTGATCCGGCGCATATTGGGCTCCGTCACGGACGTGGCGAGTCCTCGTCGGATCCTGCGCCAGCGCGAAGGATGTCGCCGCGACTGACGCCGTGGTCGCCAGCGAGATCATCCGTTTGCGGCCAAAGGCGCGCGGAAGCAGAACCATCTTTATCTCCGAACGTAGTCAAACGTTGCGTGCGTGGATTCCCGCGGCCAGCCTTTGCGTTTCCCCGATATATCTTTGGAGGGGTCACTCCACCGAACTCGAACAGCCCAATGAAGCTCCGCGAGCCTCCCGAACATGCACGCCACACACTGGGCTCTCAATTAAAAACCAATTTAGGGTTCTGAATTGGTTTTGACCGCCGAGCGATCGAATGAGGCATTACGGACAGCCGGTTCTAAACTGTAATTTAGTGGTGTTGGCGAACCGTGATCCTATGTCAGCTGAACGAAGGCCACATGTTGTTGGGCGCTTCACAATCCAATGGAGAAATAGAATGACGAAGTTCAAACTTGTATCGGCGGCATTGATCGCCACGGCCCTGATCGCAGCTCCTGCTATGGCTCGCGAGAACAAGGCAGCTGTGCGGCAGCACACCACTGCAACCACCGTTGGCGACGCTGGTTGCATTCGGGCTCCGGCCGTCGGCGCGTTTGCCAGCGATCCGTGGACCGCTCCGCCTTGCGAACCCACGACGGTCTACTAAACGATCCGCGTCGCGAGAGGTCGGGCCGGAGGCGAAAATCCGTCGGCCCGACTTCTTCTTGTGGCGCTCGTTTTCGGAGCGCCGACTAGATCAAGAGTAGGCGGCCGCATTGGCCGATGGGTGGCCAATGTACTCGCCTGTAACGGTAATGGCGAAATGGACATCCCTCCCGCAAAACCAGCAGCCGAATTGCGCGACTATCTCGCGGAAGAGCGAACATTTCTCGCCTGGATTCGCACAGGTATCTCACTGATGGGATTCGGGTTTGTGGTAACCCGTTTTGGGATTTTCGGGAGTATGCCCTACCTACCGCAACAGCTCCCTGCCGGTCAGCCGCACGAGTTCTCAGTTTGGTTTGGAGCCGCGCTGATTGCGATCGGCGCAATCGTGAACCTGTTTTCCGCACGG
>Ga0307509_10009073_pt1 | contig 12512 bp, 14 predicted proteins | sample 10_EM_MG_FD_202245 | JGI IMG/M metagenome (GOLD analysis project Ga0307509, IMG submission 202245) | Populus trichocarpa ectomycorrhiza microbial communities from riparian zone in the Pacific Northwest, United States - 10_EM | ecosystem: Host-associated > Plants > Roots > Unclassified | place...
ACAATTAAATATAAATTAAATAATAATAAACATATTAAAAAAAAAAAAAAAAAAAAAAAAAAAAAAAAAAAAGGTACCAATGTCACAGGTGGGATGATGGTGAATCGCGGCGGTTCAATCGCCTCGTCTGGAGTCGAGACAAATCACGACGGTAGATATCGAGAGCCCATCACTTCGAGTTCCATGGTGATACGCGCTGGCAACTCTCTCAAGTTGCAGTCAGCACGTGCCCACGTGACGGTCTTCGGCTCCGCTATGGCGCCCGAGGGTCGGACAATATAGAAGAGAAGGAAGAACAACACAGTACCATTGCTCTTCTGAGATAAAAACCGTAACCATATTTTCGAGGAAAATCTCACAGCTAAACTTTCATCCTCAAGTTGAGCATTCTCGTTGAGACGGTTTGAGTGTGGCAACTAATAAAAGTGGAATTGGTGACTCGGAAAAGTGAGCGGGGACAGCGGTCTGTAACGACGCAGGCACGACAGTCTCAGTATGGCACAGGAAAGTGCACAAGAACTGGTGTATGCCGGCGACATTGTAATTACAGGTATATGAGGCAGAGCGATTGATGTATCGGTACATGAAACGGGGTAAACGACGGATGCAAAATAAGGGGGTAAGCCCATTGGATGGGCTGTCAACGTGTCAACGGTAAGTGGTGTGCGCTCACGCGCGCTGTACTAAGTGTGTCCGTACTGGTAACTAAGGGTCATGTATGTAACAAAATTAAGTCGAGGCCGATCGCCATTTCCGCGACATTGAGTACGAGAACAGCTGACTGTAGGGATGTTGGAATCTACTACTCTGGAAGAGTCAAGAAACTCCGACATGTCCCCTCGATTTCTCCCATGTCCAAGGTACGGCATCGCATGCAGTGGAACACCACTGGTCTTATGTCTGTTCTTGTCGCACCTCCACATTGCGAAGTACGTGTACAAGTTCTACATGTCCCCGTTCCGAAGCCAAACGCATTGGAGTTGCCCCTTCATTGTCCTGGATTGTCGCATCAGCGCCATATTCGAGAAGAACATGTGTGAGTTCCACATGTCCCCAGTATGAGGCTTGATGCAGTGGTGTCCACCCGTCTTTGTCCTGGGCGGTCACATCCGCGCCGCTTTCGAGGAGGACGCGTACAAGTTCTATATGTCCTCCGTATGACGACAGATGTAGCGGAGTCCGCCCATCGTTGTCCTGGGGAGTTGCATCGGCCCAATACTCCAGAAGGACACATACGAGTTCTACATGTCCCGCATCGCACGCCCAATGTAATGGAGTCCACCCGTCTTTGTCGTAGGTTGTCGCATCCACCACATTTTCGAGAAGGATGCGTGCGACTTCCACATGTCCTCCTGATGATGCCCGATGTAGCGGAGTACAACCATCATAGTCCTCTACTGCCACATCTACACCGTACTCGATAAGGACGCTGGTAAGTTCCACATGTCCCCCTGACGATGCCAAATGCAGTGGAGTCGATCCATCGTTGTTCTTCACGGCTGCATCCGCTTCGTGGTCGATAAGGACATGTGTAAGTTCCGTTTGTCCCCTACACGCCGCAAGATGTAGTGCCGTCCATCCGTTGTTGTTCTGGGCCATCGCACCCACACCGCTCTCGAGAAGGGCACGTGCAAATTCTACATGTGCCCGCTCCGACGCCCAATGCAGTGGAGTCCACCCATCTTCGTCCTGGGCCGTCGCATCGGCATCATTCTCGAGGAGAATGCGTGCGAGTTCTAGGTGTCCCCTGCACGATGCCCGATGCAGTGGAGTCCACCCGCTGTTGTCCTGGGCCGCCGCCACCGCGCCATTCTCGAGAAGGACCTGCGTAAGCTCTACATGACCCCGTTCTGATGCTAAATGCAGTGGCGTCCATCCGTCGTCATCCTGGGCTGTCACGCTGGCACCATACTGAAGAAGTATCTGTGCGAGTTCTACATGTCCCTCCGACGAGGCCAGATGAAGCGCAGCCCATCCGATGTTGTCTTGGGCTGTCGAAACTGCGCCACCTGCGAGAAGAACGCGTGCGAGTTTTACATCTCCTTTGAATGACGCCAGATGAAGTGGAGCCCACCCGTTGTTGTCCTGGGCCGAGGCTTCCGCGCCATGATCGAGGAGGACTTGGGATAGTTCCACATGCCCCCTGGAAGACGCCAGATGCAGTGCGGTCCACTCGTCCTTGTCCTTGGCCATCGCTTCTGCGCCGTAACTAAGAAGGATGTGTGCAACTTCTACATGTCCCCTGGACGCCGCCCCATGCAATGGGGTTGATTTCTTGTCAAAGCTCCGCGAGTGTACGTCCTGTGCACGCTCAACGACCAGAAACTTCACAATGTCCCGCAAGTCACAAAGAGCTGCATAGTGCAACGGCGATCCCTTGGGTGGCAACGGTCTTTCGGCTATTTCGGCTTCACTTGAGAAGGTTCGTTCTGGGTCGTGTATCCAGACCCAAATCCTAAAATGTGGCTGTTTCGGTTCGAACAGCTGCTTCATGCCATCTTTCACATTTACTGACACGCCATCGAATAAGGCATGGTTGACCCAGTACTCGGCAGCATATTCAGCGAGAGGAAATTTCTGAAGGTTGTCTCTGGTGATGCCATCATCCAAATGTAGCAGGATGCCGAGACAGATTTGTGTGATGAGGGTATGAGCAGGTGTCATTGAAATGTGATAACGACGGAGAATCATATCGCTCGCTTCAGCAAGGCGGGAAGATGTCAAGTATTCCTTGACCGAAAAATGTGAAAATTGTATCACTTTGGAATCTCCAACATCGACGATGGCAAGTAGACTGGAACATGTAGACAGCACAGCGTCTACTGGGTCTTCCAGACGCATGTCTTGGTGAAACTCTGGAATGGGTCCTCCATTGAAATCGAATGCAAGAAATTCGGCGAGTTCTTCAACACAGAGAGGGCGTGAAGCCACTGAAACGCATTGAAACAGGCGGTGTGCAAATTCCCAGTTGGTTTTATGGATCTCTCGCAAGGAGCGCTCATATGTCTCGTCAAGCGTGTCTGGTAATTCTGCTATGGCACGCCGTATACGCCCGGGGAGGCAATGGCGGAGAAAGTCGAATTGGCAGAATACCCAACGAAACCTGAAAATATGCGTCAAAAAGTCTTGCTAAGCACCATGGTATCAGTGACATACATCCCGTTGGCTTTTTCCGAGAGAACATTGATGACGTGTTCCTTTTCCCCTGCTCTCCATCTCTGCGTCTTCGGATCTAAGTGAACAACGGATGTGATATAGTCGAGGATATCCTGCTTTTGCCCTTCTTCCTCGTGAAGACAAATCGATTCAAACTTCAAAGGATCAAGTACGGCTTTGATGTCGATTTCCGGGCGACTCGTTAAGTATATGTGCAGATTTGGAAGGTGTAAACCAACAAGATCCCCCACGAGTGCGAGGACCTTTTCACGGGGGGTGGGGGTGTCCGAAGTATCGGGACACTCGTCAAGAGCATCGAGAATCAGGTAAACGGGTGCTGGCTCCGGGGAACGGAGGATATTGTTGAGGCATTCTGTAAGCGCACTGTCGCTGGGATTTTGCTCACCATGACGGTGTGTCGAGTAAAGAGGTGAAAGGATGTCATAGTAGGAGTCTGACTGATCAGAAAATTGCCAAAGCAAAGAGGTAAGCAGTCCATGGCGGTGCCTCTTTTCGGTGTCGCGAAAGTCGAAAAAATAAAATCCCAGGAGGGCCAACCCGGCCTTGCTCATACGATGGACGGTCTCGATGATTTTCGTACTTGGCAATTATTAAGTATCAAAAACGGAAAGTTCGGAAAATTTTATATACCAAAGCACGCTCTTTCCTGATCCCACTGAAAAGTTCGGGTCATCCCCCCAGCGAGAGTATAACAGCAGGAAGAACACACGTTTTCCGTGAACCCATAACAGAGAACTCGTCGATGATCTCCATTCCGCGAAACAGTTGCTTCCGATAAACCACTTCGTTGTTCCGTCATGATGAGTTTCGAGCCCGATGTTGTAATTTATCCAAGGGTCTGGTGGAGAGAGCCACCTTCGAACATCCTGTCGCAGCTGGTCACCTATAAGGCAGTCTCAGCTTTTCAAGCATCAGGGCAGAGGAGTGAGGAGGAACCTTACGTCTTGACTTGTTCACATCGCTCGTAAGTCGCTGTATCATCTCTAACAACAAGTCAGTCACAGTGCCAGCTTGTTCTTGCTTGCCATAAAAAGGATAACAATACAGACCTAGAGCCTTCTGTATTCCAGCTGTTGACGTCTGTCCATCTTAAGGGGTTTATTTTCAGCAGAGGGGACACAACAAGTAGTGTTGGACTCGCTCACCGCTCATAACGTTTCTCAAGTTCTCGACCAACCTATACATAACCTCCAGGGTCTGTGCTGCGACCATGCGTGCTTCATCAACAGTCAGCTTATCCAGTCTATGGAGCACCGCTTCAACATCATGGTCTCCGAGAAGCTTCTTTCCAAATTTCCCTGGTCCCGTTAAGTAAAGCGATTTATTTGTGAGGATGGACTCACTCAAGCGGCCCTGCTTGATCTGCTTGGTCGCTACTGCAAGTGTGGAAATCAACTGTACCATTATTTTAACAAGTATTTCACCCATCGACCTTGTCAAATGGATTTTGGTATAGATATCAAGGCGTTGGAGAAAGCTACAGATGGACTCAAAGAGATTGACGAGAGCATCATAACTCGCGGAGACGTCTTTAACCACCTACATTCCTGATTGTCACGAGGGTCTCAACCATAGAAACTGCTGAAGTACACACGGAAAGGAGGGTGCCAATGCTTGTATGTATCATTTTCACGGGTGGGATGAACTGTTAGGAAAGTGTCAGGTGCAGGAAATGCAAAGTTGATCAGTCATTTCGACATACGAGACCGACAGTTTCGCCAGGAACTACAGTGGAAGAAAACATATGAAGAACTTGGACTGCATTCTGAATCGATGCTGCAACCTTATTGTTGCCCCCTCGGAATTCATAGAAGGCCTGTGCTTGCTCCTGAAGAGCCTGAGTGACAGACTCAACGGAGTCGCAGACGTCGAGTTGGGCGGCGAGTGGATGTTTGACGAGATCTATCCCCGTCTCTTTTTCATAGTCCTCCAAAGCAGACTGAAAAAGTGCATCGAAATTGGACGATTCTGAGGGGGTGGTCATATGACAAATTGGGGTAGAATAAGTAACAAGACGTTGATTTGACTATGGCTCAATGGAGAGAGGACAAAGAGAGGGCAAGCGTGACGCTGCGGTTGCCATGCGAACTGCCGGACCGGCGAGCCTCTCGTTCATTGTACCGCACGTGACCGTTATGATTGGTGTGCCAGTGCCGCCCAATTGTCGCCACTTGCCCGCCACGGTCGTCGCCTTTCAGTTGAGTATACACATTTATGAACCCCACACGGGCTCGTTCCATATTGCGTTTCCCAATGCTTTATATTAAGAAATCAATACTTCCCGACTCCTCCCTTTGTTTTTCAATCGAAGCTCCATATTTCAAGTTCAGAACCTACAAGAACAAGTACAAGTCTGACCATGTTGTGGTGGACCCTCACCTTAGCTGTACCAACCACACTTTTATGTCATGTACCACTCACGTACCTCTCCACCGATCTTACATGTCACCGCAAGCATTCTTCTCTGGAGCCACACTGCGTCAACCCCCGCCTTTCTGAGGCCCACATCGCATCCCGCCTTCAAGCTGTCTCCGTCTAGCCCAGTCATGCCATTCCTACCTTGTTACTTGTCTATTGCTATACCTAGCAGTTATCACGTCGCCACCATGACTCCACACCCGTCGGAGTGTGTCTCCGTCATTGAGCGAAGGCAATATCCCTCACCACTGGCAGGATATATCTACTACTCACACCGCCCAACATGTTTAAGTATTCCCCTGTTGGCGTCATATCTCATGTAATAGCATATGTAGCTCAGACCAGCGGCCTTGCTGACGAAGGAGGCAAGCGAGTTGGCAACTCTTGTGAGTACACCCATGATCCCTCCCACCTCTGAGGTGATCTGACCTCTACTTACAATGTGAAGTTCTCCCCGCTAGCAAACCCTCATCCTCCAATTGGTGCAGCAAGACTCCCCCGACTTTTGCCAGACCACTCTCCCACAGGCCCCAGACCTGCCTGATTTCTGGAGTTTCCACTCTCCCGCAACTGTCACAGGTGCGAACGGCATTTCATGCCCGCTGACCCCTCGCTCAGGTCCTCATGCATTGTACTCACCAGGACAACTTCTACCCTGTGACTACTCTGGAACGCCAACTTGAAGCGGGTCCCTTGCCAGATCCATCACTGGACCACCGACGCGTGGACCGGACCGATGGTGCGTGCCGGATACTGCCAACCGTGTGCTGCGCCAGTTCTACACGTTGAGGTGGGCACGCGACGGTGATTGACGGTGCCAAAGTCTTTGCCATTGTCATTATGACTATTTCGGTGACAGGTCTGTTGTTGCGGCATTCTCGGTTTGTGACGGGTGCACCCCCGGAAAATGCGCCCGTTTCTGACGACGTAAATGTTACGAGCGTACCGAGGGAGATTGATCACAGTGTGCGTTGGGTTTCGTCACCCGTTTTTCTACCTGTTTCCCCGAATATATGTCCTTTGAACATCGATATTCCATCACGGACGTAACTTTTGTACGGACGATTTTTCCATTCGTCGTAGCCTCTAACGAAGATTAGTATGCGTAGTATATTCCTAAAATTAATGACCTCAGAAATGAAGCGGGACTACATGCACTACTCCCATTCCGCCGTCAGATACACTTTTTCGATCATCGGCATCTCGTCATGACCCAGGGCCAGTGACTTACCAAGCCCCTCCCCGAATTTCTCTACTCGCCAGCAGGATTTGTGGCTGATGGGTGGCATCTCACGCTCGACGAGCGCCCGCAGTACGGATGAGGGGCATGTTGCAGGCCTTCTGGGGCACATGATTCTCTCTTTTGCTTGCCGAACATGTCCACACCACATCAATACCATGGGCATTGCCTTGTCTTCCAAGTTACGTATCTATTTCCTATCACGTTTTGACGTGACTCGCAGGCAGACATCAACCAATTCACCCGCTCCTCACATTTATCACTTCACAGTAGCTGCTACTAGCTACGTAACATCACGAGATCCTTGCGCCGACGCTTCATAGGATGTTCTTCGTTTTCTGTAATCGACTACCACCAACCGGAGCCAGTCGAAGACTCGAGAAGCCTCAACACCTTATCCCGATGTCGCCAATGTCCTCTGTGCGGTGTCGGATGCGCGCGGTGGAGGAAAATAGCGCTTGTCTTATTGTCGTTGCCGTTGCGCCTCCGCCGCCTCACGAAGGACCTTATAAAGTTCTGCGTCTCTCTCCTCGGATACCAAATCAAGCGGTGTTGATCCTTCATTGTCCTGTGCCGTCACGTCCACACCGTATTCAAGAAGGACGCGCGTCATTTCCACTTTTCTCGCGTTCGACGCATAATGCAATGGAGTCCACCCTTTGTTGGTCTTGGCTGTGGCATCCGCACCGTGCTCGAGAAGGACACGCGCGGGTTCAACGTGATGCAAGAGTGTTGCCCAATGCAGTGGAACCAAGCCTATGTCGTTCCTGGCATTCACATCTGCGCCAGACTCGAGGAAAAGGCGTGCGATTTCCGCCCATCCCCTGTACGATACCTCATGCAGTGGGGTCCACGAGTGTATGTTCTTGGCATTCACGTCCGCGTCATACTCGAGGAGGAGGCGTGCGATTTCAATATATCCCCTGTGCGAGACCCGATGCAGTGGCGTCAATCCAATGTTGTTCTGGGCATTCGCATTTGCGCCGGACTTGAGAAGGACACGTGCGGTTTCGACATGTCCCATGTTCGCCGCCTCAACTAGTGGTGTATCCCCACTGTCAGCCCGAGCTATCACATCCGCACCACACTCTAGGAGGACACGTGCAGCTTCCACCTGTCCCCTGTGTGACGCCCAATGTAGCGGCGTAGACCCGAAGTTGTCCAGAGCTTTCACATCACCGCCTCGCTTGAAGAGGATACGTATGAGGTCCGCGTGTCCCTCGGCAGATGCCCGATGCAGTGGTGTCCACATCCTCTTGTCCTGAGCCGTCACATCCGCACCGCAGTCGAGAAGGAGGCATGCGACTCCTACATGACCCCTGGATGCCGCTTCATGCAATGGAGTCGACTCTTCTTCAAATCTGCGAGAGTGTACGTCCTGTGAGTGCTCAAAGACAAGAAACTTTACAATGGACTCCAATCCGCAAATTGCAGCATAATGCAACGGCGTTCCTCTGGGCCGCGATGGTGTTTCGGCTCGTTGAGCCAGCCTCGCCCGCCTCGAGGACGCTGGGTCGAATATCCAGACCCAGATCCCAAAATGGGACTTCCTCGGGTCGAACAGCTGTTTCATCCCATCTTCCACGTTTCCATGGCCGACCCAATGTTCCGCTGCATACTCGGCGAGGGGAAATGTTTGCAGGCTATCTCTGGTGATGCCACTATCCATATGCAGCAGAATGCCCAGACAGGCTTGCGCGACGAGGGTGTGGGCGAATGGCATAGAAACATGATATTGGCGGGACAGATTGTCGCTCGATTCCGCCAGGCGAGACGATGTCAAGTATTCCTTTACCGAAAAATGCGAAAATTGTATCGCTTTGTAATCTTCGACATTAACGACGGCAACCAAGCTGGAGCAAGTGGATAGGACGGCGTCTACAGGGTCTTCCAGGCGCAAATCCTCGTCAAATTCTGGAATGAATCCTGCCTCGAAATCAAATGCGAGAAACTCCGCGAGCTCCTCGACACGGAGCGGGCGTGAAGCTACGGCGACGCATTGTAGGAGGCGGTGGGCGAATTCCCAGTTTTCCTTCTTCATGTCTCGTAAGGTACGCTCGTAAGTGGCGTCAAGCGTCTCTGGTAACTCGGAAATGGCACGCCGGATCCTTGCCGGGAGGCAACCACGGAGGAAATCGAATTGGCAATATACCCAACGGAACCTGGATGCATGTATCAGCAAGCGACATCAATAATTGTGTCTCAGCAACTCACATTCCGTTAGCTTTTTGCGAAAGAACGTCAATGACAAGTTCCCTATCTCCTGCTCTCCATCGCCGCGTTTGTCGATTCGAATGAACAACAGCCCGAATGTAGTCGAGGATGTCCTGCTGCTGCCCATCTTGATCGTGAAGGGAAATTTGACAGAACTTTAATGGGTTAAGGACGGCCTGAATGTCGACTTCAGGGCGACTAGTTAGGCATATGCGCAGATTCGGGAGGGATAATTCAACAATGTCCTCTACAAACACTAGGACCTTTTCGCGGGGAGTCGGTGTGTCAAAGGCATTTGGACACTCGTCAAGAGCGTCGAGAATGAGATAAACTGGTGCTTGCCCTTGGGAACCGAGGATATCTTTAAGACATTGTGCGAGTGCACCATCACTGGGACTTTGCAATCCGTGACGGTGGCCCGAATAAAGATGTAAAAGGATGTCGGAGTAGGAGTCTGACTGATCAGAAAGTTGCCAAAGTAATGAGGAGAGTAGGCCTCGGCGGTGCTTCTTTTCAGTATCGCGAAAGTCGAAGAAGTAGAACCCCAGGGAGGCCAATCCGGTCCTGCGCATACATTCAATGTGCTCTATGATCGTGGAACTTAAAGAAAATTGAGCACTAAAATGGGAGATATCAGAAATATCACGCACGAAAGTATGCTCTTTCCGGATCCCGCTACGAAATCAATGTCATCTTTCTCAGCAACGATTTGAGAGTAAGAGGAACACACGTTTTCCGTGAACCCACAGGAGAGAACTCGGTGATGATTTCCACTTTGCAAAATCACTGCCTTGGATGAACCATGTTGCTGTTCCGTCATGGTGAGTTTCGCGGGCAATGTTGTAGTTTATCCACGGATCTGGCGGAGAGAGCCAGATTCGAATGTCTCGTTGTACCCGATCACCTGTGAGTCGGTCTCAGCGTTCCTAGTCAAAAGTGAACGCAAGAGTATTAAAAACTGACGTCTTGACTTGTTCACTTCACTTGTAAGTTGCTGCATCATTTCTAATCCTCAGTCAGGAATCACACCGGTTTCCCTCGTCGGATAAAAACAGACCTAGAGCCTTCTGTATGTTGTCTGTAGACGCATTTCCATCTTAAGAGATAGGTACTTAGCAAAGCGTTCGCAACGGGGCGGAGGAGGATTCGCTCACCACTCATTACTTGTTTCAAATTTTCGGAAAGCCCGTAGACAACCTCGAGAGTTTGGGCCGCAGCCGCGCGAGTCTCGTCAGGTGTCAGCCTATCCAGTCTATAAAGCACTGCCTCGATGTCATTATCCCCGAAGAGCTTCTTTCCGAATTTCTCTGCATCTCTTTCAGTCGAGCAAGTTATCTTCAGAGATAGACTCACTGAGTCGCCCCTGCTTGATCTGCTTCGTCGCCACGGCAAATGTGTGAAGCAACTGTACTAGGATCTTGACAATTACCTCCGTCATAGCCCTCGTTGGTTGGACTTTGGTATATATATCGAGGCGCTGGAGGAAGCTACCGATGGACTCAAACAGATCGATGAGAGCATCATAGCTCGCTGAGACGTCATTGACACCCTATACACTTTAACGTCACAAGGGCTCGCACTGAGAAACTGCGGAGACGCGCACGGAAAGGAGGATCCCCATGCTGGTATTTATCATGTTCACGAATGGGACCTGCTGTAGAAAGTTTCAGATACGAGGAAACGCAGAAACCACCAACGGTTCCAACATACAAGACCAACAGCGTCGCCGAGATCCACGGTGGACGAAGAAATTTTATAAAATGCTTGGACCACATTCTTAAGCAATGTGATGAGCTTATTGTCGCCTCCTCGGAAATCACGGAAGGCCTGTGCTTGCTCCTGAACAGCCTGAGCGATGGCCTCGACGGAGTGGCAGCGCTCGAGTTTGTCGGCGAGTGGATGCTTGACGAGATCTATATTCGTCTCCTTTTTATACTGCTCCAAAGCGGACTGAAATAGTGATTCAAATACGGAGGACCCTGAGTGGGTAGCCATATGACGAGTGGAAGAACGTTGCTTTGGCTGTGAGGCTGCGCGATGATAGCGGGAACGTACGGGGGTTCCAACAGATTAGAAGTGAGGGTATGGGTAGTTTTCACTGGTATCGATATCTGATAGCCGCCCTAACCAAAACAATGACAATGTCCAGGTGGCAGTTTCCCACGAGGTACAAGGAGAGGACTGAGATAGACACTGGGAACGATTTAGAAGGTACCAATGTCACAGCCGAGACGATGGTGAATCACGGTTCGATCGCCTCGTCTAGAGTCGAGACAAATCACGACGGTAGATATCGAGAGCACATCACGTTGGCTTCCATGGTGGTTAGTTATGCACTGCACATGTTACGTTTGATTGTGATTGCCAACTGCCGGGCCGTCAAGACCGTCACTGAACTGCACGTGACCGTTATGACTCGCGCCAATCGCGTCGCCGCCATTATATGCGTTTGCGTTTATGAACCCCACAAGGTCTCGCGTTCCATATTGCGTTGCCCAATGCTGAACCCACAAGCAACAAGTACAAGTCTGACCAGGTTGTGGTGGACCTCGCCTTAGCTGTACCGGCCACACTCTTATGTCACGCATCACTCCAGGTCCTACATGTCACTGCAAGCATTCTTCTTGGACCCCATCGACCCCGCCTTTCTACAGGTTTTCCTTAGACCCCACATCGCATTCCGTCTTCAAGCTATCTCCATCTGGCCCAGTCATGTCATTCCCTACCTTGTTACTTGTCCATTGTTATATCCAGCATTGGTCATGGCCCTGCGTCGCCACCATTACTCCACACACGGCGTTGGCCCAAAGCAACAACACTCGCCAAGATACAAGTACTATCCACGCCGCCCAACATATTTAAAATTTCTCCCGTTTGGATCATATCTCATGTGATAGCATGCATAGCCCCGATCGGCGGCCATCACGACGAACGAACTGAGCGAGTTGGCAACCCTTGTGAGTACATTCATGATCCCTCCCACCTCTGAGGTGGTCTGACCTCTAGTTACAACGTGGGGTTCTCCCCGCTAGCAAATCCCCGACTCTTGCCAGACCACTCTCCCGCAGGCCCCAAACCAACCTGATTTCTAAGAGTTTCCACTTCCAAGCTTCGCAGGTGCGAACGGCATCCCATACCCGCTGACACCTCGCTCTGGCCCTCGTGCATTGTACTCACCAGGACGTCGTCTACCCTACGACTACTCTCGAAAGCTAAGCGGGTCCCTTGCTGGATCCTTCGCTGCACCATCTACGTATGTGGTGCATGCCAGATACAGCCAACCGTGTGCTGCGCCGGTTCTACACGTTGAGGTGGGCACGCGACGATGATTGACGGTGCCAAAGTCGTTGCCATTATCATTACGATGACTATTTCGGCAACCAGCCTGTTGTTGCGGCATTCTCGGCTTGTGACGGTGCGCCCCGGAAAATGTGCTCGTTTCTGACGATGTAAATGTTACGAA
>Ga0307509_10009074_pt1 | contig 12511 bp, 14 predicted proteins | sample 10_EM_MG_FD_202245 | JGI IMG/M metagenome (GOLD analysis project Ga0307509, IMG submission 202245) | Populus trichocarpa ectomycorrhiza microbial communities from riparian zone in the Pacific Northwest, United States - 10_EM | ecosystem: Host-associated > Plants > Roots > Unclassified | place...
CTCTCAAATCGACCAAGAATCCGCAGCCCAAGGCAACAGTCCATTAACTGCTGTTGATACGACTTTACCTTGCGTAATCTTCTCAGCTAGGCGGGCAGTATTTTAACTATTACGATTATATTCGTGGCGCCGACGAGAAGTAGAGTACTGCGTGTGTATACACATGACGAGCCGCAGAGCGTGAAAGTAACGTGTGAATGCACAGGATACAGTTTATGACGGTGGCAATGAGTGACATTAGGTGAATAAAGGATGGATGCTATGCGTAGCTGAGTATCATGACCGCCTCGGCGAGCTTCAAGTCGCCAAGCTCCGCCACATACCCTCAGCAGGCAGCTCACTCCGGGCTTGCAGGATCTTCAATGCACGATGCCGACCCTTACTGAGCGAGCCAGTGTCACCGTCATCAGGATCAGGGTCAGTCCCATCATCATCGGCTCCAGATTCAAAATCTAGTGCCCCAGGATCCAACGAGCGGCTGCGATCCCGTGCCGCGTATGACGCCCTACGGTAGCTTGCTGATGGTAAAGCATGTTCCGGCTTGGCATGGTGGTCATCCGAGGGACCACCTTCAGCATGATCTCGTGGACTGGGGGCAATAGAAATAGGTAATGATGCCGAGACACCAAAGTTGATTAAGGCTATATTGACGGAACCTGTCAGCGGTGGCCCGAAACCGACGATAATACGTACCGTGTTTGCCGTTGGATTCAACCCCTTGTGAAACAGCGGTAACGTCGGTCTCATTATCGGGTGATTCTGGGGGGGTATCTCCAGCATTGCCAGAACCAAAGAGCTTCCATGACTGGCTGTCTTTCTTCCATGCATTTCGATGGCTGGGGGTGATCACGTTCACAAGGCGCGCCAGCTCCTGGCCACGAGGGCTCAATGCCTCTTCGACACTTACTACATCCTCAGTGGCAGGGGGTGGGGCAGTGTCCTTCCTGGCCGGGGATTCGGGCTGCGGGAGATCGGAAGAACGAAGGGCAACCGTAGTGGGGAGCGATGTCGGTCGAATCGTTTGTAGGGACTGAGGCAAAGTACGACCCCCGCTAGCCCGTGGCTGTCGATGTGGACGAGTAGGGCTATCGATCGGGTCACGGAGAGTTAGCATTGGGCCATCATAAGTATCTCTTTGGGATGCATCGGAGTTGTCGTCCTCCAATTCAAAGACAGAAGCTGCATAAAGGAGTCAGACCGATGACTCCGGACATTAACGAGAGCTTGACCTTCGCCCGACTCTTCGTCGACTTTGGCTTCTCTCTCTCCGTCCGGGACACCGGGCTTGATATCGAACGTTACTTTACGCTTGCCTTTTGATCCCGACGGACTAAGTGGCTCTTCTGAGGAAGCTTTAGTTTTGGACGTAGAAGGACCAGTCGTTGCGTTCGGGGCGGCAGGATTAGGATCGCTTGTAATCCTCGTGTTCGCTCGAGGTGATTTGGTATTAGAAGGAGATTGGTATTGCCTTGCACGCGTCTCCCTCTCTGCTTCCATGTCCACAACATACCTGAAGCTGGTGGCGATATCCTTGTTTTCGTTCATATCACGTCTAATTGGATCTCGATAATTGATGCTCCCCACAAGCGTTGGGCTTGTAGGGAGAGGGCTGGTCAGTGTCCCCGCAGAGGGGGACGTGCTACGCCTACCCTCACTAGAAGCCTTCGGGTGGTGAAATGAAGAGGCTGCGAGGGATGTGGAGAGAGCAGAGGGGTGCGGGTCATGGGTCGGTGAAGGCGTTCTGACAGTGGAGACTGGAATGAAGTCACTGATTGCCACCGGAGACACACGCTTAAATCCCTGACTAGCCTGCGATGACGATGACGCCATTACGGCAGAGTCGCTAGCAGTATATCGTTTATCCGGATATTGTAGTTTCGTATCCTGCATCAACACGGCTTCTGCTTCTCGGGATGCCGCCCAAAGTAGCTGGACCTGACGTCTCAGTTCTTCTTCCTCTTTCTCGATCTCCAAAATACGAGCCTGCACTATCTGCGAAAGTTGTTCTTCTGCATTTTTCCGGAGTTGGTCAGACCGCCGTTGTGCGACAGCCGACAGATGATCGAATGTCGGATGAGAGGGAACAAATGGAGGGGGTGGGAACAATGGAGATAAAGGGGGAAGCACTTTGGGCGGAGTGCCCGACGTCTGAGGCTCTGTTGAGGCGGGTTCTGGAGTAGATAGTGAGGGCGGTGGTGGAATAGGGATATGAGTTGTGGGCAGCACTACGCGAAAAACGGGAGAATAGGCCTCAGAATTTTGCGAGAGGACCACTGACTCATGTGTCTTTGAAGAGACTGACAAGTGAGCAAAGTCCTGCCCAGGAAAAATGCCAGAGACACGTTGTTGTGCCTGGAGGAATGTCAATGGACTTACCAGGCACTGTTTAGACAACTCGATCCAACCAGACTCGCTTTGTAGGACCTCGTGCTCAACCCAATCTTCCGTGGGCAATACGGGGCCATCGGCAACGTCCATGTCGGGCGGAATAGACTGGAGGACGCGGTAGATGGGCAGGCGGCAGATAAGGCATGTCAAGGACGTATGTCTGCGAAGAAGACGCTCAGAATCAGACTGGGGTTCGGGGTGTATTCGACTCCTGAGCGTCAATTGGGGGTGAAGCTGGAAGAGGAAAATAAATAAAATAAAGCAATAAGAGGGTAGGATGCGCACGATGACAATTCCATCTTGACCAACATAGACTGGCTGATAGTGAGGGTCACTGATTGGCAGAGAGGGGGACAGAGAGGGGGGATGATGGGTATGGATTTGCACATTGAGGCAGGGACAAGTATAGTTGGGGGACATGGTTTGTAAAGAAAGAGAAAGAACGAATGTCAAATCTTTCTTTCCGTTGTTCCGTTGCGCTCGAATCTCCACTCGACCGCCTCGGTCCGATCCCGAACAATCAAAATAATCTTATCTGATCTATCTACCGATCCTTCTTGCTCTCCTCTTTTTCTTCCACTAACACCTGTCCATACTCATTCACCCGTTTAGGGTCGATACGATATATCCAACGCTGCCATCCTGTGTCAAAAATATACGTGGACAGAGCGGACTATGGCACACTTGCCTGGTATAAGAAGATTAAAAACACGACGTCATCGCGGAAACACGCCAGCCGATGCAACATCGGCATTTTGATAATAAATCTGCTCGGTATCTCATGTCATCATGATGCACGGGGATCTGAGAAATCTCCAACACTCACGCGAACAGATCGTCAATCACTGTCGACAATGTCTTGTAGACCATCGCTCTCATAGGCATATGTGCCACGCTCTGAAATATCATAATCAGGTTCTGCAACAGGCAAAGGGGACCATCTGACCTTAAGCTTATAGTTAATTATGAGCTGGGGGACTAGCTGGGCCTAAAAAAATCGCCCTCGTCAGATCAGCCAGAGCTGTGGAGTCACCATTGGACATACAAAGCCAAACATGTATACGAAAGATGTCAAAGTCGAAATGACAAAGCTGTACCACCCTCTATGCGTGTTATAAACCAGTGAATAGAGCGCATAGATTGCGAGGGCAGGAATAGCGACGTATGAAACGTAGCGGAATGCTAATTTGTCGTACCTTTCATAAGCAGGGTTAGGACTGGACACAATTCACAGACAGATGACGTACTCCTGAGTTTTCTTTTCGTCTTCACTGAGTACGTGCTTATCTGGACAGTTCGGTCACGAATACTGGCGCATCACCAAAACATCGTAGGCTCACCCGCGAATATCACTTTCTGAGGCAGTATAGAGCCTGGCCCTGAGGCAACGATCTTGATGTCGACGGCTTTCGTGATCTTATTTGTAAATCACAGTCAACTAGTCAAGTCTGTTCGTAGGTGGGTCAACCGCACCTTCCAGGCTTCTATGAGTAGTCCCATTCCCGAACCCATAAGGATCATCCAACTCGTGTCTGTGTTGTTGTCAATGAGGTACAGTAAGATCACGAGTTGCACGAAGACGTTTGTGATGATCTAAATAAGGACAGAGTTTGGGTATGTGTGGAATGCCAATGGAATAACAAACACACCGTCCTGGGATGCGAAAATCAATGGACGTCATAAAACAGATGTTAAAAAACCCGCATACCGGATGGAAACGCCTGTGAGTTCATCTTTTTTTCTCCAATGGGAGACGTCTGACTTGAATGCCAACATCTCAAACCTAAAACGGCGTGAGAAACCGGGGAACTAAGACCTGACCAACTAACACTACGTGAAGCACGCTCACGACACCAGTCAGACCCAAGAACCAAGGGTTTGTCTCTATCAGCATACGCTTAACCTCGTCCATCTCCGCGGCAGAACTGCCACCTTGTTGTTTGGCAGCCTCCTGGAAACCGAATGTCATAGAGGCGAACATTTGAAACTTGAAATATGACATCGGCTGGAATACGACTTGCAGGGGGAGTGCGGGTGTAGTGGAATTGATTTCAATGTATTGAGATTTGAAGTGCCAAAACTCATTAGGAAAGAGTATTGGGCTGTAGTAACCCGTTGTTCCGCTTTCGTCTCGTTGTCCAGGAACCAGATGAACATCTGTTTGTACGGTAAGTTTTGACGGGATTGAGTCGGTGCTCGCGAACATACGCTCTAAAATTGGAGGAGGCAATTGAGCATACTGCAGGGCAGAAGCATCTGATACGAGGGCTAAGGTAAAGTTCTGGTGGGAAATAGGTTAATAGCGTTGGGCGTGGGGCTTCTCGAAGAACGGACTTGGTGCCAATAGGACACGATAGTGTCCGCGACCTATGCGCCACGTAAGAACGAGCTATCAACAACATGTCCCTAACCGCACCTCGGGTTCCTCTTGTTCGTCCGTCGTGTCAGTCTTGTCCTGCAAGAGATTCCTCTCTTTGCGAATCTTGGGCTTCGGGAGATAACGAGTCAAGACTAGATTTTGGTGAATGAAAGAGCTACACAAGCGAGCGCTAGGAACGCACGCTTTTTAACATGATGAACCGAATCTTGTCTGTACGTTGGGTTGGACGGGTCTGGGTCTGCGCTATCTCTTGTCAGGTACATGTGCGCCCATAAGGAGCCGTTCCGTTGAACAGACTGGTGAAACACGTTCAGCGTCATAGGAGCACCCAGTAGGTCATAGCCCACGTACCTCTGGTAGGTGCACGTCGTAATCTACCGTGCGTGCTTCGTTCCAATCCCCAAATGCGATGTCATGCCAAACAAAATGCGGCAGATCTGCATCCTCTGAATTACGGGCAAACGCTTGTTCACTGGTTGACAGGTGGAAGTGAAGAGATACGGGAATTCCCAACGGCCAAGCAAGATGTGCCTGCACAGGTGGGAGTAGGAACGGATTAACATTCACAGGTTCATGCCCGCCTTCAGGTGTCGCCACAGGTGATCCGGTAGGTACAGCCTTTGGCGCAAAGAATTTGCTTGCTAAGCCGAAGTGAGCTCTAACTGAGAAACGGTGGCCTAGGGGGGACGTACCGAACTGCGTCACGGCATAGATGAGGAGGATTTGCTAAAAGCGAATCAGTAAGAGGAAATGTTGGGAATACGTAGGCACCTCTATGCGCACCTGTGCTACAGAAATGAACTTGCGAAACGGAGTTTCATCTTCTTGAGGATTCTGCGCACCTGCAGGGACTGCAGCTCGACCTTGAGCTGACATGGCGGTGTGTGCTGTGCGTGTCCGTGCCACGGCCCGGTGAACGGTTTGCGCATTAAGTCCGAGATGGCCGCGGTGCCTCGGGAAATACACCTCTCATCAACAAACATCAAGCAAAAATAGCCCAAACAATTTTTTTGCCCGTGACCGCATTACGAACAGGGCTGCACAGTTCCGGGCATCATCTTCCTCCTTGCCGCTTAGCAGGGCAGACAAACGCTCGCGTACAGTAATCAATTCAGTCGGGGGGTAATTAGCCCCGGGCAGCTGAGAATTGTAACCACATGCATACCATGCATACTTTACACAGGGGTGGAAAGTAACATGTCTCGACACTGAAATGATGTATGGATGCATATATGAGCGTTCAATCGTCTAGATTTTTTGATTTGAACCGAACCGCGGGAAAAAATTAGAAAAAAAGAACCTGTGGCAGTATCGGTGGTGGCGCGCCGACGACTGCTGCGCGGGCGGGGGATCAAAACAAGCTCACTGCCTCGTTACGACTGAACAAAACGAGGCTGAGCCCAGCAACAGTCAATTTCACACCTTTCTCTTCTCCTCACCACATCCTTCCTTCATGGCTGGCCGTCCCCCACTTCGTTCAGTGTCCCCTCACGACTCCGACCACTCTTCAGATCCGTTTGCCGACCGACCTCGCGCAATTCAGTTCCAGGAACCCCAACCCAACCCATTTGATTCCAGCCTCTCCCTTCCTCAAGAGTACGGAAATCAGGGCCGTCCATATGACGAAGAAGAGGTAGAAAAACAACCTCTTACTGGCGGTAACGTTGCGGGGGGCTTCTACCCTCCAGGGTAAGTGTAATATTTTGTCCATCAATTTCCACTCTCACTCTGACCCGCATCAGTCCTGGGCCCGATGTATATGGCGACCCTTATGCTCGCCCTCTCTCAGTTGCCTCTTCTGCGTCTAATGGTGTCGAATCTGCATGGCGTCGCCGGCAGACCATCCGACGTGGTGTCAAAAAGACTGTCAAGTTGACCAATGGCAATTTCGTCACAGATTACCCTGTTCCCACACCAGTCTACAGCGCAGTTGAGGACAAGTGGAAAAACGGCGTCAGGACGACCGAGTTTTCGTGAGTAAGGCCTCTCAGCTCCCTAATCTCCGTCTCACCCCCTGCACAGGCACATGCGTTACACTGCCGCAACTTGTGATCCCGATGAATTTTCAATGGAGAACGGATGGTCACTTCGGACCAAAATGTATAACCGCGAGACAGAGCTCCTCATCGCTGTCACTTCTTACAACGAAGACAAGACTCTGTACTCCCGTACACTCCATGGCGTGATGTTGAACATCCGCGATATTTGCAGGACTAAGCAGTCGAAGTATTGGCGCCGCAGCGCAGAGGAGGGTGTTCCCGGCTGGCAGAGGATCACCGTTGCCTTAATCGTCGATGGCCTGGAGGCTATGGACAAGACGGTCTTGGATCTTCTCGCTACAATCGGGGTGTATCAAGATGGTGTCATGAAGAAACAGGTCGACACCAAAGATACTGTCGCTCATATCTTCGAGGTTCCTCCCAATCTTCCGACTGTAGCTCATTCGCTAATACGAATCTTGGCCAGTACACGACTCAGATTTCGGTGGATGCGGCTCCAAAGCTCATCCTGCCTCATGGCGACGATCCTAACAACCTTGTGCCAGTCCAAATCATATTTGTGTTAAAGGCCAAGAATCAGAAGAAGATCAATTCTCATCGCTGGCTGTTCAACGCCATAGGTCGAATGCTACAAGTGCGTGTTCTCATTACTTCGTAGTTGCCATCCCCTAACGTGTTAGCATCAACCGTGTTATGAATACAGCCTGAGATTTGTGTCCTCATTGACGCCGGTACTAAACCTGGACACAAATCAATCTACTATCTGTGGGAAGCATTCTACAATAACGCGAATCTCGGCGGTTGTTGCGGTGAAATTCACGCCATGATCAATAAGGGTCGCAAGCTACTGAATCCGCTCGTTGCGGCACAAAATTTCGAATACAAGATGTCGAATATTCTGGACAAGCCGCTTGAGAGTAGCTTTGGCTACGTGTCTGTCCTGCCTGGTGCCTTCTCCGCATACCGGTACCGCGCGATTCAGGGCAGACCTCTTGAGCAATACTTCCATGGTGACCATTCGCTTGCCGACCGCCTTGGTGCCAAAGGAATTCACGGCATGAATATTTTCACCAAGAACATGTTCTTGGCCGAGGATCGAATCCTTTGCTTCGAGCTGGTAGCGAAGGCTGGTTGTAAATGGACCTCGACGTATGTCAGGCTCTCCAAAGCAGAAACAGATGTTCCCGAGAGTGTTCCGGAATTGATCGGTCAGCGGCGTCGTTGGTTGAACGGCTCGTTTGCAGCATCCATCGTAGGGGTTATACCTTGTCTTGTCGTGCGTAGTTACTCATCCGGTTCCACAGTATGCTATCAGACACTGTGGTCGTTTGTACAGCACAGACCATGGCAACATCCGCATGTTCTGCTTCCACATCCAACTGCTTGTACGTCAGGCTGTTGTGAACTCTTTGTTGCGGTGATTGAAACCTCTGCAGTACAACTTAATTTCGCTCGTCCTTTCTTGGTTTGCCCTGGCAAATTTGTGGCTAGCATTCAGCATCACTATCAATCTTCTGCCCACCACCGGCCTGGTGTTGTTTGGCGGAAATAACCACACAGGACTTCTCGTCGTGAGTTCCCCCCCCCCTCTTTGATACATCATGCTGAAAGGGGGTTTCCAGACACACCGACTCAACCTAACCCTGAAATGGATTTACGTTGGGTTTCTCGCCACTCAGGTAGAGAAGAACTCAAACTGTGCACCGAGCACCACTGAATACTGTCAAGTTTGTGTTGGCTCTAGGCAACCGACCGAAAAGCGAACGTATTGCGCATGTTATCACTCTATGGTGCGCCTCACTCGCGTGTTACCTTGGCCTCACTGAGAGTAGATATGTCAGGGTGTATGCTCTCCTAGCCATTTACCTGGTTGTGTGTTCCATAGCGCTTACCGTTAAAGCATTTGCGGTGAGTTCTTAGAACTAGCATGAAGCCCAGGGTGCATGATGCTGATTCCTAACCGACTGAAAAACAAGACAACCCCACCAGCGACGTCATCTGAAACCCCGGTGGGTGCGTTGGTTGTAACCATCACATCGACGTTTGGCATCTATTTCTTCGCGTCATTCCTCTATGTGAGCCGCATCCAGTTGTACCCTGCGCCACTGGGCACTGACTGGTTTATGAAGCGTGACCCTTGGCACATGTTCTCCAGTTTCTTGCAGTACTTGTGTCTGGCACCCAGCTTCACCAACGTTCTCAATGTTCACGCATTCTGCAATTCGCACGATCTTTCCTGGGGTACCAAAGGCTCCGACAAGGCCGGGAAACTTCAGTCGGTTTCGTCGTCTAAAGTAAAAAATGAAGCTGCCGTGGTGCAAGATACAGAGCTTGTGCAGGAAAACTTGGACGTCGTTTACGAAAAGACCAAAGGCCGTGCCTTGACCGAGGTTGAGGCTAAGGAAGTCCCGCAGAAGCCGTCCATCGATGATCAGAGCAAAGGTTTCCGGACACGTCTGGTGGTGTTGTGGATACTCACGAATGGGGTGCTAGTCGGTGTTGTGCAAAACATGGACGGCTTGGCGGGCGATTGCCCCACGACGGAGCAAAGCCTCCGCAAAAAGCAGAGCATCTACTTCGCCTTCATCATGTACATTGGACTAGCGTTGTCTGGGGTACGATTTGCCGGCGTAAGCGGATTTTTGGTTTTCCCCTCTGTTATTCCGGATCTAACAGGGTGTCATACAGTGCTTGTGGTTTTTCTTCAAGCCGAAGCGTTTCCGGTCTTCCAGGAGGCCGTGAAATGACGGTCTATTGTGACCGGCACCTAGGAGTAGCTGTACTGGGGTAAGTTGTGGGAACCGGCCCTCAGTCATATAATGTATCAATTGATAATGGCCTTATCATAGATCAGTAGGTGGTTGGAAATGAGCTTAGTAGTCGATTAGTCGTAGCATGTATCCACTTACTACTATAGCTTGGTTGTTTAGAGGTAAGGCTCCTTGTTGTCTCTAAGACAGCAAGTTGGGTCACTACCCGCCTGCCATCTGACATGGTGTTAAAAAGACTGTCGAGTTGATGAATGCCATCATCAGGAATTCGACCGAATTAATGTGAGGCAGGCGCTCGCGACTGGGATGCGGGCCGGGATGAGGTCGTACCCCCATATGGCCATTGCGCGTCGTCACACTTTTCTTATAAGATTACATTCCATTGGCCACTCATTGCCGGCTCGTTTCTGACTTGTCCTGAATTGTGACTGATATCTCGGGTTGTGCAAGAACCATACATCATCGTGAGTACTATGTCCGGTCATCATACTCTCCTCCCAAGGCACCATTGAGCTTACACCATCCTTGTCAGATCATTGGAAGCTTGTTCCTCACTCTTTCTGCGGCATGTGTTACGTCCCGGGTCATGCAAGAATTGTATGTCAGTGTGAGACTGCTAGTAAATTTGCGTTGTGTTCATCCCCTAAGGCACTTGCGTCGTGCCACCTAGCCTAGGTAGCAGCTCTCTCTCCAAGTCCTTTTTGTGCTCTCGTCCCTCTCCTTCCACCAAGTCGCCTGGCCCTCCTTCGACCTTCCCACCCACATCACCTTCTTGTCTTGCGCGATGCCGACCTCGCCGTCACTTGCCCCGTCCCATTGCCAATTTCAGCTCCCACTTGTGCCCTCACTTACCTGCACGACATCGCTTGGGTAGTGGCCACTGCCTGGTACTCATATGGTTCGCATCGTCTTGCTACTCACTCTTACATACTTTCCAACTTCGTCAACATTGCCCCCATTCCCTCCCAGCATCCGCCGTCATCGCCTCCTGCTCTCATGGAGTGCGTCATTGTTTGAGTCTTACCCCCAATTCTACCCTTATGCCCTACTCATTTCTCCGTGTGATTTCCCCTTCATTGTCATGAGACCGTCACTCACAAATAATTTCCTTTATCTCTCTCTTCGTCATTGTCACCTGTCTTAGCCTCTGGTAGCAAATTGAAACTGTTGTCCGCACACCTGCGCTCAGCCTCATGGAACTGTCGTCTGTGTTCGACCTTGTCTCTCCACCCTGCTCCTGCTCTCCCTCTCACCCTCCTCTCCACTCTTATTGCAGCTTCCCTAACTACATCGTCGCCACGCCCCGCCCCGTTGTCCCAGCCCTCCACCAGCAGCCTCATGTGACCTGTCCGAGTGGCCTTGCCATCTACTTTGGTGATCCGCTGTCGGTCACCCTTGTTCTCTTTTTCATCCTCATGCTCACCATTTACAGCTGTCTTGCCGTCTCATAACCACCCGACGTCGCCATCTCACCCATCCTGTCACCACGCCCCGTCTGGCCCCGTCTTGTCGCCGCACCATCTGCCTAGCTGGATGGGTCTGATTTGATACGGACTTGGAAGTTCCATTGCCGTCATGAGTTACGAACGCAGATCAATGAACGACAAAAAAAAAAAAAAATCAAACTTGATACACGCCGAGGGCGGAGTTGCAAACGCACATCAATCAACCAAAAAAAAGTTCAACATTGGGACCGCTCATAAAAGAGGTGGCTCCTGTCGAAAACTGCTTGCTCTGTCTCCCCCCCTCCAACCTCCCGCTCCTTCGTCTCCTCATGGCATGGCGTGGCTATTCCAATACGTTGAGTAGAAGGAGCTCATTCCAATCTTCTAGTATGTATCCCCGGCCCGGCCTCCGTGTCTATGCAGCATACCAATGCATCCACCTATGTGTAAGTCTTTTGCCCTCACGTCCACACTGTATATTTGACAGTTTCTTTTATTTCAGGCTTACCATCATAAATTTACAGCCCCTTCCTCGTCTGGTGGAATTGGTACCTTTGGGTCCGATACATAGAGCCAGAACTCCTTATTTATCTTCACTCCTTTTTAGCAGTATTGTAAGGCCGGCATATGCGCTAGCCTCAGAAACAAACAAATGCATGCCGCGCAAGCCATGTTTCTGAGTTGTAACCCCCCTTCTCGATGTGAGTCCATTCCCTGTGTGTGCTGACGAACATGTGACCTCGCCCCTGGATCGGCCTGCCTCGGCGCATCCAAAGTCAACCTCAACCACTCCTCAACCACATTGCCTTTTCCCCATGTGCCCTCCTCTTCTCCTCCTCTTGTGCCGCCTCCTTGTCTTCGTCCCTCTTGTCTTTCTGCCCCTCACCCTTGTCGTCAAGAGATCGATGCCATGCCTCAAACAGCCAAGCTGTCCTGCTCGCTGCGCACCAGTCCTCTCAGCCGATGACTCTCAGATTGCCCATGTTGCCCGATGTCAAGACTCACAAAACCATTGGTCCACGTTGTACATGCCTAGTGCTGCCCTTGCTGATCGTTCCTCGGTCTGGACTCCTCAAGAATTGGAAGGGTTTTCAGTGCTGGCAGCAGTTTCTCTGACTTGTTCATCTGCTCTCTTTTTCCCCACTTACTTACCTCTGCGCATAGAGTACTTGTCATTGTATGGACTGTGCTCTGCATATAAATACCCCTGCATCTGGCCTTGTCAAAGGTCAGGCAACTGCAGCCCATCTTTCCCCTTCTCATTTGCAAGCTTTTGGAGGCAACTGCGGCCCATTTCCCCCCTCTTTTTCTGTGTGCCTTTCAACTGTGTGATGACTCGCAAGCCCGCTGTGCCATAGCTGTCTTTTCTGACCTTTGTTTCTCTGTGTGCTTGTTTGCCTTCTTACTGCCCTTGCCATCACTTGCCCTTGCCACCATCCGTCCTCATCATCGTTTGCCACCACCATTGCCACCATCTTTTGACATCGCCATCTCCACCACCATCGCCACCACTCCTTCCCTTCTTAT
>Ga0307509_10009075_pt1 | contig 12510 bp, 10 predicted proteins | sample 10_EM_MG_FD_202245 | JGI IMG/M metagenome (GOLD analysis project Ga0307509, IMG submission 202245) | Populus trichocarpa ectomycorrhiza microbial communities from riparian zone in the Pacific Northwest, United States - 10_EM | ecosystem: Host-associated > Plants > Roots > Unclassified | place...
CCACCGCGTCGAGGTGAAGAACGCCTCGCCGAACGCCGGCCACGCGCGCCGGGTCATCACCAGCGCGATCATGCCGAGGATCAGGAGCACGAGTCCGGCGGCCGCGATCGCCAGCCCGCGGAACGCGCGGTCGGCGTACTGTTTGTGGCCGCGGAGCTCGGACAGCAGCATCGTCATGCCCTCCGACGCCTCAGGGCACCTGGAGCTTGTCGAGCTGCGCGACTGCCTTGTCCGCGAGGGTCTTGGGCAGCGGCGCGAAGTCGAGCGCCTTGAGCTGGGGCTGCCCGTCGGTCACCAGGTAACGGAGGTACGACTTGAGCGCGGTGCCCTTGGCGTGATCGGTCTGCTTCGCATACACGATCACCCAGCTCTGGTACGTGATCGGATACGCCGCGTCGCCCTTGGGGTCGACCGCGCTGAACAGCAGGTTGTCCTTGACGTCGATGCCGTCGCCGGCAGCCGACGCCGACTCGCTGCTCGGCTCGATGAACTTGCCGGCCTGGTTCTTCACCGTCGCGAACGCGAGTCCCGACGCCTTGGCGTCCGACAGGTCGACATAACCGACCGCGCCCTTGGTCGACTTCACGATCTGCGCGACGCCGGGGTTACCGTTGCCGGCCTGGGTATCGGAGGGCCACTCGACCGTCGAGCCGCTCTTCAGCTTCCACACGCCGGCCGCCGCCTTGTCGAGGTACTTGGTGAAGTTGTCGGTCGTGCCCGAGCCGTCCGAGCGATGCGCGACGACGATGTCGGCGTCGGGCAGCTTGGCGCTCGGGTTATCCGCCGCGATGTCCTTGTCGTTCCACTTCTTGATCTCGCGCTGGAAGATCTTGGCGACCGTCGCCGGCGACAGCTGCAGCTTGTCGACGCCGTCGAGGTTGTACGACACCGTGATCGCGCCGAGCAGGACCGGGAAGTACAGGACGTCGCCGCCCTTGTTCTTCGCCAGATCGGCGTCCTTGTACGGCGAGTCCGCGCCCGCGAAGTCGACCACCTGGTCCGCGAGATCCTGGCGGCCCTTGCCCGAGCCACCGCCGCCGTAGTTGATCTTCACGTCCTTGCTGGCCTTCATGAAGTCCACGCTCGCGGCTTCCTGGTACGGCTTCTGGAACGTCGAGCCGCTGGCATTGAGGGTCACCGGGCCGCCCGGCTCGGCCGACTTGGCGGCGCTCGACGCGGCCTTGTCGTCCTTGGGCGGGGCGCCCATCCCCTCTTCCTTCTTCTTGTTGCAGCCACCTAAGCAAAGCACCGCCAGAGCGGAGAACGCGATCATCTTGTTCATGCGCCTGACCGTAGTCAGCGCCGGTGACGCATCTGCGCACCGTCTGTGACCGGACTGTGACGGTGCTGGAATCCCGGCTAAATCCGGTTCGCTCGGGCTGCTGCGCCGTGTCACACGGGCGGATACCAGAGCATTCCGGATGGGGATCGCCCAGGTTCCGGAGGGGGATCTACCTCGCGTCGGGCACGTGATCAGTTCGGCGGGATGATCGGGCGGTGGCGCACGTCGGTTGCCTTGACCATGTAGACGACCTCCTCGGCGAGGTTCTTGACATGGTCGCCGACCCGCTCGAGGTAGCGGCAGACCGAGGTCAGCGGCAGGACGCGGGTGACGGTGGCCGGGTCGGTCGCGACATGGGCGATCAGCTCGGCGAACAGGCTCGCGTTGAGCTTGTCGATCTCGGTATCGGCGGTGATCACCGCGGTCGCGCCCTCGGCGTCCTTGCGGACGAAGGCGTCGAGCGCGGCCTGGAGATTCTTCTGGACCAGCGCCGCGAGCTTGCTGAGATCGATGCGCGGCTCGAGGCTGGGCAGCCGGTTGAGCTCGAGCGCGCGCTTGGCGATGCCGCCGGCGAGGTCGCCGATGCGCTCGAGGTCGACGACGAACTTGAGCGCCATCGTGATGAACCGGAGGTCCGAGGCGACCGGCTGGCGAGTCGCGAGGATCTGGAGCGCGAGCTCGTCGATGTCGTTCTCGTCGCGGTCGATCTGCGTGTCGTTCTTGACCACGTCGCGCGCGAGGTCATCGTCCTTGTCGGCGAGCGCCTTCATCGCGAGCGCGATCTGGCGCGCCGCGCGCTCGCCCATCGTCGCCAGCCGCTCGCGCAGCGTGCGCAACTCTTGTTCGAAGTCCTTGCTGGTATGCGCCGTCATGGTGATGCCCCGTTGCTGGCTCCCGGCAAGCGTAGCCAGAAAATGCTGCCCTGCGGAAGATTGGGTTCGACGCCGACCTCGCCGTCCATGCTTTCGACGAGATGCTTGACGATCGACAGGCCGAGGCCGGTGCCGCCGGCCTCGCGCGACCGGCTGGGATCGGCGCGGTAGAACCGCTCGAACACCCGGCCGCGATGCTTGTCGGCGATGCCGGGCCCGTCGTCGCGGACCTCGACGCGGACCGCGTCGCCGTCGCGGCGGGCCTCGATCCAGACGTTGCCGTCGGGCCGGCCGTACTTGACGCCGTTGTCGATCAGGTTGACGAGGATGTGGTCGAGCGCCTTGGGGTCAGCGCGCACCGAGATGTCGCCGGGGATGGCGACCTGGACGGTGACATTGCGCTGCGCCGCCTGGGGTTCGACCGCGCTCAGCGACTGCTCGATCATCGGCTTGACTGGCACGCTGGCGAGCTCGAGCCGGTACTGGCCGGCGTCGAGCCGCGACAGGTCGAGCAGGTCGGCGAGGATCCGGGCGAGCCGCTCGGCGTTGCGGTGCAGGCCGTCGATCAGCCGGCCGGCGATCGCCGGGTCGTCCTTGGCGCCGGCCATCAGCGTCTCGGCGTTGGCGCGGATCACGGCGACCGGCGTGCGCAGCTCGTGCGAGACGTTGGCGACGAAGTCGCGCCGTACGGTCTCGAGCCGGCGCACCGTGGTGACGTCCTCGAGCAGCAGCACGCGGCCGTCGCCGCCCCACTTGCGCGCCGTGCGGATCAGCGCGCGTGGCGTGTTGGGCAGCTGGACCTCGGCGGTCGCCGCGACGTCGCTGTCGATCAGGTCGAACAGCTCGGGGACGCGCACGAAGTCGATCAGCGGCTCGCCGACCGGCGAGCTGGTGACGCCGAGCATCTTGCGCGCGGCGTCGTTGAGCAGCTCGATGCGGTGCTCGCTGTCGACCGCGATCACGCCCTGGGTCAGGCCGTCGGCGACCGCGGCGAGCAGCATGCGCTCGCGGGCGAGCGCGCGATGGCTGCGGTCGGCATCCTCGGCGAGGAAGTTGATCCACTCGGCGAGCTCGCGCAGCTCGTCGCCGGACGCGCCGTCGGCGGTGATCCGCCGCGATGGGTCGCGCACCACGTCGCGCATCGCCTTGATCACCCGGCGCGTCGCGGTGCGCAGGCTCGCCGCGACCGCCCAGCCGACGGCGATCGCGATCGCGAACGCGGCGATCGCGATCGGCAGGACCTCGGACACCGAGCGGGTGCGCATCGCCCCGGCTGCGGCGATGCCGGCGGCGAGCGAGACCAGGAGCGCGAGACCGACGAGCCGCAGGCGGACGCGCTGGATCAAGCGGTCGCCTCGTCGGGCTGGTCCTTGAACCGGTAGCCCACGCCGCGCAGCGTTTCGATGTAAGCCCCGGCGTCGCCGAGCTTCTCGCGCAGCCGCTTGACGTGGGTATCGACGGTGCGGGTGGTGACGTCGGCCTCGATCCCCCAGACGTCGCTCAGCAGCGCATCGCGGGTCTGGACCCGGCCGCGCCGCGACAGGAATGCGTGGAGCAGGCGGAACTCGAGCGCGGTCAGCCCGATCTCGGCGTCATCGACCCACGCGCGGTGCGCGTCGCGATCGATCTTGAGCCGGCCGAACCGGATCAGGGACGGCTCGCCCTCGACGCGATGCGAGCGGCGGAGCAGGGCGCGGATCCGGAGGATCAGCTCGCGCACGCTGTACGGCTTGACCACGTAGTCATCCGCGCCGACCTCGAAGCCGACCACGCGATCGATCTCCTCGCCCTTGGCGGTGCACATCACTACAGGAATATCGCGGGTACGCTCGCCTTCGCGCAGCTTGCGGCAGATCTCGGTGCCCGACAGGTCGGGCAACATCAGATCGAGCACGATCACATCGGGGAGCGGGTCGGCGGTCGCGCTGGCGAGGCCCTGTCGGCCGCTGTGCGCGATCCGCACGGTGAACCCCTCCGCGCGCAAGTTGTACTCGAGCGTGGTGGCGAGGTCGACCTCGTCCTCGATGACCAGTACGAGCATGATGGAGCCTTAGCATGCTCTCGGTGACGGCGGTGTGACGGCGATATTCCGGGTCGGTAACGGATGATGCCTGCGGCGATCTCACGCACGCGCGATCTGTAGCGGCTGCGTCACGAGTCTGTCACTGCGCGAAGTGTAGGTATGCGCGATGCAGCGACTATCGATTCCCTTCCTCTCGCTCATTGCGCTCGCCGGCACGGCCGGCGCACAACCAGCCCCCGATCCGCAGCCGGCGGCGCCACCCGCCGATCAGCCCGCCGCGCCGGCCGACCCTGCTCCGGTGGCAACGACACCACCGCCATCGTCCAACCAGGGCGAGGCCAAGGCCGAGACGCCACCGCCGTCGATCCAGGGCAAGTGGACCACGACGTTCTACGGCTTTGCCGAGGGCGACCTGATCTACGACAAGGTCCAGGGCCCGACCGAGGGCCTCGGCAACGGCGCGCTGCCGCGCCCGGCGTTCGGCACCACGCCGTCGACCTACGCCAACGCGCACGACCAGTTCACGACCTCGGCGCGCAACTCGCGCCTGGGCTTCCGGTTCGGCGCGCCGACCGTCAACGACATCAAGGTCAGTGGCCAGATCGAGATGGACTTCGTCGGCAACCAGCCGGCCGGCATCGCCGAGGCCGCGAACTTCGTCAATGCGACGATGCGGCTCCGGCACGCCAACTTCAAGCTCGAGACCCCGGTCCTCGACGTCCTGATCGGCCAGTACTGGAACCTGTTCGGCTGGCAGCCGGTCACCCAGTCGGGCTCGATCCAGTACCAGGGCCTGCCCGGCTTCCTCAACTCGCGGTCGCAGCAGCTCCGGCTCGGCAAGGTGATCAAGGCCGGCGACGTCGGTGTCGAGATCGCGGTCGCCGCGACCCGACCGGGCCAGCGCGCCGGCGGTCTGCCCGACGGCCAGGCCGGCCTGCGCGTGTCGCTCGACAAGCTCAAGGCGTTCCACATCGTCGGCGGCGCCGGCAGCACGCTCGAGAGCGGCATGGTCGGCGTCTCGGTGATCGGCCGGCGGTTCTCGGTCAACGAGTTCGCCGCGGCCTCGGTCAACGCGATCAACAAGAACGGCTACGGCCTGGCGCTCAACGCGCTGGTGCCGGTCGTGCCGGCGACCAAGGAGAGCCACGCCAACGCGCTGACGCTCCTGGGCGAGTTCATCACCGGCGGCGGCATCGCCGATCTGTACTCGGGTCTGTCGGGCGGCGTCCGGCAGCCCGCGCTGCCCAACCCGATGGGCACCACCCCGGCACCGACCTACACCCCGAACATCGACAACGGCCTTCTGATCTTCAAGACCGACGGCTCGCTGCACCCGGTGCGCTGGCAGTCGATCGGCGCCGGCCTGCAGTACTTCCTGCCGCCGAGCGGCAAGGTCGCGATCGTCGCCAACTACTCGCACCTGAGCTCCGATAACGCGCACGCGTTCGGACCCGCCACCGCCGTGTTCGACAAGCAGGACTTCTTCGACGGCAACCTGTTCCTCGACGTCACCCCGGCGGTCCGGCTCGGCGTCGACGTCGTGTGGCTGCGCCAGACCTACGTCGATGGCGTCGAAGCCTCCGACGTGCGCGGCCAGCTGTCCGGCTATCTGATCTTCTAGTCGTCGTCTGGCTTCGAGCCAGCATCCTCGACGGAGACGGTGCCCGCAGGCGACCGCAATCTTCGGCTGGGAGGTGACGGCCACGTCGGATCGAGGGCCGCCCCGCGGGCACCGTCTCCGGTCATCGGCGGCGGCGCCGGCGGAGGACTCCGAGCAGCGCGAGGGCCATCGCGCCGGGAGCCGATCCGCCTACCGTCGTGCAACCGCCGGGTATCCCCGGTCCGGCGGGATCCTTCGGTGAGGCGCTGCCGCTGCCGCCGGCGGCGCGCCTGCCGATCCGCTGCTCGAGCAGCGCGACCGAGTTCTGGCGGCGCCGGCAGGTCGTGCCGTTGATGCCGCACGCGCGGTCGGAATACTCGCCGCACGACGCCATCTCGTCCTGGAACGTGCGGTCGCCGCCGTAGTCGAGGTACGTCATCGGGTCCGACGGCAACATCTCGTGATCGAGCCCGAAGCTATGCGCGATCTCCTGCGAGATCACCTCGCACACCGTGCGCGCGTCGTCGGGCAGGATGTCGGTGAACACGAAGACGATCGAGTTCTCGATGATCGAGCAGTCGGACGTGAACGGCGACACGCCGGCGACGTTGTCGGGCAGGCCGAGGTCGCCGGGGCTGCCGCCGAACATCGCCTCGATATGCGGCGTGTCGCCGGGATCCTGGTCGGTGACGGTGACGTCGAACCGCCGGTACATGTCGGCGATGCACGACACCGTGTCACCCCAGGTCGCGTCATCGGTATCCCAGCCGCTGATCTCGGTGGGTTCGTTGACGATCGACGACACCTGGCGCGTCGCGTCGTTGTCGCCGGGGCGGAGGATCGCGCCGTCGCGGTTCAGGTAGATCACCCGGCTCTGCGCCGTCAGTGATGGGTTCGTCTGGGCAGCCAGCACCTGGCGCGCGAAGGCGTAGCCTCGGGACTGTGCGGTGGCCTCGGTCGCGACGAACTCGTGCGGTCTTGCGGTGCCTTCTGGCTTGACGGCCTGGTGAGGGTGCGCCGCCTGGGCAAGCGGAGCGAAGATCGTGAGTGTGGTGAACGCAATCGAGATGCGTTCCACGGGTGACAAACTAAATCAGATTGCGTGCCAGTCAACGACTTTTTGCAATGCTCAGTCGGTACAGGCAATTATGCAATTGCGCAAGTTGCGCAATCGAGGAGTTAGCTCGCGACGCGGGGGCTTCACCCGGGGATCCGGCGACTCCGGCCCCGGGCGATCGCCGCTCGCGGGCGGCGTCACCCGCGGTCATCACGGCAAGACGATCGCCGGCTCGTCGGGGTCGGCCCGGTACAGCAGCAGCGTGTTGCCGAGCACCTGGGCGACCTCGCTGTGCGTCCGCTGCGCGATCGCCTCGGCGGCGTCATGGCGATCGATCTCGGCGGCCTCGCCGAGCTTCACCTTCACCAGCTCGTGATCGACGAGCGCCTGCTCGACCGCGGCCACCAGGCCATCGTCGATGCCGCCCCTGCCGATCTGCACGATCGGCTTCAGCTCGTGACCCAGAGCGCGGAGATGACGACGTTGTTTGCCGGTGAGCACGGCCGTTTGTACCCGAAAATGCAAACCGCCCGGCGAATTCCGGGCGGTCTGGAAGGGACCCTCGGGAGGAACCTTCAACACAGGAGATGCCACGATGCAGACGTCGAGCACCCGACTCGCGCCGGGCCTCACCGAGACATCTCCACGGTTTGTGCCAGCCGCCCTCGCTGCGCCTCGCCATCGTCGCGCCGAGCGAGATCAGCGCCTTATCGCCGGCTACACGACTTGCGCAATCAGCCGCTTACGCCGTGCGCTGAGGCAACGACCTGGGGCTGTGGTGCACCAGGCCCCGGGTCTCCGGACCCGGCTACGCGGCGCGCCGAGCGTTGGCGTCTCGCGAACGGTCTCGATTGCCGCCGGCTGATCTCGATTGCTAGTCGACGGCGTGCTCGCCGAGGTCGAACGTCGTCTCGAGCAGCGACGAGCCGACCGCGATGACACCCGGATCGGGCGGCTCCTTGTCCGGCGGGGAGCCGAGCGGCATGCCATTGGCGACCGAGCCATCATCATCGCCGCCGAGAGCAGCGGGCGCTTCCATCGCCGCGAACGCTGCCACGCGCGGAGCGGGGTCGGGCTGCTGCGGGTCGTCGCAGCCCTTCGGGTCTCGCCGTGTGATCACCGGTCTGGGATTCTGGCCCTTGGCATCGGCACGCAGCTCGTATTGCGCGAGCTTTCCGTTGCGCGCGATGGTGAGCACCACCGCGGTCTGATTGGCTCCTACGCGCAGCAGCTCGACCGACAGGATGTGTTGACCCTTCGGCATCTCCGTCGCCATCTGCTCCCACTCGCGCCACCGTGCCATCCGCAACGCGTCAACCATTTCCTTCGATACGTTCATTGCCTTGTTCCTTTCCTCGAACACGAGGCTCCTATTCAAACACGACGACACTGGACACCCAAGTTTCGTCGGGCGCTACGGCGAGCCGGCGGGTCCGCTCGTCGCGCAGCGCGACGGCTGGCGCGGCCCCGGCGACGACGCGATCGCGGACCGCCGCAAAGAACGGCAGCGCGCCGCGATCGGGTACTGCGTCGGGGCTGGCGATCACCGCGCTGGCGCCCGAGCGCAGGAATGCCTCTGCGAGCCCCATGCCGCCCTCGAGGGCGCGGCTGCTGGTCGCGGAGCGGCAAGCGCCGAGGATGACCAGCGGCGAAGCGTCGAGGTGTGCGCGGGCGACGTCGCGGGGCGTCAACACGTACTGCCGGTCCAGGTCGGGGGACAGCACCAGCCGAGACGCCTCGAACAGGTCATCGGCGATGATGCCGTGGGTGTGGAACTCGATGACCGAGGCGCCGTGCATCGCGGCCACCGCGCGGTTCGGGGTCGCGTCGGCGCCGCGCAGGATGATCGCAGGGGAGCCGGGCGGCTCGTCGGGGTAGGTGGCGAGCGCCGGCAAGCCGAGCTCGGGCGGGGCGTCGGGGTTGGCGACGACCAGTCGCTTGGCGCTGGCAGGGTGCACCGGGGGCACCGGGTCGCTGACCAGGTAGCTCCAGGCGATGTCGGGGGGCAGCAGGCGCCCGGCTCCGAGCACAGGTGCGCGCGCCAGCACCGCGACCTGGCCGCAGCCGCGCAGCCGCTCGATCGCGCGCGCCGGAACGAGCGTGGTGACGTCGATCGGACCCGGCTTGTGCGCTGCGGCGTACTGGCCGTCGATCGCGCCGGCTGCGTCGCGGAACACCACGACCGAGCGCTCGGGGTCTGCGGTGATCGCGACGGCGCAGCGCTCGGGCACGTGCACGTGCAACGACTCGGCGACGACCGCCATCGCAGCGGCGAACTCCGACGTCCGTCCGGACTCGAGCGCGAGCAGCGCGAAGCTGTAGGTGCGCGCCTTGACCTGGTACTCGTCGTCGCCGTCGCGCCCGGCGAGCGCGATCGCCTGACGCAGCGCTCGCTCGCCAGCCGCCGGATCGTCCTGGATCGCGAGCAAGCCCTCGAGATACGCGACGATCGCATCCTTGCCCGGCGCGATGGTCGCCGGCAGCGAGCGTACGACCGCGAGGCTGTCGCGCGCCAGCTGGGCATCCTCGGCGCGATGGCCGAAGCGATAAAGCTCGGCGCGGGCGAACGCGGTGCGCAGCAGCACCGCCGCCTGCAGGGCCGTGAGTGACGACATCGGACAGTTCGGCGCGAAGCTCAGCTCGACGCGGGCGCGATCCGGATCGAACTGGAGCACCGAGATGTTGGCGAGCGCCCCGTAGGCGTACATCCGGTCCTCGCAGTTCCACATGTCGCGGGCGCCCGCTGCCAGGCCGGCGTCGCCTCGCCAGGCGAGCTCGCTCAGGTACGCGCGAGCGTGGCCAAATGCGCTGCGGTTGTGTTCGATCGCCGCGAGATCGGCCAGCGCGTGCATCTCGAACACCCATTCGCCGGCCGCGATCGCGTCGCGATACGCAAGCAACGCCTCGTCGCCCGCCAGCGACAACTGTAGCGTGTCCCTGTGCAGTTCGATCAGATCGTTCTCGAGCCGGTTTGCACGAAAGCTCTGTCGCTCGCGGCTCGCCAGCGCGAGCGCATCGCGCAGGCGGCGCTCGGCGGCGGCGCGGTCGCCTCGAGCGTTGTCGACCGCGGCAGCCGCCTGCTCCGCGATCAGCAGGAACCACGGATCGCCGGTCGCCGCAGCCAGCTTGCGATACTCGTCGAGCCTGGCACCGACCTGGTTGGCGACCACGATCGCTCCCATCTTGATGTCGTCGGGACCGGCGGCGACGTCGGCGAGCAGCGCCCGGGTGGCCTCCGGTGTCGCGCGGCCCAGCGCGAGCTCGCGGTAGCGGTCGGCGAGCGGCTTGCGGACGCGGAAGTCGCTCGCCGCGATGCGCTGGACGTAGCTCGCGAGACGGTTGTTGCGATTCAGGCTGTCGAGCGCGCTGGCGAGCGGCAGCAGCGCCAGCACGCGCTCGCGCGACGGCGCGGAACGCACTGCATCGTGGAACTTGAGGGTGACCGTTCCGGTAACGTCGTATAGCGCCTCGGGGATCGCTGTGCCGTCCTCGATCAGCTTCTGGCCCGCTTCGCGCGCGGCCTTCCAGTGCGCCCTGCGCCGCGTGAGCTGCGCGTGCAGTGCCTCGGCGCGGGTGTGGGCCTCGTCGGCCCAGCCGGCCTCCCGCGCGGCCTCGATGGCGTCGAACTCCTTGGCGGCGGCCAGCGGCAGGTTCATCGCGGCGAGGATCAGCGCGCGGTTCCAGTGCGCCGCGGCGTTGCCGGGCGCGGCGGCGAGGGCGCGATCGACGTCGTCGAGGCCGCGCTCGAGGGCGGCGGGCGTGCCGTCGAGCAGCGCGAGCGCGGCGCGATCCGCGTCGACCTCGGGCGTGGCAGGCGCACGCGCAAATGCCTGGCGGGCCCGCTCACGATCGCCGGCGAGCAGGGCGGCCACGGCGAGGCCGTGCCAGTTCTTGGCCTGCTCGAGCTGGAGCTGGAGCTGGAGCAGCCGATCGGAGGCGACGGTCTGGCCGCCGGCGCTGCGCTCGACATCCTGCGGGCGGTAGCCGCCGGCGCCGGGATAGCCGAGCCGGGGTGCGAACGGCCGGGACGTGCCGAGCGCGCCGTCGAGCGACGCGACCTCGGCGGGCCGCGGCGCGGGGGCGGGGCGATGCCAGAGGACGACCATGGCTGCCGCCGCCGCGGCGATGGCGCCGAGGCCGCCGATCCATGCGGTGCGCCGCGGCGCCAGGGCGGTGCGCCGCGGTGTGGGAGGCGCGCGCCGGGCGGAGAGATCGTCGAAGGCGTCGGCGGGCCCGACAGCGCTGGGCGCCGCGGTGGCGGTGGCTGATACAGCAGCCGGGCCGGCCGACGACGCCGGGCTGGCCGCGGAGGCGGCCGGGGCCGCGGCAGGTCTAGGGGTGGCGCCGCCGTCGACGACGGTCAGCTGGGGGGTGGTGCGCGCGAGCTCACCGGCACCGTCGAGCGAGTCGAGCAGCGCGAGCAGCCGGGGCAGCTCGGAGATGCAGGTCTCGCACGTTGCCAGGTGGGCCTCGAACGCGGCGGTCGCCGTCTCGTCGAGCTCACCGTCGACGTAGGCATGAAGACTGTCGCAATGGTCCGTCATCGGCCGCCTCCGTCGCGGTGATGTCGCCCGGCGAACTTCTCGAGCAGCTTGTGGCGGGCGCGGCGGATCCGCGTGCCGACGGTGTTGATCGGGATGTCGAGCTGGTCGGCGATCTCGCGGTAGCGCTTGCCGTGGATCACCCAGAGCTCGAGCGGGTCGCGCAGCTCGGGGGCGAGCTCGCGCAGGGCCTCGAGGGCGGCCTCGGGCGGCGTGGCGAGCAACGCCGAGGTCTCCTCGACGTCGGGGCGGGTGTGGTCGGGGACGTCGTCGGGCAGCGGGACCTGCAGGCCGGTGCGGCGGCGGATGTTGTCGCGGTGGTGGTTGCAGAGGATCGTGTAGAGCCAGCCGCCAATGTTGCCGCCGGGGAGAAACTGGGCGCGCGCTTGCAACGCTCGCACCAGGGTCGACTGGACGAGATCTTCCGCGTCGTGCCGGTTCCGGCACAGCCGCCGCGCGGAGCGCTCCAGCGCCGGTCGGTGCTTGACGAGCTCTTCGGGGAAGTCGGGTTGTTTGCTATCGGACCCGCGACCCCTAGGCATCAGCCTCCGTTGGCCACGGTGTTCTAGATAGGCCGGCCTGACGTTGGCATGCGGCCGAGACAGGGTCAAGGCGGTAGACGTCGCGAGGGGCATGGAGCGGGCAGATCGATATACGCAGCTCCTGCCGGTTCTTTTCGGCGATCCGCGCGGCGCGTCTCACGCTCGGCAGGCGTGCTCGATCTCGTCGATCTCCTTGGGGCACGCCGCGGTGAGGACCTCGTTGCCATCGGCGGTGATGACGATATCGTCCTCGATCCGCACGCCGATGCCGCGCAGCTCCGCGGGGGCATCGCCGGCGCCGGCGGCGATGTAGAGGCCAGGCTCGACGGTGATGACCATGCCGGGCTCGAGCGGACGCGGCTTGCCGTCGCGGGTGTAGGCGCCGACGTCGTGGACGTCGAGGCCGAGCCAGTGCGATGTGCCGTGCATGTAGAACTTGCGGAAGCTCTGGTCGGCGACGCGCTCGTCGACGGTGCCGGCGAGCAGGCCGAGCTCGATCATCGCGGCGGTGAGCCGGCGGATGCAGCGGTCGTGGATCTCGTCGAGCGTGACGCCGGGGCGCGCCATCGCGATCGCTGACTTCTGGGTGTCGA
>Ga0307509_10009076_pt1 | contig 12509 bp, 14 predicted proteins | sample 10_EM_MG_FD_202245 | JGI IMG/M metagenome (GOLD analysis project Ga0307509, IMG submission 202245) | Populus trichocarpa ectomycorrhiza microbial communities from riparian zone in the Pacific Northwest, United States - 10_EM | ecosystem: Host-associated > Plants > Roots > Unclassified | place...
TGTATTCATGTTTCCAACTGGGGGTTTGGAGTTCCACGGCAATAATATCGACAAGACTGAAAGCAGTTTCGAATCGTCGAGGCTTATTAGACATACAGTTCCCAGAACTTGGCATTCCCACATTGGACAATCCACCGTTAGTAACCATTAATAGAGCACAGGTACCCGATCTCTGAACACTGAAAACGGTAGGTACAAACACGGCAAAAGCCGATTATATCTCCCACGGACAGGCGCCAACTTCAATGCGGCCCTGGAACTTGACCAAGACCGATATGAACACAGCTGTACGAGACCGTCAACTCCGTCAACACCCATTGCTTCTTGCTTCTTACATTTTTTGCTCTATGTGCAGCATAGCCTGTTACAATTTTCTTCAATCGACGTCACTCCGATCCGAGAATCAGGACCGGCAAGGACAAAGTCCCCGTTCGTTCACATGTTTCTCTTCGTAACCCGAGATATCTTTACGTTTCTATTCGGCATTTTCAAATATGCAAAGAAGAAACGTCTCAAAAAAATCGGGTTGTATCACGCAATGGTCTGTTGAACATGCTTCAGCGATTTGTGGGACCCCGCTGAAGTCGCTTCAAAAATCGGAATTGTAGCCTTCGGAGAGACACAAGAATTTATCTTAATCGTTCTCGAGGTCGCTTCGACACCTCAGATCTAATCTAGCCGCCGTTTCCCGCAGATCGGTTGCACTATCGGTGAGCGAAGCATGAGCAATTAAGCGGCAGAGGTCCCATTTCAGAAGCATTCTCTTATTCCAGTCAATTTCTAACCGAATGTGATGTGATCATGGACAATCTGTGTAAAATTTTCAAAAAAGAGAGTGGCTTCCAATGATAGATTGCGAAACACATCCGTATGTCTGCGTCTTCGGTCTGTGTTGCCATATTTGTGTACGGTACGCAATTAACACCGGAGTGGCTGTACCGGTTATTGTGGCAATCTTCACTGCAGTCAATCCTCGGGAAGAGCTCGAGTCTTACATTATACCGACGACCCAGAGTTGGAATGACTTATGCCATTCGTCCCAGGTTGTTTTACTACTAGCGGTGCGAATGTAAGTACAAGGCACAACGCAGATCCTTTGTTGCCATCAACCCGAGCTGAGGGTAGTTAAAGTATGGAAAGCACCCGTGAACTTGGCCAGTTTGGCAGGTCTGGCTGCCGTCCGATGCCTTGTATAGGCTTTACCCCTGTGGGTTAAAGTGCTGTAAAGGGACAAGAGATCCTGATTGATTCGGCGTGGGTCCCGAATAAGTGGTATATTCAACCACCGGTGACATGACCTGGAGGCGCCCGAAGATATAAACTAGAGCACTCGCTTATGTTTGCCTCGTGTTCTGTCGACGAATTAACCACCACCATGGGAGTGCCACTAACAAGCCCCGACATCAAGCCTTCAGTATCATATCCCCCTGCTCGTCAGCTGCCTGGTGATTTCAAGTGCCCGTCACTGAAGAACCTGGCTACACAGGATGTATTCCAATCTATCGTCAAAGGGCGCAAGAGTTGGAAGACCTTGAGGGGAGGGGAAGTGGTTTGGCCCCCAGAACTCGAAGCGGCCCTCATTGAAGGTGAGCAATCGGCCACATAAGCTAGCCTCGTCGTTAACGTTGTTCCCCTTTTGCAGGTCTCGAGAATTATCAACCAGATGATTCTAGAGAAACCCGTCTCCTCGGACGGTTCCCCATGCGAAATAGATTTATATCTGATTGGATTTTTGAGAAAACCGGGAAGCGGCGCACTGCCAAGCAGGTGGGTAGTCGCTTGCAGCAGCTCAGAGATACTTGTGGTGGGAAGAGGCGTAAGTACCTTCGTCTCTTACAATGGTATCCAACGACCTCATCACTCCACGTTACAGTTCTTAAGCTTTTGTCTCCGATAAGGCCACCGTCCAATGCTAGAACATCACCCGTGCCCCCTCTGTCTCCAACGAAATCACAGCATAATAATGGCTGTCCTACATTCGGATCTCCGTCATTTCCATACGATTCCGAATCCTCAAGCGACTCGTCAGTGAGCTCGCCTCCTACTCCCACAGAAGCCCACACCGCCCTGCAGTGCCTGTTGTATCGCGGAATTGAACCTCGAATGGAAACAATTCCAAGCACGATCGTCTATATTGATCTAGTGCCACGGCAGACACCCGCCTCTGTCACTGGTGAAGCGACTTGGACGTCCTCGAGCAATGCTCAAATAGAAGAGCGTTCATGGGTAGAACGTGGTTTCAAGGTTGAGAGAGCCTCTCAACAACCTCGCCACTTGTTCGATATCGATCCGACAATCACACTCACATCGAAGACACCGATTTCTGCTCAGTCTCATTTCACGGTACTCAGAGACGATGGCGTTGTCTTTTCAGAGACCACCACACTTGAACCACTAGATTCATCGACGGTGCCCTCCATAGATGGGTCCTTCCTGTACAGGACTCGGCTTATCCCAGGGTTCTGGGAGACCATCGTCCATAGTTCAGGTGAGCTTGATTTTCGAGTATATTACCACCAGTGCTTTATGCATTTCCCTCAGATGCTTCAACGTACAATGTCATCCAGCGTGTGTTGCCAGAAGCGTCCTCTTCAACTCCCGCAATTCCCATCTTTTCAGCAATGTACAAATTCAACTACATGGACGTTCAACCGACAACTTCAGCATCTCAACAACTTGCTGCCCATATCAACCAAAATAGCCAAAACCATCCGGCAGCAAATCTGACCATACCAGTCGCACTTGCTAATGAGGCAGACTATTCATTCGACGAACTGGATCTATCCATGTCGGTAGATGCAGCTTCTTTCTCTAAAAATCCACATTTATTCAACTTCATCCCCTACACCACCGACGACTGGAGCAGCTCGTCGCCCACAGACTCGGTTTTTCCGAGTCCAATTGACTGCTTTGGTTCGACATCGTATGCCATGCTTGGCGGCCCTGTCGACGGGCAGCACATGCCACTACCACCTCCCGCATTGTCCTCTTTCTCTCATAATGGACTACCTAGCTATGTGAGAACACAATAATTTCCTATTCGCTTCCTTTATCTCAGGGACTCTAATTTCGGACATTAAAAATGCAAGGACCTTTGTTGTATCTCATGATTTTCATGCCTTTTTTTTCTTCCGTTATACTCCCATCGTACTTTGCAATTCATTTTGAATTATTTTTTTATCTATGGAGTGTGTTTTAACCTAACATTGTTTTAGTAGAGCATGTCAGTCTTTCGCTTGTTCCTTTTGTTCTATTCCCTTCTTCATTTGGACCAAGTCTGGCAAACGTTTACAATACTTAGGATAAAAGCGCCCTCAAACCAAAACCAAAATTGTACTAGCCATATCGCATCCAATAGAGCTTTACACGACCCGCCGTCCCCAAGCGCTCAGATGAATTTCGAATTCCACATCGCTTCACATTGCCTCGCTTCCTCAGTGCCGGCGCCGTAGATCCTACCACTAACTGAAATAGGAAAGTCATTGAGTAGGTGCTCGTTCATTTAGGTGATAAAAGAGGAGCCATAACAAGGAGCTTCTTTCATTTCCGCAGAAACACCACGGGAGTTTTTGACTCCAAAAGATGAAGTGGAAGTTCGGTCTGCCAGAACTGAGATCCTCACCTGTTTTTATACACGAGATGATCTGAATCCTGGTCGTGAAGTCGTTTGTCAGGAGGGATACGTCTGTGAATTGGCTGAAACCGCGGGTAACACCTTTTGCGATGCTGCTCTTGTTAGAGGACTTTGAGTGCGCTTCCACAAGGCCATCGACCCATGTACGCATGGCCATCCCAGCCGACATCCCTTCCCACTTGCTCAACTCGAGAATCATGTTCGTAACACCCCCAACAATAACCGCGATTTCGGCTTCTGCTTGGCTAAATAAGTCTAGCCCAGGACCCTTGGTGTCTGGAAAATGCTTCTTGATAATCGACAGCAAGGGCCCATAAGATGCACTATCTCCTGGTTGACTGCCGGCACCACCTGCTAGCCACACCTTCGTCTGATCTAACAACGTGTAAATGTCGGTTCGTAATGTAGGCGAAAGCGTTTTTTGGCTGTTCGACTTTGTTTCCGCTTTAGAGAGCTGACTGCTGAAGTTGCGAAACATCACGAAATAAATGTTTGAGGGCGGGACTGTGGTGGAAGGCAGGAGACAATGCCTCTTGCCAGCCATCACCAGTCCTCCTCGTGTCCTGAATTATCATCAACGCGTGTTCTCCTCGAGGCGTTGAACAGTCGAGTAACCCCGACCGTTCAGAGAATCCGATTAAAGTCCAGTTTTATTTTCATAGGGAGCCCGATTTCGTTTAACCAAGGAGAAATCACGGTCCGACTCCCCAACAACGTAAGGATAAAGATTCTTCATGAACCATGAAGGACTCTGATGATGTCCCGAAAACGAAAATATGGAACCGATGAAAGTTGGATGAAAGGTTTATCATCATCCCCATAAAAGAAGATTCGAAAGGTACCCGCTGATGCTGCATATGTCGGTGTTTGACAGTGCGAGAGTCGAGTATCATGACATACCCAGTGTATTGTTTTCAATCGTCTTTAGATGGGAAATCGATTGAGGTTCACTGGATAATGTTCACACCAGAGTGTGGTGTGGCGTAAAAGTTAGATTGTATCAAAGAAGGACGACAATTATGCTCACGGTGTCAAAGAGTCTTGCCCAGTGGAGGATTGTCGATCAGCGAGGAACTTATCTCCATGTCTCAGGAGATTTGTTGGTGGGGTTTGTCACGCTTTGTCCACACAATACGACTAGTTAAGGGTCGGACTGATTAATGGGGCTGACCGTCACCGAAGGAAGTGCTTGCACCGACCAATATGGACTAACGATGTCGACAACATCATGGTTGAGGCATTTCGTTCTCAAATGACCCTTAGGTCGTCCTGCATGTGTCCCATTAAAACCACTGGAGTCTAAAAGGCGCGTTTCAGATATCGTGTCAATCAGAAGTCGATAATCCAGAGGCATGGCTCAACTCTGGGTGCCCGCGGCACTGTCGGCAAAGGAAGAGAACAAAGCTTACTTCAAAGCAAGTATACCAGATGAGAGAAGTGTTCACATCGCCGGGTAAAGCCATTGATAAAAATCAAAAGCGCAAACAGCGAATGTCGATTATCTACTTATATCCAACTTGGGCAAAATGGTGCCAATTAGATTGTGCAGCGTGAATGATCAGCAAGGAATCCTGATGGGTCAGCTTAGCTCTTATTGTTGGCGTAGGAATATTTGTCAGTGGCGTACATCATGTGAAAGGCCTGTAAGATGAGGGGTGGAAGAAAGTGTCAAATAATGAGAAGAAACTATCCAAAGGTCTGAGCACAATATTCCGAGGAGAAGACAAACTACGAACCGAATGCTACCGTCGTAAATCCATCTGTAAGATGAGAAGCACATGTCTAATCGTCTCAACACCTGGAGCGAAGTAAGGCATGACTACCATTACTATCGGCACAGAACAGAATTGACAGTATTGTTCACGTAGACTTCCGGATATTTAGCCAACGCCGACCTCTGGACGTCAACTCGAATGAGAAATCTTGAGGCATGAGTATATACTATGAGTGACTTAAGGTATGATATAAAGAAGTTGAGATCCATACCCAGTTGAGCAGAATAGTTTTGGATATTGGGAGGTTTGCTGTTCAGCCAAATGTAGAGGCGCAACTTACGGCCTGAGAAGCAAAGCTAATCAAACTCCAACAACGATATGAGAGAAAATGTTACCTTTCACAATCTCTTCCTTAAAAAGATATATATATAACGTCCGTCTCATGCCTGACAAAGGAGCAAACCGACTCGCCGAAGCGAAGTCGAATTACCTCTGTGTACAAAATCGAATGTATACCTGGGTCTTTGCTATGAGAGTCCACAGTGAGTCCGTCCCAACGTGAGTAATTTTGGAACCGATTTCATTACCGAAAGCGTACACTCTTTTTAAGACACTGGCAGGACTTCTCATCGTGTCAAAAGAAAACTATTCGCACCCATGGCAGCAGGACATTGGTGACTTTGTATCCATTTGGAAGGGTGAAGGTATGCCCTACAAACTGAATCGGCATTGAGGGAGACGACATTTCGATGCGTTTGACAGCACCTACATGTACAATTGTACAGCGCTCAACGAGCGATTTGTGCCTTCCGAGTGAAACTGTCATCTACAGGACACAAAACCCGAAAAGCTGAAACATTGCATGAGACGAGAAGAATTAATGTCAAAAACACTGAAGCCATACCGCCTAAACCATCCACATCGACACTGGTACCGCTTAACAAGCGACGGAGCCCTGCTCCCATAGCTCAGGACTGCTAAGGCTGTCCTAGCAACGACAGCTCCTTAACATGCCAGTCGGTTGCATTATAAATATGGTCAAAGTTGGATGTAAGTATGAAACAACGAACGCCCGATTCTCTCCAGAATTTAGAAAGGTCTGACTTGGAAAGAACTTGGAAACTATCATTGTTTTTGAGTGACAAAGATACAGGGTAAACCTTGCTGGGAGAACGGAAGAGATGCCACATCAAACGGTCAACGATATGCAAGCACGCATCCACTGTCCTGGAACGCAAATTATTAACCACTCTCGAATGCGACACAGAGTCATAACGAAAATCGTACCAAAGACAACAATTACTCTTAATGACCCTCACACTCAGAAATTAGAATAGAGCCCAAGTAGCCAGGACTCGTCATTGCGCTGACAGCCAGAAATTACTCCTATTCGATTCGTCTTATATTTGTACAAGCCTGTAGTCAATATCGAATATTCAACGGTCGGTGCGAACCGATTTGGACAAAAAGACATATGAGACGTCGTACTCGCAATGGTCGTGGTGATGAACAAGGCGATGATATCAACTGTCACACGAATCCTAGAATAGGTTGTGGGACCATTTCAGATTAGTACTAGTATCTATTTGTGCGGAGTCTCCTGCCATGTTCAAGTTCCCGCCCGAAATGTTCACCGAAATGTTCGGCTTCCCAGCATCGGAGGCCCGCGTACTCGTCGCATGTAGTCAAGCTCATCCCATCTTTGCCCAACTCATCGAACCAATCCTCTACGCTCATGTTATCATTGACAATGATGATGCTGACTCTGAAGACGACGACCATCTCTGGCATCTCATGTTCAAGCCATATCAACTTTCCACGCTGCTTTCTGATAACCCTCAAATCCTAAACTAGAAGTTTTTTGGTTATTTCCGATGTCGAGGCTACGAAAGAGATAATCGCTATTCTGCCAAGATTGAAGTTGGAACATATTCAACTCACTTGCGGTCACGGCAACTTCTACATGAAAATTGCAATGGGAAACCTTCTCTAAAGCCTTTCGTACCGCATTCGTTGCTTGCATCAGCACATCCTTCATGAAGGAGATTTGCCTAGACGGTGTCTTCCCATCACCTTAAGTTCTTTTTCGGATTGCGCAGGACTCAAACATCTGATACTCTGGTATAATGCCGTTCCACCATCAGACAGATTTCCTCATCTGGAGGCCCTCGAACTCTTTGATTGGGTGGTGGATGACTCCTCTCAGGACTCCTTCTCCTGGGTACCAACACACGCATGTGGGCTGCGCTTCCTAACATTCACAACATCCAGTAAGCCTATCCACCCAATCATTCGAGTAGTTACTCACCCCATCGTACTACAGCACCCTTGAGGGATGATGCTGCCTTCATCGAAATCGATTTCCCTGGCCTCCCGAACCTTGAGCGACTTCGCCTTCGCACGTATACCGGATCGTTCAACACGATCACTCAAATTCTCCGAAATCTTTCCTCGCTAAAGCATCTCACGCTCTTCATCTGCCTCCAATTTAAAGGCAGGGATATCACCCAAGTCGATTGGTCCCTTCTTACCGATTTCCTGTCCGGTCGGCGTTCCTCCTTCCAGCACACTGACCTTTACATCCGTGCCGTGAAAGCGAGCGGCGAGGTTGCCTCTGATGAGGTTATCTCCATGTTGTCTCGCTACGAAATCCTTATGAGTCTTGTAGAAGCAGGTTATGTTTCCATTAGGGAGGAAAATACCTTGACATTCATGTTAATAGGCGCTTCAAGTAGATCAATTGATTCGCCTAAATTCTACGGAGTCCTTCGTCGTTCATCATTCGTCTCCGGTTTAGAGGCAACGATGTCACCCAAGTCGATTGATCCCATTTCCTTTCTGATCGACTTCCTTCCCTCCAACACACCGACCTTTACATCCGTGCCGTGAAAGTGCGAGACGGGGTCTCTTCTGATGAGGCTACGTCCATGTTGTCCCCCTGCGCAACCTCATGAGTCTTGTGGAAACAGGTTAGCTTAAGGAGGAAATGGACCTTGATGATTTTTAACGAATACTTTGGCTCGCCTGATTTATGAATTGGGGGTTAATTGCGGCATATATATGAAGCTATAGTGAATCTGGATGATTTTGTAACAACGACTGATAGAACGGTCACTGGTGATCAGAGAAATGCGAGCAACATGCCTACCCTCAAGTTCATACTAAACGACATCGGTTGGGTCGTTGTATGCATGGATCGTGCAGGTTAAATATTAAGTTGTGTTTTGGTGTTTGCACCTTCAAGTTTGCTTCAAGTTGGAGTGCATAGCAAAGTACTCAATATGTGGTCCAATAGTATTCGACGAAAAAGTTGTTGCAAAAGTGGTGGCTACATAAATAGCTAGTGGGGGTGTGGGACTTAATGCAGCGAGTGATGGAGTTGTGCCAAGTGGAGAGGATTGATTGCTATCATGAAATCTCCAACCTGCCGAGATTCCTGAGATCGTTACGGTTTAGATTCACCGAGTGAGATCGTCAGTGTGACGGATCTCTGACTAGAAGTGGTAGTGGATGACTCCGTTGCGATGCGAGGGAGGTGCAGCTTGCTGACGCTTTGATGCGAGCAGTTCTCTGTTTGCATTGAACAAATTGTTGGCAACTTAGTCATTTGACGTCTGACCATCATAAATATCGACTTGTATGACAACCCAGTACTGTATGTATCGTTGGTTCTACATCCCAATTGAAATTAACTCGGAACTCGCGCGTTCAAGTCTTTCCAATTTCGTCGAGAGCTCCTTCCTCCTGTCCGCAACACCAAAGCTCTCTTGCGCGAGTTCCTGGCAAATGTTATATCCGTCATGTCCAGTGATTCCTAGATTTTTGTAGAGAATCTGTAAGATGCCCCTTTCTGCTCCCCTGACGAGCTCATAATCGATGGCCAGTGGGACAGTATCCGCAAAGCGCTTGTAGGCAACTAACCATAAAATAAAAGTAAGACAGATAAAATCTGAAAATACCATACCAACCTTGGAAGTATGCCCGCACGTCAGCCATGATTCCCAGCGCTGGTTCCATTGGATCGGGTGGCAAAAGCTTGGGTAGATCCTCAGCTTTGACTCCTACAATACCAATCTCAGCCAGGCTGCTGAGGACCTTTGCGATACCAGTGAGTTGTGGCACAGGCCCGGATAACTTGCGATGACCAGTGGATGGTGGTGAATTTTCTTTGTGATTCTTAATGAATTGTGTAAATTCCGTATTGTCATATCTCTCTCTTGCGCCTCTATAATGTGCGAGAAACTTGGCACGGTAGTCTGACAGATAGTGTGTATTGAGCGAGAAGGGTGACTTTTCAAGTTCGAGCAGCCAATTAATACGTTCTTCTGCTTTCTCTTGACATCCTTTCATGTGCTGAAGCAGTACGTAGCTGGTTGGGAAAGTAAGTGTTGAATGACAAATTCTAACGCGCCTCTTACTTCACTCGTGTTTCGAGATGGCCTTGTCCAAAGAACGAGAAATGGTTTGACACAAGCTTCTGAACGTGATCAGCGACAAGCTTATGGACAGCTCTGCAGAGAGTCATTGCAGGTCCATGCCATTTTTCAGCAATACCCCGGATAAACTCCTGTTGAACGATGAAAGGATAGTGCCCTGGAAGTTCTCGAGTGCGAGCACTGGATTCGAATTTAGCAAAGGTGACCAGAGGCTAAGAATCTGAAAGGCATACATACCTCTGTGCTGCCTCCAGAACCTCGTCAATGTAAACCTTCGGTTGCAGAGATCCAGAGATGTTCTTCCTAGTTTGGAAACTGGATGCCTGACTCGCTGATAAGCCATAGTGGTCCTCATCCTCTAAACCACTCTGCAAGTCACTTGCCTCATCGCCCAAACCACTTGTCTCATCCTCCGAACCACTTGTCTCATCCTCCACATCACTTGTCTCATCCTCACACTGGTCACCTTCTTCCGATCTCAGAAAGTAAGCTGGAGAGAGATGCTTACTCTGTGCATCCTTCTGTTCGAACGGCTGAAAATTGGGAGCCGTGGAACGGATTTCGATTCGGAACAGCTGCTGTGCAGTGTTGACAGATTGGATGAGACCCTTCTCAAAGTTAGAATCGCCAGAGGACTCGAAGGTACCAATAACCTGTGGTAGACCTTCGACATGTCTGCCCAAATCACTGGCAAATTTATGGAGCAAAGCTGAGATTTCGCTCCGGGGATCATCCGAAGGTTTTCTTGGGAGGCGAGCAAGGTCGATGCGGGCTTTCGTGATTGATTTTTCCAATTCTTCTTGTATTTGTGGAAGCCTACATGACAAGGAATTTAAATTTCACACTCAATGCAATCAAGACACGGGAAATCTTACCTCTTAGCAATCAGATCTGAGAGAATGTTACTCAAACGCTCCACAAGGTTCCCTGTGCGAAGGTACTTCTGATAGATGCCCTCAAGATCGCACCACGGTGACTTGGAGGAGAAAAAATCGGTTTCCATTTGTCGGGCTTGTTGCCAAGTGATATTTGATTTGAGGTCATTTGAAGATGGTTGTTTCACGCAAAACCAGTTGTTATCAAGAGGTTCCCTTTCGTTTCGGATGAAGGGAATCCAGTTGGATTCCTCGCCAGTTGGAATGCGGTCAGGTTTTGTAAGGACACCTAGTATGAAGTCACTCGAATGAGAAGTTGACCTTGATCACGAGAAAACCAAATCTGTACCAATTGTCCTTCTCCCGTCTGGGTCATGTTCCTTCGCAAGCCGATGTGCCCCTTGGTTCTCAAAATCGGCTATATTGAAGAAAGTCAGCAGAGAATCTGGAATTCCTCTAATAACTCACTCTCGCAGGCAACAGTCAACAGGATGATACAACTTGGCTTCTGAATATACGCAGAAACTAAACTTTGTACAAGGGCAATGTCATTTTTACCTCCACGACTGCTGCTTTGACTCGCGATGAGTCCTAAATGTTAAATGTTCATCGTTAACCCAGCATCTATATCAATGCCTTTAAAACGCACCTGGGAGGTCACAAAATGAAAGATCGGCCACATCTGGACCACTAATTTGCAGTGTGACGCAATTCTTGGAGAAAGTCAACTGGGATTCGAGGCCGCTAAGATCGTCGTTTCCGAGTCCGAGGAAGAACTCGGGAAGTTTCGTAGGATTTAAGATGGCCAACTGGGCTCGTCTGATACGGTCTTCAACTTCGGATTTTTCGTGGATGATGCCTCCAAATAACTGGTTTCGAACTTGACCCAGCGGTTTGCCATTTCCATCTACGGTGAATCGAAGAGAGACGATGCACTTCCAAGGATCCGAGCTTCTGGCGAGCTTGCACTCGGTTGGACATCTTTGAAACGAATATAAATAGATGAACACACGAGGTCAGAGAAGTCAATTGCATACCTCGTGCACGTCCCAGCAGCTCGTGGAAGAGTGATTCCTGAAATCGATTCAATAAGCGATGACTTGCCGGCGCTCTGAGAACCGATAACCGCAATTTGAGGTAAATCAATGTCGACTTGAACCCTATATTTATATCTATACGTGGTTCAAGCTCGGAGTGATGAATAACTGACCCGGTACTGTGTAATTTATTGACGAGGTCAAGCATCTTTCGGCGACCATGACTGAGTTTTGGGTTAGATAACGCCACCCCAACGTCAAAGTTCGACTCGGAGAAGGCTGTTTCCTGGGGTTCCATTGAAGTTGCGAATACAAGGGCGCCTACAGACACTGAGACAGCGGGCAGCGTGATATTTGTCCTTTGTTTGCGCTCTATAAGGAACTGGTTCCCTTTTGGATGCTTCACGACAACAAAGGTTCTGTTGCCATATTAGAACCCAGTCAACTTGTTCATCACTGCCGCCGATTTTGGCAATGCCGGCTCTCAAAACTTGAAACAGGTACTTTAGTTCAGCAAATGATTTGGTCGTTTGACCATCATTCTGAAGGCGATATTGTACTATTATTCTACGTTCCAATTGAAATCAACTCGGAACTCGCGCTTTCAAGTCTTTCCAGCTTCTTCAAGAGCTCCTTCCTCCTATCTGCAATGCTAAAGCTCTCCTGCGCGAGTTCCTGACAAATACGATATCCGTCAGATCCATTGACCCCTAAGTTTGTGTAGAGAATCTGTAAGATATCCCTTTCTGCTCCCCGGACGAGCTCATAATCAATGGCCAGTGGGACACTATCCGCGAAGCGCTTGTAAGCAA
>Ga0307509_10009077_pt1 | contig 12508 bp, 13 predicted proteins | sample 10_EM_MG_FD_202245 | JGI IMG/M metagenome (GOLD analysis project Ga0307509, IMG submission 202245) | Populus trichocarpa ectomycorrhiza microbial communities from riparian zone in the Pacific Northwest, United States - 10_EM | ecosystem: Host-associated > Plants > Roots > Unclassified | place...
ACGACGACGACGACGACGACGACGACGACGACGACGACGACGACGACGACGACGACGACGACGACGACGACGACGACGACGACGACGACGACGACGACGACGACGACGACGACGACGGCGACGGCGACAGGACCCTGCACCGCTGTGGCGGTATCGCCTCGCACGATTCCGCGGAAGCGCCATCGGGGCTCGCCTGTGCCACGGACCTCGGCGAACGGCTCTCAAGCTCGCTCCAGATGTCGTTGGCATGCGCCGCTTCCTCGTCCCCGCAGCATCCAACCGCGGCATCTGGAAGCGGCGCCCCGGTCGCCGGTCCGCGCGTCGGCGACTGCGGCTCCCTGCGCGATTCCGCAGAAGCTTCGCTCATGCCACCCGCGACCGGCACCGGCGAAACGTACTCACCGTTGCTCCCGTTGTGCCTGCCGCATGCCGCCGCCAAGATGGCGCCGCGGCCACCAGCAACGGTTTCCGAGGGCTGTGACGAGACCGCGGTCCCGGCCGCCCGCGCCTCCCCCCTCGATTTCGCGGAAGCGCCGCTCGTCCGACGCGATTCCGCGGAAGCGCCGTTCGTCCCACCGCCCGCGACCGCCACCGGCGAAGCGTCGCTGGCGCCGCCGCTTGCCATCGAGGCCAGCGCTGCGACCTCCATGCTGCTCCGCACGGGGCGCACGCCTGCCGCCGCAGCGATACCACCGCCGCTACCAGCAACGCTGTTCGAGGGCTTCGACGTGACCTCGGCCCCGGCCGCCCGCGCCTCCCCCCTCGATTTCGCGGAAGCGCCGCTCGTCCGACGCGATTCCGCGGAAGCGCCGTTCGTCCCACCGCCCGCAACCGCCACCGGCGAAGCGTCGCTCGCGCCGCCGCTTGCCATCGAGGCCAGCGCTGCGACCTCCATGCTGCTCGGCCCGGGGCGGACGCCTGCCGCCGCCGCGATACCACCGCCGCTACCAGCAACGCGGTTCGAGGGCTGCCACGCAACCGCGGCCCCGGCCGCCGGCACCTCCCCACACGATTCCGCGGAAGCGCCGTCCGTGCCACCGTCCTGGCCCGGCACCGGCGCAGCGACCTCGGTCTCCCTCCCGCTGCGCCTGGCGTGCCCAGACGCCACAACGCTATTCCCACAAACAGCAGCAGCGCCTGACAGGGGCGACGCCTCCGCAGATGCGCAAGCCTCACGCTGCGTCCCCTGTTGCGATTCCTCGGAAGCGTCGCTCACCGGCCGATCGGTCCCACCTGCGAGCTGCGTGGCGGCATGGTTGAGCATGGTCCAGACCAGCTCGGCCTCTTCGGGGTGGAGGACCGCCTCGATCTTGACCATCCCATCCTCGGTGTCGCGCCGGCGCACATAGCGCCGGTGCTGGTCGATCAATGGATGCGGTTCCTGGCCGTGGCGCTGCACGTAGGCATACTTGCGAGTCAGCTTCTCGAGCTGAGAGGCGGGCATGAGCCTCGCGTGATCCAGCAACAGATCCGCGTTGGCCGGTGTTGCGACGCGCAGCACTGCACGCACCTTCGAATAAGAGACTTCGCCGCGCCGGAGCGCGTCGTCGATCACCGGAAACGCCGGGAGCTTGCGTGCCACTCGTACGCGATCGCGAGCGGTCACCAGGTCCCATCCGACTCGCCAGGCGAGCCAATGGGCACAGGACAAAGCACCCTGAAGGTGCCAGCCGCCGCGTTCATCGAACTCGCGCAGATCGGTGAGTAGCCGATGCATCGCCGCATCGAAGTGCGCCGCTTGCTCCGCGATTCGCTCGCCCAGTTTCTCGAGCTCACCTTCCATACCGATGCCATACCACGAGCCTCTGACATCCCATGACGAAAGTCAGCCATTCAGAGTTACAGGCTTCATTACGCTGCTCGCGGAAGAGCTGGGCTGTTCGGCGGCACTCGACGAGGCGTCGATCGTAGGATCGATCGCTCGCGCCGGGCTCCGGCCGCGCGGTCCCAACTCTTGCGAACTAGGAATGTCTCGTCTTCGTCGAACGATCTCGATCACCTGGCGAGCAACGCAATGAGCCCCGGAGCTTGCCTGTGCAGCGCTCGGCGACGATTGACTCACGCGGCCACGTCCGTCATCCCGATCGCAACACGGGCCTCGAGGTCCGCGGGCAGCACGCCCGACAACACGCTCGGTGCGCCAAGCAACCGCGGATCATGGCAGCTGGCACAGGTAGCGTGGCGACGAGATCGCCGCCGGAGCTGCACACGGCCTGCACGACCTGCGGCGCGGCCGCTCGCGGCGATCATCAAGACAGCGGTCTTCGGCGCCGCCCCTTCTGGTGCTTCACGACCCCAGCGAGGCCGACGGGTTCGCACAGCAGCGGTCTTCGGCGCCGCCCCTTCTGGTGCTTCACGACCCCAGCGAGGCCGACGGGCTCGCCGGAACAACGTGGCCTGCGCACTCGTCCCCGGGCGGGCGGCCGGCGCAGACCGCTGCGGACAGCAACCCGCGCTGCAGCGCTCGCGCTCGTCGCTGGTCTCGGTTGCCCACCAAAATGGCCTGCGTCCTGATCGCCCCGATCGGCATCCTGCGCGTCGTTCGCGCGGCTCGCGAGTCGCGACGGACGGCGTACGCCACCCTCGGGGATGCGTCGTAGGGCCTATGTGCCGCACGCGCATCTGTGCGTCGCAGACGGTCCGGCGTCATGGGGCCAGGACGCCCACGCGGCTCGCGTTCGTCCTGCGCTGCGAGTACAGCGGCGCCGCGAGCGACGATCGCGCAGCGGCTCGATGCGGCGACCAACCGGCCTCGCGCGACCCGCTCGAGCTCACGCCGGCCGGCAACCAGCGCACGATTGACCGACGCGGACGACTGACCGACGCGCACGGAGGCCGGACGGCGCCCGATCAACCCCGTGGTGGTCGAGCCACGTCTTTCATGGCGAGCCTTCGCCGCACCTCCTCGACGAGTCTGAGCTCGCGCCGCAAGGCCTTTGCGCGATCGAGGGCGTCACGAACCACCGGCGGCATCGCACGGCGGTTGGAGTCGTCGCGTTTGTCGTACGGCGGCAGCGACGCGTCCTTTGCCTGCGCGGCCTCGTACGCACGTCGCGACACGACCTTACCTTTCAGATAGAAGCACGGAAACCCATTGGCCAGCTTGTCATCGTCCCACGTCCGAAATATGCCGTGGCGTTGGCCCCTATGGTAGTGCTCTTCTTCCCATGGGCGTCGTGGATCGCCCCAACGCACCAAACCGTGTAGCCGCCGATCCGTGCACTCCCGAACTTCGCTGATTATTCCGCAGGTCATCCAGAGGTCCGTACCAACGCCCCCGACGAACTCGGTGACGAGCACCGGGTGCCCGCGCCGGTCGAACTGCATCACGAGTCCATGCTGCTTTCCATGGACCCACTGCGCGCACCAGGCAATCTGACCCTGGTCATCGCGCTCGATCTCGACGCCGTGGTTTCGTCCCTTGGCGTCAAGCGGCATTTCGTGAGCGAGCTGGCCGTCTGACGTCCAGAGCAAACGAGCCAGCGGGCGCCGATCGATGCGCGCCTCACCTGCGATGGCGTTGGCGCCTTGCCGCCTCACGACGCGCGCGCCGGCTGGCCACCACGCTGGCATCTGAAGACTCACAGACGGAGCGGCACTCGTCACCGGTCCATGTTTCCTGTGCCTTGTCGTCATCCTCGATTCCCCACCTCGGTTGGTACCCCGCGACGATACACGCCGCCAGGTCTTCATTAAAGTCGGTCGGCCGGGCCCGGTCGGCGGCCTCCGCGTGCCCCGCTGGCCCGCCATGATCCGTCGAACCGTCGACTTCCCCGGCTTCGTCCACGCGGTCCGGCTCAAGCGTGATGCCGTCCCCGACTTCGCCGACTACCCGTTCTCGATCCCGGCGGTCCGCTGCCTCGACACCCTCGAGCTCGACCCCAAGATCACATTCCTGATCGGCGAAAACGGTGCTGGCAAGTCCACGCTGATCGAGGCGATCGCGGTCGCCGCCGGGTTCAACGCCGAGGGCGGCACGCGCAACTTCCATTTCGCCACTCGGCGCTCCGAGTCCGACCTGTACCGCCACCTGCGACTGATTCGCACCGCCCGCCGCCTCACTGGCTTCTTTCTGCGCGCCGAAAGCCTGTTCAACGTCGCCACCCAGATCGACGACCTGGGTGTGGGCGATGCCTACGGCGGCACCTCGCTCCACGAGCAGTCCCACGGCGAGTCCTTCCTCGCGGTCGCCAATCACCGATTCCGAGGCAATGGCTTCTACCTCCAGGACGAGCCGGAGGCCGCGCTGTCGCCGCAGCGCCAGCTCACCCTGCTGGCGCTGATCCACGACCTCGCCGAGCATCGCGGCTCGCAGTTCGTGATCGCTACCCACTCGCCGATCCTCATGGCGTATCCCGGTGCGCTGCTCTACCAGCTCGACGCCGCGGGCATCGCTCCGGTTCGCTACCATGACACCGAGCACTATCGCATCACCCGAGGCTTCCTCGCCGATCCCGAGCGGTTCTTCAAGCACCTGTTCACCGACCGCGAGTGACGAGGAAGTCGCAGATCTTCGAGCGACGATTCCGTACAGGTTGTCGCCGGTTACGGCCACAGAGCGATCGGCGGCGTCGCTGCGTTCGCGGCCGGCATCGCGTTCGGCGGGGGCAGAGAGACGCTCGACACCGAGCGGAAGCCGCAGCTTGGACTGCACGTTTCGTCGCGTAGTGGACGTATACGGCTCCGCGTGGACATGAACGACCCTGACATGCGAGGTCCACTCCGAATCGACGGCGTCGTGGTTGACGAGCAAGATCAGCGCGTCCCGGCCGCACAGGTGACGATTGAAGGCGGGCGCTGTGTGCTCACAACGGTGGCTTCGGATTTGATGGCCTGGCAGCCGGCGTGTATCGACTCGATGCACGCAAGGATGACCTGCTCACCGGGATCGTCCTGGTGACCGCACGCGAGGCTCGCGGCCCCGTGGTGCTGGCGTTGTCGCGCGGCATGACGCTGGTCGTCCGCGTCCTCGATGGGGATGCGCCGATCCAAGGCGCCCAGGTGGCGCACGGCCAGGTCGCCGACGCCGAGGTCGTCACGACCACCGACGAGCAAGGCGTCGCTTTCGTTCGCGGTCTTGGCGCGCATTTTCAACGCGTCGACATCACGGCGCGCGGGTTCGCATCCGCGTCCATCTCCCTGTTGCTGGCTTACGATCCAGGAGCCATCGTCGAGCGCACGGTGAAGCTCACGCGCGGAACAACCATGCGTGGAGTGGTCCTCGCCCCCGACGACACGCCAATGACCGATGCACGAGTCCAGCTCGTGGGATCATCCTGGGGCGGAGAAGCGAGGACGGATAGCACCGGAGCGTGGCGCTTCGACTGCATTCCAATCGAGCGCTACCGGGCGTGGGCACTGTCGGCCTACGGCCCATCACCCGCGATGAGCGTCGCCGTGTACGCCAGCGTGTATGCCTATCGCCAAGATACGCCGACAGAGGCCTGGACTGCCAGCATCGAGGAATCCGGCGCGTTCGTGCTCGAGCGACTTCCCGAAATAACGTAGTCTCTCGAGGTGTCGCCTCGGTCCGGCGGTCTCCGCCCCGCACCCATCACCGTGACCCTGGTGGCGAATCGGCGCCCGCCGGCAACGCTCACGCGGCCCACGTGATGTACGGTCGGCCATGCGCTCGAGCATCCTGGCGGTGGTGGTGATCGCAGCTTGCGGCAGTGGCGCTCGCAACACGCCGTCACCGGCGCCGCCGGCCGCGGCGAGCCCGGCGAGCCCGCCGCGGAATCCGGATCCGAAGCCAGGCATCACCGCGGAGGTGTTCTGCGAGCACTTCCAGCGCCTCACCAGCAAGTGCGAGCAGCTGGCCAACGCTGCGATGGATCAAGCGAGCTGCCTTGCAGAGACTCGCGCGGCGCTGGCGTCGGCGCAGCGCGAGGCGGCCGCCAGCCTGATGCAGTGCGTGGTGCGCAATGACGACTGCGAGGCCGCCATGCAATGCACGGCAGAGACGGCAGAAGCGACGCCAGATCCGGACGAGCACAAGACACTTCGAGCCTGTCGCGACAAGAGGCCGGAGACGATGTTACAGGCAGTGGGAATTCCGCAGGCCGCCTGGGATCAACGCAACGGCGCACACGTCGGGAAGTTCAGCGATGCGACCTCCACCAAGGAGGCGCCGATCGAGATGTGCGGCGCCTCGGCCGCGACCCGATGGCTCATCGCCCTGCGCTGCGACGACGGCTCGCAGCCGCTCAAGAATATCGACGACGCCGAGCGCGCACGGCCAGGAAACCTCGGGCGCGGCGGACGCTGTCAGTCGATCATCGACATGTACGACGTCCCATGCCCCGAGCGCAGCTACACCCTGTTCATCGACATCTACGTCTGCCCGCTCCCCCGGTGATCAGCGGTGATCGCCCACGGCGGAGCTCGATGCGCCGCCCAGCGGCGATCTACGTCGCACGATCGCTGCGCCGAGGCTTCGGTCGAGCGCTTCCACGTCCTCGCCGCCGACCGGGAACCCCGCTGCAATTTTTAGATAGCCACGCACAGCCTCGAGCTCGCGTCTCTTCCCGACCAGCAAGCGTGCCAGATCGAGCCGCAGGCCCGCCGTATCGAGATGAGCGCAGCCTCGCACCGCGCCCGCCTTTGCCGCGAGAAGGCGACGAGATCGGGGCCCTCGACGAGGGTCAGGATCAGCAAATGGTCACCGCGCGCCGCAGCGGCAGACGTCGAGGTCCACGGCGTCCCCGCGCGCCGCGACGCTGCCATCGCGCCTGTAGCGTACCGTACGGGCGACGTTCCGCAAGCCGGGCGTCTTGAACGCGTCGAGATCAGGCGGAACGACGGTGACGGTTCGAAACCGCTGTCGATCTTCATCGAGGGCGGCGATCCACATCAGGTCGACCGTTGCTGCTAGGATGCCCACGTAGTGCCTCGCCACGTGATGTACCCCGGTGTATCGATTGCGCTGTTCTGCGGGCTCGCTGCGTGTGGTCACGTCGAGCGCGCGCCCGATGCGTTGACCGACGCGCCGTTTCCGACCGGGTCGTTCTCGGCGCCGCGGCGGATCCTCGAGCTCGCCGATCCCGCCGACGATGACGATCCGACCCTCACCGACGACTTGCTCGAGATCTACTTCGCGTCGACCCGCGCCACCGGCACGGCCGGCAACGCCGACATCTGGCGATCGACGAGGCTCCTGGTCACCGATCCGTGGAGCACGCCGGTCCCGGTCAGCGAGCTCAATACGACCACCAACGACGAGAACCCGGGGATCGCGGGCGACGGGCTCACCCTGTGGTTCTCGAGCAATCGCGACGGTAACGTCGATATCTACGTCTCGACCCGCGGCGCTCGCGATCAGATCTGGAGCCCGCCGGTCCGGGTGCCCGATCTCAGCACCGCGGCCGACGATCTCGGCGCCGAGCCGGCGCGATCCGGGCTGCGGATCGCGGTCTATGGCGACGGTCCACGGCGGTTGTTCGAGTCGACGCGACCATCCGCCGATGCGCTGTGGAGCGTGCCCGTGCCGCTCACCTCACTGAACGTGCCAGACACCGCCGACAACCTCTCGGGCTTCTTCGTGACCGACCTCGAGATCTGGTTCGCGTCGACCCGTCCCGGAGGCGCCGGCATGCACGACATCTACCGTGCTGTGCGACCGTCGATCGACGAACCGTTCGGCGAGCCGGTCCCGGTTGCCGGCCTCAACGGGCCCTCCCGCGACGACGATCCGTGGTTGTCGCCGGATGGTCACACCGTGTTCTTCACCAGCTCGATCACGGGCAACCAGGAGATCTACGTCGCCGAGCGTCCGTGACCGCCCGGGCTGGTCGTGACTGCCCCGCGGAGCTTCCCCGTGAGCTCACCATTGTTGAGCACGTAGAGGCGGCCGCGGGATCGAGATCGGCGCCTACGCGGGGCCGAGTGCCTGGTTGACCAACGTCTGCGTCTTCAGGATTCCGGCGCGCCGATCTGACCAACGCGATGCCGGCGCTCGCGATGAGGCCGCCCGCGCACTCTGATCTCGGGGCGTCGTCGTGAGCGGGTACCACCGCGCCGCTCGGCGGTGGTCCTGCGCCACGACCGAGCACGCGTCAGACTGGCAGACCCTGATTGATCAGGCGAACGACCCAGGCGAGCAACTGTACCTTGTCGTCCGGGCTCAACGTTGCCATCAGGATCTTGGCCTTGGCGAAGCCGGGCGTATCCGGGGTGCTGGTCGGCGGATCGAGGAAGCTCGTGTTCGCCAGCGCGGCGTCGGCCCACCAGACCAGCTTTATCCGTTCGGACCGCCGCAGCCCTCGAATGATGTCCTCGATCTTTTGCAGCGCGACGCTGTCGCCGCTCGCCGTGTCGGTCGCCGGACTGTGTTTCGCGTCGTCCTTCATTGGCATCGAGAGCCCCCTTCACCGTCTCACCCCAGCATTGCAGATGACGTGTAGATACCGCCGCGCGCTGGCGAACGCGGCGATGCCGGATGCCGTACCCTGCATACCAACAGCGACATCACGGCCATCACCCTACAACTTTCACACCACGCGGCCTCACGGAAATCGTTGGCAATATCGGGCCCGGGCCACACGTACGGACACGTTCCGGGAGGCGGATCCCTCCCCGGGGGGCGAGCCCGCGCATCATGGGCGGTCACCGGCGATGTGATTGAGACCAGGCGATGACAAGAAAGCTTCCTCCGACCGCAGCGAGCAGGACGCGCGCCGGGACGCTCGATGGCTCCTCGCGCTCTGTCATCGCGACCGCGAACCCTATCACAGCGAGCACGGTCACAACTCCTAGCCTCAAGGTGCGCTCCAATCTCTGCCGCCTCAAGGAGGACCCAGATCGCTGCTGTGCGTGATGTACGGCGATGCCAATATAGCTTCCTGCGACGCCTCCGAGCAGGGCTCGCATGGGGACACTCGATAGCTCGTCGCGCACTGCCATCGCGAGCCCGAACCCCATCACAGCGAGCACGCACACAAGTCCTTGCTTCACGGTGCGCTCCATTCTCTGCCGCCTCAAGGAGGACAGCGGTCACTACAATACGCTTCCCCTACTCCGCATACCAGAGCCAGCACCACAACATGTACGGTCGGCGCGAATGTGGAGATACCCGGTGAAGGTTACAGAAGTCGGAGCATTCGGTGTCGAGATCATGCGGTCGCACCACCAACGCGCCGCCCGCCCCGACTGCTCCCTTCCTCGGTTCTATCGCGGCGCCGAACATGTGCTCGATCGGCACCAGATCGCGGTCGTCGAGCAGCAGCTGGGCCTGGCCCGCCAGCGCGGTCAGCACGGTGCGGAATACCTCGTCGTGGTCGGGTTCGTCGATCAGGAGGCAAGGAGCCCGTAGAGCTGATCGTGGGCCGCGCTATCGTGCTCCACACGGGTCACCAGATCGCCGATCGCTGCGAACACCGGCCCGCCGAGCCGGTCCGTGAGGTCGGAGGTCAGCTCGTCCTGCACCCAGGGGCCAGATCGCCGGCGGTGGTGTGTGCCTGGATCCTTAGCTCGTCCACCTCCACGGCGGCTCGTCTACCCGCCGTCGACCCGCCACGACGGTCTCGCCGTCCTGCTTGGCGAGCTCGATCCGGACCGCGCCGTGCGCTCCGACGATCGCGTCGACCAACGGCGCCGCGTGCGACACCACGATCACCTGCGACTGTGCCGCCGCAGCGATGATCTGGCGAGCCAGCGGGACCAGCACGCGCGGGTGCAAGCTGGTCTCGGGCTCGTTGAGCACCAGCAACTCGGGGGGCCGTGGCGTGTGCAGCGCGGCGAGCAACGCGAGGTACCGCAGCGTGCCGTCGGACAGCTCCGCCGCATCGAGCGCCCGGAGCACCCCAGGCATCTCGAGCGCGATCCGGAACCGCGCGTCGTCTGCCACGACGTCGAGTCTCGCACCGTCGAACGCCTGCTCGATCGCGGCCGCGAGCGCCGCATGATCGCCAATCTCGAGTATCGTCCGCAGCGCCGCCGCCAGATCGTGGCCATCGTGCGCCAGCACCGGCGTCCGCGTACCGACCTGCATCGCGCGAACCGGCGAATCGGCGTCGGTCCGAATCTGGTGATAGAATCGCCAGCGCCGCAGTCGCTCGCGCAGCATCGACAGCACCGGATAGCGGTGCGGCTCCGCGAGCTGCGACAGCACCGACTCGCTGAGATCGATCGTCGCCCCAAACGTCACGGGATTCCCATCGTAGTCCCGGAGCATCGCGGACAGGTTGCGCCGCTCGAGCAAGTTGACCCGCGGTGCCTCGAGCGTCCGGATCGTCTCTTCCTTGACCTGCGGATCGAGGAGAAACGCGCTCGGCGGATCGTCGCGCTTGTGCGGCGGCGGCAGGCCGAGGCGCAGCTCGTAAGCCATGGTCTCGTCGGCGAACCCGATGCTGAGCCGCCGCCCCTCGCTCTTCGTCGATCGGTTGGACAGAGCCCCCGCCCACAACGCCGACGGCATACCACCCTCGCGAGCCAGCGCGCGCCCGAGCTGGCCCTCTACCGCATCGACCAGCAGCCGCAGCCCGCGGTACACGTTCGACTTGCCGACGCCGTTCCCGCCGGTGATCACGGTCAGCCGCCCCAGCGACAGCCGTAGCTCGCGCAGCGAGCGATAGTTCGCAAACGCGAGCGTCTGGAGCACACGGCGAGTATACAAAGTTTTCGCGTTACCGCACGTCGTCGGCGGGGATCCGGATCTGGAGATCCCATCGAGATCGCAAGGCTTACGGCCGTTACAAAGATCTGCACCCAGCTGACATCCATGTTAGACAGCGTCATGGTCCGCGCGCGCGCGATCAGCTCACTGACCGTCGAGATTAACGAGAATCCATCGTGGCATGTGGTCTGCGTCGATCGTGGCGATGTGCTGATTCACATGTTCCCTACCGAAGACTCGGTGTGTATGCGTGTCACCGTGTCTCCCGGAGCGGGCGCCGACGAGATGCAGAACGTGGCACTGCATCCGGGCGACCGCGTGCGGTTCACGTACCGAGTACCGAGCGACCTCGTCGGCTCGGCGCCATCGCTCGAACCACTCGTCAAGGCGGGCGCACCGCCCGCGCCGGGGCATCGATTCGGCTTCGATCTGCGATACGGAGAACGCGCGCCTGTGCGGCTCTCGCACCCCCCGGGCGGCTCGTTCCACTTCATGCTGGGAAACCTGCCCCGGGATCACGCGCGCTGCTTCGTGCACGCGGGCAATTTGCACGAGCGCTGGCAATGGCAACTTGTTGATCTCCACGACAACGACAGCCTCACTCTCGAGATCGTGGAGACCGACTGGAACACGACGTTTCCGCACATCGAGCCGGTCCCGCGTTCGGGACCACATGAGATCTGACGCCGTCACTGATACGCTTTCCCCGGTGCGCGCCCGGAGGAACGCGAGCACGTCTGCGCGCTCCGACGGGGTCAGAACCAGCGAACGCTCGTCGCCGGCGCGCCGGCTATAGACCTCGAGATCCACCGCTTCGCTCAAAGTCTGCACGCGGCCGGCGTGCGTATAGGGCGCGGTGAGCGCGACGTGCCAACGTAGCCGGGCCGACCAGAGCGCCGCCGGGACATCGGCGTCGCCGCTCGCGGTCACGGCCCACTCCGCCGCCGATCCGTTGCGAGGTCATCACTCGTGAGTGACTGCAGGAACGCGACCAGATCCGCGCGCTGCACTGGGGTGAGGATCAGCGGCCGCGCGTCGCGCGCCTCGCGGTTGTAGACCTCGAGATCCACGGCCTCGGCCAGCGTGGGCACGCTGCCGTCGTGCATGTACGGCGCGGTGAGCGCGACGTTGCGCAGACCGGGCGTCTTGAACGCCCCGACGTCGTGCGGGTCCAGCGTGACCACGAACCGGCCCAGCTCGGCGAGGTCCGGATCGTTCAGCACGTCGCGGCTGAGCGGGGCGCCGTCGCGGTGCAGCGCCGCCACGCGCGCGGTGAGCCGCGGCAGCTCGCGCTCGACCCTGGCGAGCCCGACCCCGAGCGAGTGGAACTGGTGATCGGTGAACAGCGCCGGCTCCCCGGCGCCCGTCGTCGCAACGTGGCAGCGCGTGCAGTGCGCGATCTGGTCGAAGATGACCCAACCCTGGCGCGCTGCCTCGGGGAGGGCGTCGCGCTGGCCGCGCGAGAACCGATCAAACGGCGATGGCGCCGATTCCAGCGTGCGCTCGAACGCCGCCAGCGCGCCGGTCACGTGCTGCGCCGTGGCCTCGCTGGCCGGCACGCCATACGCGGCCTGGATCGCGGAGGCATAACGCGCATCGGCCCGAACCTTCCGCAGCAGCTCCGCCTCATCGGCGAGTCCGTGCTCGACGCGGTTGAGCACCGGATCGAGCGCCTGGTCCTCGAGCCGGACGCGCCGGCCGTCCCAGAACAAGCTGCGCTGCCGGCCCACGTCGAGCAGGCTCGGCGTGTTGCGGGTGCCCAGTAGCCCGGCGATCCCTGAAGCGCGGGCGAGGCCGTCGCTGTAGGCTCGCTCGGGCTTGTGGCAGGTCGCGCATGCCACCTTGCCATCGCCGCTGAGACCGGTGTCGAAGAACAGCGTTCGGCCGAGCGCGACG
>Ga0307509_10009078_pt1 | contig 12506 bp, 5 predicted proteins | sample 10_EM_MG_FD_202245 | JGI IMG/M metagenome (GOLD analysis project Ga0307509, IMG submission 202245) | Populus trichocarpa ectomycorrhiza microbial communities from riparian zone in the Pacific Northwest, United States - 10_EM | ecosystem: Host-associated > Plants > Roots > Unclassified | place...
TTTATGTAACACTGATACATGTGACACAAAAATGATAAGATAGTCTACAGTATATGCAGCCTGTCTAGACAATAGTATATAGATTATAGAGAAAACAAAATCACCTGCACTCCAGGATGAGTTTCATGCATAAATTCAAACAATTTATTGACAACAGTTTTCAAGAACTTCCAGTGAGCTCTGAGAAATCTTGGGTACTGACCAACAACATACCTGCAATCAGAGCCAGTAAGTTTGAAAACAAACAGATATGAAATTTGTGTACTTATACAACCACATCCCTGACAAATTTACTTTATGCTTCTACAGCTACCAATCTCAGTGGGTACAACCCTTGTCAAGGAACAAGCGTGTAGTCAAATTGAAATACAGTCCGTAGAAAAGTTCTACCTGTCTCTCTCCCTATTTTTTTCTTTTTTAAAAAAAATTGTGTGCTGGAGAAACATCGGAAAGTGGTAACCCCAAATTGGTGATAACTATGAGGTACAAAAAGAATTGAAGACGTATAACTCCACAAAAGAAGCTCTCGAACACCTTCTGCAATCATAAATTCTTACATGATGTTACTTGCAATAACAGCCTTGTTATCTTTCCCTTTCGTGATTTCACATAAATTCAGTAGATCACGAATGACCATCACTAGAAATCTGTTTTCCTGCAACAGAACAAAGATGGTCAAAAGTGTCAATGCATTATTGAAGAACATATGATCATTGCAACAAACAAGTAAGCATTAGCCAATTAAGAAATCTTCAAAATCTGAAATGGATGGGTTATATAACAATACATCATTAAAGGATTGTGCTCGACCGATTGTCATTGAATTGTTTGGTACTAAACCAAAAATAATATCAAACAGGAAGTGGCAACAGGGAGAAAAGGTATGAAACAGTTGCAAAAAACAGAGCAGAGATTAAAAAGATTTGACAACCAGGATGAAACTACAATCTTAGAAAAGCAAAAAAACAATCACCAGCAAGCTTGCTAGTACTAAACCAAAAATTAGAACAGGTGATGTGACATGCTAACAAGTGTTGACATAAATTGCAACCGTTTAGTATATGGGCATGGAACACACTCTTTCATATATATGAGATCCCAAAACATTAGGCAATGAACAACAAACAATTAGTATCCATGGAAGAAATTAAGAGGTCATGGAATGATTTATAATGAAGGATCCTATAATATGGCAAGACAATGAGAACACAATTTTTTCTTTTGAATCATGAGAACAAAATTCACGGACATTTCACTGGTATATCATCATCAAGGAGTTATAAGCAAATAAGAAACTAGAATTCCATCACTTCTATATTAGGTCCAGGTTAAAAACAATGTGTCCTCATGCTTCAAAAAATTTCCATTTGTACACGCTACAAAATTTCATACAAAAACTTAAGTGTCTTGAAGGCATTATGCAACTACAAAAAGATCCGAGTGTTAATTGATAAACTTTCCTATTTCCAGTAAGGATATTTCAAAAAACTAAGCCTCCATTGATCCAGAAAAGGCAGTTACCTGTTCTTCCATCATGGAACCAGATATGGATCCAATTGCCCAGCATAAAGTATTCAAATTGTTCCAATTCCAATCTTCACCACTCAGTTGTTTACTTAATTTCTTCAGCATCTATGTGGCACCAAAAAGGGAAGACAGCAACATCTATATTAAGATACCACACTTCATCGTATAGAAGAGAAGCAAATAAAAAACCAATATACATTCACTAAAGATATGCTTGTTCTCTCATCTGATACCTTAAATGTACTATATTCACTATACTCGTTTTTTCATCTGAATATCTTGATGTACTTCACAAAAGAGAGGTTAAGAAGTAAACAAGCTGAAGCAAGGAAGATATTACAACTGTGAAAGCATGCAACAAATCGGTAACACAACAAAAGGAAACCCAAGGCAGAAAAGAAAAAAATTACAAAGAAAGTTGTCTTTTCACAAAGCAAAGTTCTTGAAAAGGCTAACCGTTATACATAGTAGGAATACTGGAGCAGATCAGAGCTCTAAAGAAAGCTAAACGAATTAATTCATTTATTAATCACACATTATGAATCTAAAGCTTTAAACTAAAAAGAAAATAGCTGAAAGATGTGACAGTATTCCTAAGATAAATTCCAGAGTCAATGAGTTCAGTGACAAGCTCTTACCTGCTTTTCAGTATCCTCGTGATCAAGATGTGACAAATAGATTAGTGTTTCCCTCATAATCTGCATAATTGCATTTTGATTAACCTTAGAAACTGGTGTCAAAAAATAGTCGAAAACAGAGAATTAAGGCCAATGCATATCTACTAAAACATAAGATCTCCACAACAAAAACATACTGATACTGAAAAGCAGTTTGAAATTTGACATCCTGCCCATTAACAGAATAGGCCTAGCCTTGGACACTGTTAAAGCAAGCATTAAAACTAACAACCAAATGTTAAATGTTTTGAAATCTTGTATTAAAAAAATTTACAGTACCACGGCAAATTATGCACATTATATATAAACCGATCTTTTTCAGCATGTAAAATGAAGCTGCACCCACAAATCATGCCCTATGCACCTCAAGTCTATATCTTGATTATCCACAGTTCAATCACGGACATAAAAGTTTCATTTTTCAAAATTTCAAAATAATCACCGGTACACACTTTAATCAACACTCTATTTGAGCTAGCACAAGGCCCTAAATACACTAATTGATTTCAAAAAAATGCTCCATGTCCATATTCAAAGGCCAATAAGAAATGATTACATAAATGCACCAGCCAAGTAACGATATATCACCTTATATTGAACAAGAACATCATTATCCTTCATGGTTTCACGAACAATATTACCATTTTCATCTTCAACTATCAAAACCTCCTCAGGTTTAGCCATACGACAGATCATAAGCATTCGCAACTTGGACATTGGAGTAGCATAAAGCTGCCTCCTCTGCAGAATTTGTGACCCTAAACCATCAACCATGCCATGTAGCAAAGGCATCTGCAGATTCCGAGAATTGATAGTCTAGAATCAGTAATCTCCATGGAAGAATGGAAGTGTTAAACAAGAAACTTGTAACCGATTCATAATGATGAAAATGCAAGAATTTCTAATATCTGCACATTATATATGTAAAATGAGAAAACAATGAACTACATGAAGCAGATAAGATTGTCTAAAAATATGAGCAGAGTGCAAGACATCGAACAAAATACACAAGAAAATTTTCAAACATCTAAAATATTGTCACACTTCTTATTGGATATTTACCCACATTTTTTTACTGAAAAATATGTGGGATAAGATAGTATCCCACATGGGAAAAGGCATTTTGAAAAAGGGAGGAGAAGAAATACATAGTAATGGATATCCTCCACAACAAACAAGAAAAAAAAAAACATCAATAAAACATGACAATACTATCTATATAAAAATCGATCCATTAAAGAGACTCCTAGAAAATTTACAGCTACTTCAGGGTTGTCTGAAATATGGTGTATTTCACAAGAGATGCAAAGGGATAATGGTATGTGTTATTGTAAGGCAACGAAAAACAGAAGTCAGAATTAGTAAAAGGAGAACCACAATGAGCAGAATGACACAATAGCTGAACACCACATTACTCCACTTGCCAACCACCATCTGGTAATAAATACATTCTACCTGCAGTCCCATCATGTTTACAGCCACTGCAGGGTTGTCCAAATTATGGCGTGCCTCGAAAAGCTCCAAAACCAAGGAGTTCCAATAGTCCAAGCAAACCTATAAAGCGTGCAAGGCAGCAAGACTAGTCATATTATCAGACTTGGAATTACATAATAATTCACATATACAGACATGCATACTACAACACCAGTACACGTGTGCACCCACACATACACATCGAGAAAGATGAACGAGAGCAAGAGAAGGAAAATAACTTCACCTTAAAAACCTCTGTGTCATCAACATAACAGATGTTAATTAGATACTCGAGACCCATTAGCAGAGCAGTTATGTTCTCCTGCGTAGACTCCAGCACTTGAATATGAGACTGCAAAGAGATGAAGGCATCTGTAATTTCATCTCTTTAACAGGATATACATGCAATCTTGAGACAATGCCTAGAGGCCTTGATGCAAAATACAGAGAAAGCAAAAATATCTCAAGCTAAGCACACAAATTCTACCATATGGATCTACTTTGCAAACTCATCATGACCCAAAATTGCAGTCATCAACAGTCAAGTTCAAAATATTCCATCAACAAGCAATGAGCTCACATATGAGATTAAGCTGTTTTTTTTTCCTGAATGATAGCACATTTAAGTCATCTTTTTGTCTTGTTCTATGAAACATAACAGAGATTCCTCAATTCAACAGTACAGCAGTTGGAAACAAATTGGAATCATTTTGATGGGGACAACAAAAGCAGAAATTGTCTTTTTCTGGACAAGGTTATTTCAGTAAATTTCCAGATTTACTGGAAAATTGTCTAGGTCTAGTATTTTAGTTCTCTTAAAGTTATTAGGTTTTCCTATTCTAAATAGGACTAGTTAGTGTTGTCAAAGGCAAAAGGTGCCAAGCTTGTAAGAAGCCCGAGGAGCTAGGCGCATGCCCGAATGAACGAAGGCGATATGCTATAAGTTAAAAATATATATATTATATTATATTATATAAATCTAAAATATGTATCTTCCCAATTAAGATTAGATCAGTAGAAAATCAAAAGAAAATATAAATTACCATTACAGTCATATAAAGTCATATTTTTCACCCTTGAAACAAAATAAGATAATTTAAAGTAGAAAGTACCAAATAGATTAAAAGCAAAATTAAATATCATCATCATTATTCATTAATCTTCGAAAACATCTCCATCCATGCTTTCCTCTCCTTCACTTGAATCCTCCATATTCTCCATTTCATGATTACAGTCAAACTCCTCATCTCTCAAACTATATAGCACTTGTTTAGAAAAAATTAAAGTATTAACTGTACAGATGTGTTGTTCTTTGACTCCCACTGTTGAAAAAAGAAAGTGTGGTTGGTGTTTCTCTTCTAAGTGTCCTTCATTGTCCGTTTGCCTCCCACTTTAATGATTTTTTTACCATAATCTTTGTTTTTTACAAAAACAAAAAAAAAAAAACCCTAAGTTGTTCTTGTGGTAAATTTAAAAAAAAATGGAGAAATAGGTCAAAACATAAATCATTTTTAAAAAATCCAACAAAAAAGGACGAGCTTCAAGCAAGCACTAGCCTTAGTGCCTTGCACCCACTCACAAGGCGCCCGCCTAGGCGACGCCTCATTGAAATCCAATGCCTAAGGCTAATAAAGGCATTGGGGCCTTGCCTCGCCTAGGCGAGCGCCTCGGCACCTCTTGACAACACCGGGACTGGTTATGTTGGAGGTTTAGGATCCCAAGTCCTTATTAGATTAGGAATGCTAAAACTCTATAAATAAGCATGTAATCTTCCAATATTTTGACTACAGTTGATGAATAAAATTTCAGCAATTTGCTTTTGATTGTGTTACTCAATCTCCCTTAGGAGTGACTCCTAAAAACCCTAGGTCTGAAGCTTAGGTTTTTCTGTCCTCTAGTTGTGACTCCTACTCCTAGAAACCCTATTAGTGTGACTAATAGTTTATACAATTCCCAGCATACAAAACCCTTCAATCTAACCTTAAAACACTTACCAATAATCCCTAAACAACCTCTCACACACACCTAATCAACCCTACAACAATTACCCATCAAAGATTCAGCCTAAATTCTCCTAAAATTACTTTCCACGCCACTGTTGATAGCCCTAAACAGCCATGAAATGCAGATCCAGAACAGCCCTCAAAGCTATCCTGCATCACATTTCTATGTCAAACATGTCCTTATCTTGGGCCACATTTTGTGAGAGGTTCAGAAACCATATCATCTCTTACAATTTTAACCCACCCCAACAGAGGTCCCTCCTCTGCTCTCATTGTCCATTGATTCCATTCTAATCAAAACAACCACATTGCTAACCATTACTGACATCTAAGAGTCTAATTATATCTAACATATGAGTGTTAAAACTACTTAGAACAAAAGGTGATTATTGTCAAGAAGCAATCAAAACAAAAACTACAAAACCATAATTTTTCTTTGTTCTAATATTCACATTAGCATTTCTTAGGCTAAGCCCTTAAGAATTTACAAGAGGAATTATTAACTTGCTGAGAAATGAATACTACCTTATAAAACGAGGTGAAAAACAGCGCCAGATTCTGAATGAATGCCTAAGCATGCAACAAAAAAGTCAGAGAAAATTAGTATCGAACATTAATCCTTGAGAGAACAAATTGCATTTTATTAGCAACACAGACTTGTTCTTCACTAGATCCATTTGCATAAGCCTCTGGGATATTAGTGGTTAGTGGAAGAATGGCCTACAAAAAAATTTTAAAAAAAAAAGAAGAAGAGGAAACAGAAGCAGCTTAGAAACAGATATCACAATTATATAAATTGATACGCATATCCCAATTGGGTTGGAGTTCCCATATCTGAACTAAGATGCCCCATTGTACCTGCAACTGGACCATGAAAAAATTATACATCTTAACATACTGTATGTTATAGAAATCCCCAAAATTAAGAGCCGCAACCTGAAAATTTCAGACAATAAACCAATCAACACTTAACAGTCCAAGAGAAAACATTCTTCTTTTGAAATGTTAACAGCAATACCTCTGTCAAACACTGAAGGGTAAGGTTCCGATAAGATGGCATTGGAAAAAATTTCAGAAGTGTTTCAAGCTGTAAAGCATAGCAGGAAGACAACATGTGATGTAAGTACATACCATGAGAACAAGAATAACTAATGCAAGTTGACACCTATAAATCCAATTGTTTCTGTAATAACTATTCTTTTCATGAAATTTTCTGTCTGAAAGCTATTGATGAAGATTTTACATACAATATTACATACCAAGGGAGATTCAAAAATATAACCCAAAGGAATCCAAGAAAGAAAAGCATGCAAGGTGGACAATGTTGCTCGAATAAGCTCGGTTCTTTGGGAAGCTGACAAGACATACAAGCATAGCTCATGGATGAGTTGAAACTCGCTGTAAACAACCAAACACAACTCTTAGTGAAATAAATTGCACAAATACATAACAAAAAAAGGGACAGTATGATAACAGAGAAGAGGTCAAGAAGAATTGCTGCAGTTTCATATAACATAAGTTGTCAGTGAAGTCCAAGCAATACACACACCAAGACTAGGGAAGCAGCACACTCTAAACAATCATTACAAAGTTATAGTGGCACACCATTTACCAATAAGCTAACTGTCAAGAATCGAGCAAGAAAACAAAGCATTTCAAGAAATACTCGAATGAAAAACAAGTGATATTTGTCTCAGTGTTTATCACTAGGTCAAGATGACTCCCACCATTTCCAACTTAAGTTAGAAACTAAACTCAAAAAAATCAAACAACTAGAATTCCTGTAGATTTCAGCAGCTCCTGCTGCCAATATTAACTGCCTTCGTGTGCACAGACACAAAAACACAATAAACACATATAGAGTAGCTTTGGGGGAGCTTTATGTTTAGGGCTGACATGTGAACAAGAACGAGCTCCATTTGGATAAACATATAGAATATTAAAGTGTTCATTGTATTTTATTTTCTTGGAATTATGATCAAGAAACATAAGAAAGGTGCTTAGTTGGAGTTGTTTTAGTAGAAAATTTCAATTATACGGTCTTTGGCATTATATCACACAAATCATATGCATGGTTAATTAAAGTGTTTTTCACATAAAAGAAATAATGTCTCATAGAATGATCGACATTGTTATTTATAATTTTTTTTTACAATGGTTTCCATTTTGAAACACCATGGATTTTGGTTCTGTGAAGTGAGGGATTTCAGAAACTTATAAATGATGATCCAAATTGAAAAACAAGCCATGCAAAAACAACTAGTTTTTATGTGTGACTATCCTGTAACTTCAAACCTCCACAAGGAAATAGATGGCACTACAGCACCTAGAGAAGTGAAAGCCCAAAGCAATTACCTGTTTAATGATTGTTTAAGCTCTTTGATCTTCTGTTGAGTCATCTCTCCTCGTGAGAAATCAAAAACTTCTTCACTAAGAAGCTGCAATAGCTTATATTAGCTACATATTGCAAAACAAAGTATCATCCAAATATGTGTTTATGTACAGAGAGAGAGAGAGAGAGAGAGAGAGAGACTTACTTTCAATATAACCATGCAATTCTCACAAATAGTTTCACTAGTTTTTGCTGCAGCAACAAGATCAGGGATAAAGCTTCGCCATCTAGCAGGCCACTCATGCTTGAGTATCTATATATGATCAGTTACAGAAATTATTCATGTTATAATAAGGTAATAACATGTGTTTGAATAAAACAAACCAAAACTAGCATTAACTATCAGTACAGAAATTATTCATGTTATAATAAGGTAATAAAATGTGTTCAAATAAACCAAACCAAAACTTACATTAATTAACGCTAAAAATATAAATAGAAAACTTAAAATTTTAATCCGAATAATAACTGAGAATTAAAGATTTCTTGAATTAAATGAAAACTTGAAAAACCACACTAGAGTGACTAGTTATAAATAAAAAGCAATCCCAAATAAGTGTCTCCAATTGCTATAATATAGTGCATGGCACGAGATAGGATATCCAAAAAATCACCAAAACTAACCATCAATGGATTCTTAGTTTTAATCATACCTGAACCAAAGTAACATTGAGCTTGTTTACATATAGCCTTTCCATCCGAAAAGAGGCCTCATTACTTGAAAGCTATTGAAGAGAAAAAAAATGGTAAAATTATCAATAACAGGTAACAAGAAGTTCAAGTTATGAAAGAACATAGTGAAGCTCAATCATTCCCAAAACTACAGCTTTGAGAAGTAAATACCTGTACAATGACTTCAGAAATGTAATTTTTCATTCCATCTCGTTGTTCAACAGGCAATGCATTCCATCTATACTTTATAACGCCCTCTAGGACCTACATAAAAATGTAAAACATCCAAAAACAGCTGCTCAGTCACTTGGTTCTCCAAAGCACTAAATCATCATCTAGTTAATTGCCAATACCACAAAAGTAAATGCATCAATCCACATCTTGGACAAGACTTACAGAAAAAACACAGTAATCTCTTGTAAAATCATCACCTCAAAGATATGAGTAAACAAAAATAAATGAATAAATTAATACTCCATAATGTATGCATTACATTGCATAAATTACAGAACTCCCCTTTCATGTGAAAAGGGTAGCTATGGACTTATTTTAGAAAAAATACAGAAGAAGAGTCAAAGCAAAAGGACATATATTCTCCCTAATTTCTATTGCAGATGAAGAAAAAACATTATTTAATATCAGTCTTGAGCCTTTTAAACATCATCAATTTGTGCCTTTTCCCTTGAGAGTAATGGGCTTCCTATACATATGCCAGACATCACCTTTGAGGTCTATAAGCTTCCTGTATGTTTTGTAGACATCAGTCATTAGGTTGTTCCTTTTATTAACACAACCAAGAAAATAATCCCCTAGGCTAAAGCCAAAAGAAAAGGGTATTCTTATGTTTATTTCCATTGCTTCTAGCCGTACCTCAAACAATATCTATTTTAGTAGATCATTAGATGTGTAAGCAATGGATGAGCATCCATAATTCCGACCCTGAGAAGGCATACAGACTCATCCACAAACATTTTATCGTGTCTACACTCTGCATAGTCCATCCAACCACTGATAGGGTATGTGAGGCTGCCCTCCTATGTCCTTGCAGGATCTTGGTGCATCTATAGTACTAGCACCTGGGCATATATCCAGGAGTATCATACCAGTGACAAGAGAGAGACCATCTTGAAAGTTCTTGAGGAGGTAATTTGACCAAAGCAGATGTCTTTATGCCCCATGATGTTTCTGAAAGATCTTTTTCAGCATCATCCAAATGGCTAAATTAACCTTCTATTCAATTCCTATAAGCATGTATAACAATCAAGCAATGCGCAATTTCTTTGCAGGAATGGTAGAAATGAAAACAGGATTCAGGTCAAAAGCTCAAGTTGGCACATGACTCTCTTCTACACATTGAAACACACATGCCTCTTTCATACAAATTGGAAACATCATTTTCTATCACTACAATGGTAGATAAAAGATTGGTTGTACTGCACAAGTGAGAATTAGAGCTAAGTTCTGTTAGGCTCTTTACTACAACATCTCAAAAACTGATAAAAAGAAAACAAGTCATCAAGCACCAACTACCATAATACTAGCTTAGTCACAACAGATGAATGCAACAGTCTCAGCTAGATTTAAACAAATATATATAAAAGTGTTCTAGAGCTTTCACAAGTAATGCCTACAGCTAGATGCCAAATTATGACTTAAATATCTGTAACAACAGACAACAAAGTTGAAGCCATGATGACTTGCTTCATAATTTACAAAAAGAATATCCTCCTAAGCAATAAATAAAAAAACAAAATTTCAATGCATCATATAACAACTAACCTGCAAGGCAAAGAACTTGGTGTTGAGGTTCTTTGTATTTTGTAGAATGTGCACCACTTGGAGCCACATATCTGGATTGTTTTGCAAGTCCTGCAAAATACGGTCAGCAGCTACCCTCTGTAGACAATAGAGAGGGGAGAAATTTAGCTCTGCAAGCAAAACCAAAACAACCAAAAACAGGAACCAAATTCGAAGACGTCTAGTAAAAAATGAGAAACACCAACCCCCGGTGCAATAGACAATTTGAGCAACAATAATAATCATTATTACCGCATTTCAAATTCAAAATGGAAATAAACCCATCTTTGAAACAAAATATAATACACTTCCATTCAATAATAATTAAGCAGGTCGCTCGCCCGTTCCTTCGTCCGTTTATTTTCACACTTTGCAGTACCAAATACAACATAAATAGCAAAATCCCTCTTAAGAGAGCTTTAAACCCTAAAAAAATATATAAAGTCCATTGCTGACTAGCTAAGTAGAAACACTCTTACTAAACCCTAAACCTAGGATTGAAGAAGAGTTGAATTGTTATATAGGCCTTCGCATTTGAAATGGAATAAAGAAAACCTGACCTCTTCTTTGGATCCAGTGCCATAGAAGGCAGCTACAGTAGCATCCAGTAAAGGAACATCAATCGCCTGACTTAAATCCCTAAATTTCTCTGCCGCCATAACCAAAGAAGCCATTATTACTGGATTTCAAACCCGCACAAAAACCCTCGCTGCTTCCACCACTGCTACTTCGACCAGCAAACCCTAAGAGAGAGACTAAACGGGAAGGCGGTGTTTCTAGAGAGGGAAAAAAGAGAGAGAAAGTGGAAGGGTTTTATGTTCGTTGTAGTGAGCGAACAGTTTAGAGAGAGAGAGAGAGAGAGAGAGGATAATTTATATTTATATATGCGCGAAAGACTGCTTGAATTTTAAGCAGAGAGGGGGAGAGATATAGACTTTGAATTTCTAGCTTTTTTATTTAACTTTCCTTTTCTCAATTTTTCATTTAATTCATTAATAAAAAAGCTTGTCAATCCCTAAAATTTTAAATTTTGATTCAATAGAACCCTCTTACAGTAGTTTGATAAGATCAAACTTCTACTTTTAGTTAACATTTAAATGATATCGCATACATCATTATATTTAAAAATATAAAATATAAAATTTGTTATTTTTTAATATTGTTTGTATTGAAAATGAAGAAAAATCATGAAATCATTTGAAAAGTTATGAAAACCACAAAAGATTAGAACTGTAATAAAAGAAACCCTAAAGCTCAAAGGAAGACTATTTTTACGTTTTTTGTAATGTTACTAGCTTTATACCCGCGCGATGCCGCGGGTCATTTTTTTTTCATAAAAAATATTAAAAAAATAAAAATTTAAAAATATTGGGTTTTTCTGCAAAGTTATACCCAAGAATCTTGGGTTTGGCTACAACGTCTGACCTAAGAGTAATATTTATAATATTAATAATAAAATTAAACTTGCATGACCCAAGTTTAAGTGAGTCTGGCTGTAACACCAGACCCAAGTTTAAGTAAGTCTGGCTGTAACACCGGACCCAAGAATACTGGATGTGGGTCTGGCTATAAAGTCGTGTCATAAAAATGTGATAATTAAATAGATTAATTAAAAAAAACAAAGAACAAAAATTAACAGGAAGGAAAAAACTAATGAAGAAAAGGAAAAAAAATTGAATTAATTGGGTCAACCTTTTAAACTAGGTTATCCCGTAAAACCTGGGATTTGCGTTATGAAAGTTTGATAACTAAATAGAAAAAAAAATGACGGGTTTACCTAGAATTAACCGGGTTAACCCATCAAATCAAGTTAACCCGTCAAGCTCAGGATACGTGTTATGAAAGTATGAAAGTCTGATAATTAAATAGAAAGAAAATTAACTTTAACAAACTAAACTAAATGAAAAAAATAACTCGTCAAATCAGGTTAACCCATCAAACCCGAGATTCGTATCATGAAAATCT
>Ga0307509_10009080_pt1 | contig 12506 bp, 14 predicted proteins | sample 10_EM_MG_FD_202245 | JGI IMG/M metagenome (GOLD analysis project Ga0307509, IMG submission 202245) | Populus trichocarpa ectomycorrhiza microbial communities from riparian zone in the Pacific Northwest, United States - 10_EM | ecosystem: Host-associated > Plants > Roots > Unclassified | place...
AAAAAGTAGAGCAGTAGTAAAAAAGTACATGGAAAGTAAAGGGGTTGGCTTGTCACAAGTAGTCTGTACTTTCCAAATTTTTACTTTTTTTACACAAAAAAAGCAATAAAAGCAGTAAAAGTAGCAACAAGCAAATGAGGGGTTTTCCTGATGTGGTCGGTCCAAGCCTCTGTGTTACAACCGTTACGATTTTCCTCGCGCGATCTCGGCCTTCAGGAACGCGGCTCTCTTGCCTCTCCCTGGCGCCTTCGCTTTCCCCTCGGGAACGCGGACCCGTCTTGGACGTCAGACCATTACCGAACCCACAGTAGCGTGGACTTTCCACTTGCGATACTGCCGGTACAATGGTGTGCGCCTTTGCGGCAAGCGCTTCAGGGATGAGTGGTTACAATTCAAACTGAGACATGATATATATATGCGTAAGTGGTGAGGACAAAGGCGCATGATGCACGGTGCGTCATGCAAAAAACAGGATCAGCGGAAACTTGAACTTGTCAGCCAAATCGGGCAATCGATCCGTCAGTTTCCAGGTTCCGGCAAAGGCCGCTTTCGTGAACCGCAGTTCGACGTATTGCTCATTGCAGGACCATCGGGTTTCCTTTAACCTGGGATGTCTTTCGCCACCGACCCAGCTGGACTCATTGATAAAAACTCGAAATCCATGAGTAGCCCTCGTCTATTTACCAAAGTCCCATAACGGTGCCCCCATTTCTGCCCCGTGATTTTGACCGCTGACTCACTGCCTTATCCGTCCATATCAAAAGCTCCGACGAACCTGGGATGCCACTATCAGGCTGAACACGTGTTACACGAGGCGAAGTCCTTTGTCCTCTTCCCCCAAGGACCATTCCTAGCCTGTCATCCACAGGCATCCCATATCGCCACTATGTCCCACAATCTTCCTCAGACCTCGTCAAGCACGAGCTATCAACTCATCTTCGACAATGCTTTAGAGGCCTATAAAAAGAAAACTGGGAACGACCTCCCATCGGATCCACTCCTTCGCAGACTCGCATCCTGCAATTCTCCTGATTCTGTCATCGATGTGCTGCGAGAGCAAGTCCCCGAATTTGACCAATCTCGGAGCGGGCTTACAACATGGGTCAAACCCACCATAAACGTTCTATACATGTTCTCATCAACGATTGGCGACGCGGTCAGCCTGGTAAGCATCGCATCAGGGTCATCATTCAAGGTCGCGCAATGACATCTGCTTTCCAGGCATACCCACCAGCGGGAGTGATATTCACGGGCATTGCCAGTCTTCTCTCGGTGGGTGTCTGTCCTGCCAACTTTCATGCGCTCGTTTGACGCTCATATCCCCAGGTGGTTCAAGACATAAGCGCTAGTCGGGATGCATTCCTGGATATCTTCGAACGGATAGAGAATGTGTTCAGAAGACTTGAGACTTACACTGAGCTCCCCCCGACGAAGGAAATGACGGATATAATCATAAAGGTCATGGTCGAGGTGATCCACATCCTTGCCCTCGTGACAAAGGAGATCAAACAAGGAAAATTAAGTGAGTTAAGCCTCTATGACTGACTATCCCTCTCGAGCTGAACGGCTTGCAGAAAAATTCTTGAAGAAGGTAGCAGGAAGGTCGGAGATCGATGACGCGCTGCGGAGGCTGGATAAATTGACGCAAGAAGAACACCGCATGGCGACTGCACAAGATCTGAGGGCCACACGCGGCGTTCGTAACAAAATGGATGTTGTCGTTAATGGTGTGTAGCTTGTTTTCCCTTGGTCACCTGTCTATTCCCCCCTAACCAGCTTTCGGCTAGATGCCGAGCATATCAAAGGAGAACTCGGACAAGTAGTCGTCCATGTGGACGACCAGAAGTGTTCGTCACCCCATAACTCTTCCGTGGTTGGCCGTGGTGTCTTAGCTTGTTTTACAGGGGACCAACTGCGGGATGACCTCGCAACTTGGCTCTCTCCTCCGGACCCATTCACAAATTACAACACCGCCAGCGATTCTCGTTATGGTGGCACTGGTGTATGGTTCACGGAGAGTAGTGGGTTCAAGAAATGGAAAGATTCCATCGCTTTGTTGTGGATCTACGGGAAGCGTACGTTCTCCAGAACTCTGCGCACTCGGGTTGCCTTAAGAATCTGCATGTTCTCAGCAGGTGCTGGTAAAAGTGTTATAACGTACGTCATCCTCCAATTCCTTTTAGCAGGATGGCCTACATCTCGACCAGTTCTGCGATCATCGAGGATATCAAACACATCTCTAACACTGGGTCAGTATACATGGCCTTCTTCTTTTTCGACTTCAAGGATACTAGGAAACAAGATCCCCGTGGTTTACTCTCTTCTGTCATCGCCCAGCTCAGTCGGAGATCTCAGTCCTTCTATAACATTCTATTCAACTTCTATTCTGAGCACGAGAAGGGCTCGCAACAACCCAGTATCGGCGCGCTTACAAAGTGTCTTGAAGACATGATCAAGGCCTCGGGAGATGTACCTGTCTATCTCGTCCTTGATGCCGTTGATGAATGCCCCAATACAAAAGGGGTGCCCTCACCGCGTTGCCAGGTGCTCGATCTTGTGGAGAAGTTGGTCAAACAGGGTCATTCACGATTACATCTTTGCATTACCAGTCGACCCGAAGTTGACATCAGAACTTCCCTTGAGCCCTTGACATCACCGTCTAACCGCATATGCCTCCATGGCCAAATCGGACAAAAGAAAGACATTGTCGACTTCGTCCGTGGAGTTGTTTACTCCGACGAGAACATGCAGAGATGGCGGGATGAGGACAGGCAATTGGTTATCGAGATGCTTTCGGAAAGGGCCAATGGCATGTGAGGATACTATTGTGTGTTTAGGACCCTTTCTCAGATTTCTGCACAGGTTTCGTTGGGTGCATTGCCAACTTGACGTCCTGCGGCAATGTTCCCCATCAAGCGTGAGGGTTGTTCTGGCGGGATTGCCGGAATCTCTGGACGAAACGTACGAGCGGATACTACAGCAAATTCCGAAGCCGGACCAAGTGCATGCCCATCGACTCTTGCAATGCCTCGTCGTGGCTGCCCGCCCGCTTAGCGTGGAAGAATTGGCAGAGGTACTTGTGATTGACTTCTCTGGGACAGGAATGGCCTCGATGATCGATGAGAACGTGCGGTGGGAAGATAAAGAGCGAGCTGTATTGTCCGCATGTTCCAGTTTGATCACTATCGTCAAAGACTGGGGTTCGCGCCGAGTTCAATTTTCACATTCCTCTGTCAAAGAGTTCCTCACATCCGATCGCCTCGCTGCCTCAACAGTGGACACTTTACGTTACCACCATGTCCAGCTCGAGGCTGCGCATATTATGATGGCCCAGGTTTGCCTCAGTGTCACCTTCCAGTTAGACAACCACATGGACAAGCGCATCAGGAGCTATCCGCTGTCCAGCTACGCTGGTAAATATCTTGTCAACCATGTGGAGTTTGAGAATGTGATATCAAGTATTCGTGTCGGGGTGGACAAACTGCTTGACAGAGATAAACCGCATTTTTACACATGGGTCTGGTTACAGATTGGCGATCGAGACCCGCGGGACCCGCATACCTCGGAGATGGACCGGAGCGTGATGGGTCCTCACTATTCTCTCAGAACTCCATATCATGATGATACGGAGCCTAGGCACCCACCACGACTACCTCCCCTCTACTATGTTTCAGCGCTTGGACACCTCTGTCTGGCACGTCACCTCATTTCGAAGTGCTCACAAGACCTATACGTTAGGGACAATGAAGGCTGCACCCCATTACATATCGCGGTGCTTGCCAGGAAGGAAGGAGTTTTGCAGCCATTGATCGAGCACTCCGTAGACTTGAACATCCAGGACATCAATGATCGGACTCCACTCCACATGGCGGCATACATGGGGCTCGTCAAGGCCACTAGAATGCTTCTTGAGCGTGGCGAGCCTCTCAAGGCTCATCTCAATGCGAAGGATGACAACGGCCATACGCCCCTACACTTAGCATCGCGGCGCGGTCATTTTGACGTTGCAAGATTATTACTAGAGTTCGGAGCGGACGCGGATGTACAGGATAACGACACTATGACCCCACTTCTTTTGGTATCAACATATCGTTTGGGCACTAATTCCCGAATCACGAAATCTGCACAGGTGCTACTGGAGCATGGTGCAAGCGTCCACATGCGGAACAAAAACGGCCAGACGCCACTACACGTGGCATTGCATCATGGCCTTTCCGACATTATGGCATTATTGCTGAACTTTGGCGCGGATGTGGATGCACTGGTCAACGGCGCCACCCCACTGCTTTTGGTATCACAATCACAACTCCCCATCCATGGTGATGACTCCAAAATCGTCAAAACTGCACAGGTGCTACTGGAGCATGGTGCAAGCGTCCACGTGCGGAACCACAATGGCCTGGTGCCATTACATGCAGCATTACATAACGGTCTTTTCGGCATGATAGCATTCTTGCTGAAATTTGGCGCGGATGTGGATGCACAGGACAATGACTCCATGACCCCACTGCTTTTGGTATCACAATCACGACGCCCTATGTATGGCGATGATTCCCAAATCACCAAAGTTGCACAGGTGCTACTGGAGCATGGTGCAAGCGTCCATGTGCGGACCAAAAGCGGCCAGATGCCATTACACCTAGCATTGCATCATGATTTTCTCGGCATTGTAGCGTTGTTGCTGAAATTCGGCGCAGATGTGGATGCATATGACAATGATGCCCTGACTCCACTGCTTTCGGTATTACAATCTTGTCGGGGAAATGATTCCAAAATCACCAAAACTGCACAGCTGCTACTGGAGCATGGTGCAAGCGTCCAAGTGCGGAACAAGAGCGGCCAGATGCCATTACACTTAGCATCAAGTCACGATTTTCTCGGCATTGCGGCATTATTACTGAAATTTGGCGCGGATGTGGATGCACACGACAATGATGCCACAACCCCACTGCTTTCGGTATTGCAATCTTGTCGAGGAAATGATTCCAAAATCCCCAAAACTGCACAGCTGCTACTGGAGAATGGTGCAAGCGTCCGAGTGCGGAACAAGAGCGGCCAGATGCCATTGCACTTAGCATCAAGTCATGATCTGTTCGGCATTGTAACATCATTGCTGAAACTTGGCGCAGATGTGGATGCACGTGATAATGACGCCATGACGCCACTCCTTTTGGCATTGCAATCTTGTCGGGGAACCAAGACGGTGCAGGTACTACTGGAGCATGGTGCAAACGTCCGCGTGCGGAACAAGAGTGGCCAGGTCCCATTGCACTTAGCGTTGCGTCATGGTGTTTTCGGCATTGTAACATCATTGCTGAAATTTGGCGCGGATGTGGATGTACATGACAACGACGCCATGACGCCACTCCTTTTGGCATTACAATATCGTTCGGGCGATGATTCCAAATTCACCGAGACTGTACAGGTGCTACTGGAGCATGGTGCAAGCGTCCACGTGTGGAACAAGAGTAGCCAGACTCCATTACACTTAGCGCTGCATCATGAATGTTTCGGCATTGTGGCACTATTGCCGAAATTTGGTGCGGACATCAATGCACAGGACAACGACATCATGACCCCACTGCATTTAGTATCGCAATACCGTTTGGGCGATGATTCCCGAAGTGCCAAAACTGCACAGCTGCTCCTGGAGCATGGTGCAAGTGTCCACATACGGAACAAGAATGGCCAGACGCCATTACATTTGGCATTGCATCATGGTTGTTTCAGCATTGTAGCATTATTGCTGAAATTTGGTGCGGATGCGGATGCATGTGACAATGACGCCATGACCCCACTCCTTTTGGTATTACAATCTCATTGGGGTGATGATTCCAAAATCACCAAAACTGCACAGGTGCTAGTAGACCATGGTGCAAACGCCCATGTGCAGAACAAGAGCGGCCAGGTGCCATTACACTTAGCATCACATCATGGGCTTTTCTGCGTTGTCACATTGTTACTGAAACTTGGCGCGGACGTGGATGCACAGGACAATGATGACATGACCCCACTCCTTTTGACATTACAATCTTGTCAGAGCAATGATTCCAAAATCACCAAAATTGCACAGCTGCTACTGGAGCATGGTGCAAATGTCCACGTGCGGAACAAGAGCGGCCAGATGCCTTTACACATAGCACTGAATCGTGATTTTTTCGGCATTGTAGCATTACTGCTGAGATCTGGTGTGGATATCAATGCACAGGACAACGACACCATGACTCCACTGCTTTTAGTATTGCAATACCACTGGGGCGATGATTCTCGAAGTACCAAAACTGCACAGCTGCTCCTGGAACATGGTGCAAGCGTCCACATGCATAGCAAGAATGGCCGGACTCCATTGCACTTAGCATCGCAACATGTACTCTCTGGGACCGTGGAAATTTTACTGAGATTCGGTGCAGATGTGGACACACAGGATAACAGCAGCAATACCCCGCTGCATTTTGCAGTATCATCTCCGTTCCAATGCAAATTTACCAAGTCATTTCTTGACAATTCCCCATTGCTTTGGAGTGTCATTAAGACCATAAAGCTACTACTTGAAAATGGTGCAAATATCCAAATTCAGAATGTCAATGGAGAGACTCCATTCCAGGTTGGATTAATGAGAGGAGAGCAGGAGATTATTGACATGCTATATCAGGGAAAACCTACTTTGATAATTTCAACAGGCTAGTGATAAGTTGTGCATACCACTGTGTAAGGTGCTCATTGCCAACACCTCTGTGACATGCCTGGCTGATCCACTGAAATTTAGGCAGGAATGTAGGGGAAACAATTCTGAATCTGTGATTTTTGGTCTTTTGGGTATCTAGTTTAAATTCAGACTAGTTTTTATGAATGACCAATAGGGTCATTACATTAACATGCTGATTGATCTTTTGTGAGCTTTCGTCTGTAAGGCCAAAACGCTTGACACCATCCCTCCACTCCTTGATAGCTGCAAGGTGATCCAACTCTCTGGCCACAGTCACTATGAAAAGTTGCACAACAGCATTGCATGATGCTTCCTCCTTCCAAATCAACTTGGGTTGAATGGGCTGTCTGACAAACGTGTTCAACTAAATGAGCCAGTGCTCCTTTGTGTGGTCACATGTGGGAGGTGGGTGTATGTGCACCTAAGCATGTGATTGGTGGCATCATGTGTTTCAAGGCTATTGAGTGGATGGCACATGTTGAGGGTCATGGACTACTACCACCATCACAGCCATCCTTGCTGTGTTGGACGCCAATGGCACATTGATGGAAAATGTCAGAAACAGAGACTCTGGATATGATACAGTCATTGAGGCAGACAAGCTTGAAAAGTTCCTGGGGTTGTCACAGCATGACCACAAGGACCATGACCACAAGGCAAGATGTGGGGTTGTGGGGGGCCCAGTCATGACTGGAATGGGCAAGATCATTTCTCCTCCCGTTTCTTGCAGAAGGGTTGACCTTTTAACCTGGGGGTAGTTATGCAGGTTCTGAAGGAGAGTGTGGAGCTTGTGCTCAGTTGGATCAAGACATATGCATACAACCTTGGCATTACCACTGAGCGTGCGCAGGATCAGTTATGGATACCAGATATTACCATAGACCTACATCTGCAGCTTCCTGCAGGTGTGCAAATGAAGTATGGACCTAGTGCAGGCCAGGGTGTCCCATGGTACATAGTTCAAGGTTCGTCTTGACATGGTAAGTGGTGACCCAGTACTAATTAAGGCAGTCTGGGGAACAGGTCTGTGCAATGTATCCCTTCTGACATGAAAGCATGTCCCACCTACTGCTGCCATGACTGGGGACGTGCGTACTAAATTTTTCTACCCTCTGTAGGCACTCAAATTTCTGACATGTGACTGTAGATTGCCCTCTGTGGATGCATCTTGCATGTGGGGATTGTGGAAAAGGAATTAGGTGCAGACTGTGCAGGAACCAGCAAGGTGATCCTCCTGTTGGCAAACAGGAATGATGGTGAGCACAATGTGCCAAAGGAGGTGCGGGTGCACATGCAACTTGTGTTTGCAAGGACAGTGTGCAAGGTTCTTGATGCAGCATTGGTGTTGGCATGTTGCCCTGGTGTGCAGATATGCATCATCCACTTGTCTGAGCAGGCTTTGAAAAATGATAGGGAATAGTTAAACTAATGGTATCTCATGCTCCACATATTTGTGGACAACCCCATCCCATCTGTATTTGCAAATCACTTTGACCCCCCTCAGCAATGCCACTTAGCTTGTCTCTGCCCCCCCAACCCTACTTAAAGAATACTGTATAGAATATTGCCATCATTTCATTATTGTTGGCTATCTTGCTCTGTTTTCCCTTCCATGATTTGGGTGAGAAAACTTGTCAAAGTGGGCCATTACTTTGTATGGCAGGTCCAAGTTCTTGTAGAATGCCTTACTGGCACAGACATGTGCTGTATGGCACAAACACAACACAAATAACAATGGCAACAGCCACAACAATTGTGCAGAATTTTCATCACCCAAAGTCATGCACACCACAACACATCGGCAACAGCCACAATTGGCCCAAACATGACAAAGACAACATGGTTTGGCAATGGCTGCAACAAAAGTGCAGAATTTTTTTGCACAGTGAGCACCAAAAATCCCAGCAGGACAAAATGGCTTAAATACCTTGTTCTCTAAAAGAGAACTCAGAACATACTTTTTTCTTTTATACATTTGTACAATTGTGCACATTGGCCTTTGCAGGAGAATTGCACTATAATTCTCTCCTCTTGCTCCTTTACAATACAGCATATCCTATCACTGTGTTTCAGTGGTGCCTCTAATTGGCCAGCGCTGTCAGCATATCCTTGAGCATCTCAGTACTCAGTACTCAGTACTCAGTGATGGTTTTGGCACTTACTTTATGGGCATGTCATTTTTATGGGTGGTGATGTGCCCCACCCAGCTCAAAGCCTTTGTGGCAGGCAGCTGAGCCATAAAAAGGCCTAAAAGCCCAAGCAAGCCAAGCTGAGCCAAGCACATAAGATGGCTTTGGAAGGCCCAAGGCCTGGTTCAGCTAGCTGAGGCTTTCAGTACCTGCAGGATATAAAAGTCTGCCATTACTATCAATGGTCATGCAACAATGCTCTGGGAAGTCTGGATCACGCCAAGGGCTGCTTTTGTGTACTGCTCCAGGCCAGTCCTTCTGCACACCTGCAGGAAGGTGCAGGTGCAAGTCTATCTTTTTTTTTTTTGGATTAACATGTGCCTCAGGGTGCAGAACCCCATGTAGCACTTCTGATTCAGTATATACATGTTGGTGGCTTGTCTTTATTTACATATTTAAATAAAAAGAATAGTTCATCTCCCCCTACAGGTAGTATGGCTGTCATTGTGTAACAATCTACTTAGGTACATTGGCAAGTCTATCGTAGCATCTGGTATCCGTAACGGATCCTGCACACCTATTGGTGATACCAGGGCCTTATGCATGTATCTTGACCCAACTGAGCGCAAGCTCCGCGCTCACCCTGAGAACATACACAACCTTACCCAAGTTAAAACATTGACCCTCCTGCAAGAAACAGGAGGAGAAAAAATGCACATTACCAAGTGACCCTGTGAACTTAAGTTTCTCAATACTTGGTGTTGCTATGCACCCAACTGAAATGATCTTGCCCACGCCAGCCATGGCCACACAACATCTCGCCTCAAGGTCACAGACCTCATCGTCATGCCATGACAGCCCCAGGATCTTTTCAAGCTGGTCCCTCTTGATGACTGGATCGTATCCAGTGTCACCATTTTTGACAGTTCGGATCAACGTGCCATTGGCGTCTGACACAGCAGGTGAGGACGGCTGTGACGATGGTGGTAGTCCCCAGGCATCAACATGTGCAGTACACTCCATGGCCTTGAAATGTACGACCCCACCAATCGCATGTCTGAGAGCACATAAACCCGCCTCTTGCATATAGTGTGAATACATGAAGGAGTGGCAGTTCAGTTAGTTGAACATGTTCTTGAGACAGCCCATTCTGTGCAAATTGCTTCAGAAGGGAGAAACGTTGTGTGGTGTTATTGTGCAACTTTCACTGTGACTGTAGCCACAGAGTTGGAACACCTTGGAGCAATCAAGGAGTGGTGGAGGGATGGTGTCAAGCATGTTGGCCATACAGATGAAAAGAACTTGTGAAAGATTGGTCAACATGTTAATGTAATAATCCTATCAATCGTTCAGATTGTGCCAAGACCTGGAATGTCAGGAAGTGTTAAGGGACATATATTGAAAGCGACGTTTTGTTCCAGATCAAGCACCTGGAGCAGGGCCGGTCACCATGACAGTCTGGCAGACCAACTTTGTCGATCTTATCTCTATTGTTTCTGGGCATTAAATCCTGATCTAAGAAAACGCAAGTAAGACACTCACAACAAGAAAACAACATCCATGTGACTAGCTTTGGGCAGCACCTGTGCCAGTAAACCAAACCCACTGGCAACATATGTCTGCCGGTGGCCCCAGATCTCAGCCTCATCGTGAACGCTGCCAGGGCGATTCGCTGAAACGGTTGGCTAAGTGCGCAGGTAATTGACTGTCCCAACAATGTCCCCCCTGTCACTGGTGGTCTGATGAACCTGTCCATTATATGTCTGTGAGGTTATCGGGCTATAGCGAGTGTTGAATGAGTTATGTGCAGAAAAATTGAGGCTTTGACAGTTTTGGCCGCTTTGTGGGCCCCTTGTACTTTGCTTGAAGTTGGTGACGGAATGAGCATCATAATCTCCCCTGCCTTGACAAGGGTTTTATGCTCTTTGACCTTCTACCTGTCACTTGCGGAGGGACACTCAGTTACCTTCTTGAGTGTCACTCCCTGCCCCTTGGTCTGTTCCATCCCAGCCTCTTGTGTAATCAAAGCTTGGAGACAGATAACAGTAAGGTACTTGATCAATTGTCATTTAACCTTGTTGAGCCTGCATCAATTTGCAACTTTGCGTTCAAGAGAAACTCAGACCTTGTAAGGGCATCCGAACCTGCTGGTGGGGAAACCCAAGTAATGCGGTGAGCAATTCAAGCTGGTGGCAACAGAGAAAGCCGTTTCAGGTCAGGTAAAACACAAGAAGAGAGCAAAAAAGTGGTGGTATGCACATAGTTCTTTACAAGGCCATGCTCTGTGTCCTGTAGAGAAATTTGTTTGAGGCAGCAAGCCACAGTCGATGCTATGAGGTGGATATTGTACCTGAAGGTATAGCGCCGACCAGATGGGCAGTGCTTCCAGCTCGTACCCACCCTCCACTGCATTTGTAGTACCGCAAAGATTGGAGTTGCCAACTTTGAGGCATTGCAATTCGGCATTAATAGCAGCAAGCTGCTGGTGCAGGAAGAGCGCCTTCTGTTGCTTGGGACAGTGATTTGTCAACAGCTGTGTTGGTCTTTAACTTCAGCAATGAATAGCCACTTTGTCAAAATGGTGGTGGCATGTTGCCATGGTGTTGGAGGTGCAAGGATTGTGATTCAATGGAGGGAATGACTAGAAATTAGAAGTTCGCAAGTAGTATGTGTTAGTATTTGCAGTGGAATTACAATTTTATGGAAACATAGATGGGAGTAGAGGAACACATGGGTCAGGATCAATTCCAAAATATAGCCAAAACAAGCATTTTTCGCAAGATGTATGGGTCAAATGTGGGTGACATAAGTTGCAATAAGGGAGATGAGACAGAAGAGCAGATCGACAGACGGGCCTGAGATGGGGAGCAGACAAAATCAGGTCGTCAAATGGCAGAAGGGGTGCTCACTGAGTTTGCCCACATGTTCTGTGCTGATGGTAGGTACAAGTGCATCAGCCCTCTCTGGTTCCGTCTTGTCGACAAGCTGTGCAATGCGAGTCCAGCTCTCGCGCTTGCGTGCTGACTGTGAAGTCTCCTGCTGGTAGTGCAAGAAAAGTGCCTTCTGTTGCTTGGACAGCGATTCCTTATCGGCTGCGGCGATCTTTGTATTGACTTCAGCTATGGTTAGCTGCTTCTTGGAGGTGCAAATATGGTAATTCAGTGGAGAGAAGGGCTAGAAATTGGTAGTTTGCAAGTCATATGCATCAGTAGTTTGTCGTGGAGTTATGAGTCTACAGAAAGAAGGATGGGGTGTGGAGGGACAATGGGTCAAGACCAATTCCGAAATATGACCAAAACAAGCGTTTTTTGCAAGATGTGCAAGTTGAATGCGGGTGACACAAGTCGCGATAAGGGACCTGAGGAAAAAGAGTAGACTGACAGCATCTGGAAAAACCTCAATGGTAAAGTTTGCATAAAGTGACTGCATAGTACAAATCATTCCCAATATATCCAAAAAGTACTATATTTTGATCATAATAGATTCATTCGGAACACTAGTTTTCAATCATGTCATTTTTGTAAAATTTCTAATCTTAGATCATGTAACTTGTAACAATTAACAAAGTATTTGATATGAATGTTTATCAGTAAAATCATTAACAAAGAAGGTGTTACAAAGATTGAGTACATTGCTATGTGTCCACTCCTGTGGTGCAGACGGGCCAAATC
>Ga0307509_10009081_pt1 | contig 12505 bp, 15 predicted proteins | sample 10_EM_MG_FD_202245 | JGI IMG/M metagenome (GOLD analysis project Ga0307509, IMG submission 202245) | Populus trichocarpa ectomycorrhiza microbial communities from riparian zone in the Pacific Northwest, United States - 10_EM | ecosystem: Host-associated > Plants > Roots > Unclassified | place...
TTCCGTCGACAATACGTAACAGACCTGGATCAATGGCGATTCTGCTTCTTGGGCTATTGCCCATTCCGCCCAAGCTCGCAAAGTCCTCTAGGGCCGACAAACTCCAGAGACTGATAAATGCCGACACCCGCCGTGGCGTATTCAAACTCATTTTTGCGCCATTGAAAGGTGCGGCGCGGGAGGGTGCCCCTATTGATTGTGCTGACGGCAAGATCCGGAGATGCTTCCCGAAAAGGTCAGGGTGGATTGCGGACAATATGGAAAACGTTACCCTAGACAGGATCAAATCCAACGCCCGTCCTAAACGTGAGGTGCCTCCAGAGGAATTAGGAAGCCGAGCCGGCCACCATCGTGCTAGAGATTACGCAAGATACAAACGCTACGAACGTGAAAACCCGTCCCTAGATTCCGAGACCCACGACGCTGCTCACGCTCGCTACACGAATGAAACTCAGGGTATCAAGAGTGGGCAAAACATTTTTCAAGGACTCGTGAGAGTTTCGACGCCTGATCTGCACTAGCCGGATATGCTCCATACAATATATCTAGGACTCTTCAAGCATATGATGGACTGGATTCAGGGATTTCTCAAAAAACATGCGTGACAGCAGGCCTTCAACGAAGCCTGGAAAGCTTTGCCCCCTTACCCGAGATTGTTTGTCCCCAAAAAGGCCTACAGGGAGGTTACGCAGTGGCAAGGAAAAGAGATGAGGAATCTCGGGCTTTCTTTGTTGGGAGTTCTTGCTGTGGTGTTGAGACAGCCTGATAGTACGTAGGTGCAACCCTTCAGACATGCGCTCACCTGTGTCAGGTCACTGCTTGACTTCACCATGATAGCTCAATACCAAAGTCACACACCCGAGACTATATCTTATATGGAAGAATATGCGACGCAGTTCCACGAGACCAAGGACATCTTCTTGGAGTTTCGCATATCCAAACGGACGCAAGAGAAGGCTGATAAGTAGCGCAAGGAGCTGCGTCGTCAGAGAGCCCAAATAAGAGAGCGAGTGCCCCCATCCCAAAGGCGCCGGATCCGTGACCACGATCGTGAAGAAGAGAACGACCAACGTATGGAATTGATACATTCAAATCTAATTTCAACTTTGTTAAGATGCATCTAATAAGTCACTTTCCCGATCACATCTACATGTTCGGCAATATTCCCATGTATTCTACCGAGTATTGAGAGCTCGCACATAAGGAGCAAATCAAGGATGGCTGGCGACGCTCAAATAAAATCAACGCAGCACGATAGATACTAAGCAGCGACGGTCGACAACATGCGATCCACATGAGACGTTTGAACTTGGAATTCCTTCAACGTGCAGGAGCTGATTTACCAACTAAGGTAGTAGAACATTGAGAGAAGACCAGGCCCGTGCCAACCCCACCAGCCCATCGTAGGATTCTGAAGGGACGTCGTGATAATATCTACGACGTCGTTGATTTTGGCAGAGCATGCGATATATCCCCGGAGACGATTTGTCGGGAATTGATACGATATAGCTGACCGAGCCTGCCTCCCGAGCGCCGACTGCCGGAATATCCTGCGATACTTCGAGCTTTGCCGGTGGAACTACTGACGCAACTGGTGATCCCGGTTCTTGCGTTCCAGGAGTCAAGTGTTTACCACATATACAGGGTCCGATGCACGGGTGCTCGACTCTTCCGTAACCAGACCAGTCGGAAAGATTGCGTTTGGATACAGCCTGGTGGGGAGAATATGTATGGTGTGCTCAGGGGTCATCTCCCGGCAACACTCATAGCTCTGTTCAAAATCCGGTCTGGCTATATGCAGCAGGATACGGTCTATCGCCTTGCCGGGGTTCAATTCATGAGCCTGGTAGACTCCAGATGACTGTCGGACGTACACAGTCTGGTAACCATTCAGCTCAGAGACGTTACCCGAGAGCTCACAATTGTGGATATCGGGACGATCTTAGGCCTGCCGCATCTGATACCGGAGACAGACAGGCGCTGGCTTGTCAACAGTCGGATCGATTTACGCACGTTTAACGAGATCTATTAGGATCACAGAAGGGGCTTGTATAATAAAATAAACTCGGGGAGCGAAGTTGCCTAGATGTGGGCTAGATCGCTCCCCGACCGAGATGTAGCGTCACGATCACGACTAGACGATAAACGTGTATAATAGATAACTATATAGTAGAGATATAGACATAGAGGAATAGAAACATCTAGAAACAAACAAATTATGCACGATAGTAGTAGTAGGAGGCACACCGGCAGGAATGACTAGGGTGATATCGGCGGCAAGTTGTTATGACCACGCCCGGAAGCAGAAGGAAAAGAGGGTACCTTGGGGAGGCGTCTGGATGCTGCGGAGATGCGAGGCAGGAAAGTAGACGTCAGGACGTGAGATAAGGGGCAGGAGAAGAGCAGGAGATATGGGGTGGCGGCAGGATGTGGGTAAGGTCCGACGTCACGTCAGGACGCAATCGGCATTGAGAATGGCGTCCGGACGCTGGGGACGCAGAGGACGGAAAAAAGACGTCAGATGCGTCCGGACACGGCGCCCGTGCCTCAGATACAGGATTAATTTTTGCTGATGTAGACCGACTTTTCACTTAAAATCTGTGACAATTTTGGGGGTAACGGCAACCGTAATGCTTGGGATTTATCTTGGCACGATAGGTTAAAGATGCCTAATCATTATTCTAGCCTTTTAAATATAGAGTTTTTGAAACATCAATTAAGATGAATAAATCTAAATTAAAATAAAGCTTGCATGATAGCTTTACTTACAAGAGGGTCCACTGAGAGGAAGATAAGAATAGCATAGAATATAGAAGAAAAGAAAGCATAAAAGAAACATAATATTAAGACTTAAGAATGCGCCAGTGGGAAGAATAACCAGTAAAAACATGTTATGCCAAGACAAATTACAAGCATTACAGTTGCCGTTACCCCCAAAATTGTCACCGATTTTATGTGAAAAGTCGGTCTGCCTCTAGTCTTCCGGAACCATACTTCTTTACAAGAGAAGTGAAAGTAGCGTGAACATTAGTATAAATAGGAGGGCTCTCCCCGATGGTTGAGAACATCATCAAGCAACGGCGAAGAGACCTTAACAATATTATGAGTTATTACGATATTCTTCTGTTACTTTATATCGAACAATTCTTCTTGAGCCTTCCTGACTTATAATCTGTTATCTGGAATATCCTCAGCCTAGTTAGCCAGGAATCCTACCGTGTTAGCTACCCCGTAACACTATATTGTTAATCTTCAGTCACCAAGGCTCCTATGTTGGCAGACATCCTCGTCTGCTTTATCCACTATTTTCTTTTTTTCATCCTTGAAGATACACCACAGGCTGCCATTGTCGCACCTTAACCCACGATCACTGAAGATTCAGGTTCTTTGGACGATTGGGAACCTGAATCAGAAGGAGGCATAACTTTACCTTGTTCCTCTCCTTCACCACCTCTTGGCCCGTCTCGCTCTTCTACCCCAGAGACTATTATTCTTTCAACACAAGCCATCGGACAAGTGGAATGAAATCAAAAAATTGTTTAGACCCTTATTGACGCTGAAGAACAAAATTGGTGGGTAACACCACAAGGGTCCTTTCGTCACCCTTTCCCTACTATAGCGAAGGGTGGAAAACAGGCTTGACCATACTGGAGAGTTAGAAATCCCCTTCCTAATTAAAGGATCACTAACCTGTTCCATGGCCCTTGTGAGCCCCAATTCTCCTCACCCGGAACTCATCCCAGATCCCAATCAACCTATGGAAGATGACGATACTTCCACCCCTCATGCATCCTCATTCGACCCATCCTCCCATGCTATAACCACTACCTCAAATCCAGGATCGGGCTTAAATTCCCCCATGAGTCGCTCCCTTAGTACGCAATTCCGTATTGAAAAAATACGTCAAGATCAAACTCCCGTCAAAGCGCAAGAAACACTAAAAAGCAAGTGGAACATCTTAAGCTACAAATCGGACTAGCCTTCCAACACATTTCTTCATCCATCAATCAACGTCAAGACGAGAACTTGATAGCTTTGAATGCTTTATTGAAAGATGCTAGGGCCCAATACACTTACCTACGGTTATTACAAACAAGGTTAGGAAAGGGCAAATTAATTGTTGACAAGGAACTCCAGGATGCTAGAAAGGCACTAGCAACTCTGGAAGGAGCAACGCAGGACAAACAGGAACGGCTAAAAATGGCTATTAAACAAGAATTTAGCCTCTAAGAAGCTCCGCAAAAAGAAAACGCGAAATCGTCAGAAGTCCAAGATAAAATATTGGAAGCTGAAGTACTATCTCTAAAAGCGCAATTTGCTGAGCAACTGAAAAAACAGGACACCGAATGGCAACGAGTCCTGAGACACCAGGAAGACCGTGCTGCTGAACTATTAAATCAACAAAAAGCCAATGCAGCAGAACAGCATCAAAAAGACCGTCAAGCAGCAAAGTAACTTCTGGACAAACAAAATCAAAATTTCCAAAACGCAATACAAGCTCTGACAGACAGAATAGACCATCACGAAAAGCCCAGCTTTAACATCCTGCCTACCGAGGCAGGTGATGGTGATCCAGGATCCTCAAACCAGGGTCAATTTGATCCTTGGATTCCTCCGAATAATCCTAATCCCAATAATCAGTCAGCTTCAACTCCAAGGCAAGATAAAGGAAAGGGAGTTGACCGTGGAGGAAATTTCCAACCACCTCTACCACCCCCAAGTTATAATGGTGGTGATCCAGACCCAGACCCTAGTGACCATGACGACGATAACGATAAAGGAGGAAACGATAGCAGGGGCAGAAGAGGCGGACGTCCGGAATGCAACGCTCGAAGACTATCGGTTCCTAGAGATACCTTTCCCCGTACGAGAGGCATATTAGAATTCTTGCAACAACTCAGTTCAGTAACTCGATCAATAAAGAATGCGGCTGAACCCCCTTACTTCTTTCAAGGCAATGATAACCAGGATGTTAGAAACTGGCTAACTGCATGTGAAGATTATTTTGATCGAAACCCTTACCAATGGGAGAACCACTCTCATGGCATTGTTTTCACCCTCGGTAAAACCAAGGGAAACAAGGTAGCCCCTTTTGGGGAGAAATATCGAAAAGTCATGGGAGGAATAGGAGGTTTCACTAGAGATCCTGATTATGACACTGGGGAGAGATTCCCACAAGAAATTATTAAAAGATAAATCGGTATTGAGGAAGAGGGATGAGCCCTCGACGAAATGGACAGAATAAGTTATAAGGGCAAAATTGATACATACCTGGTCCTCCTCGAAAATCTCAACATCAAGGCAGGACTCTCAGGCATAGCGTGGAGGGTCCGTGTCGAAAGCAAACTCCCTCAAGACATATTACGTCACCTATCCCATTTTTCATTTGCCACTGATGAAGACTTGATGGAAATTTTCACAAAAGTGGCTAGGCAAGAGGAGGAACTCTTAGAAAGGGGAAAATTAACAAAGTCCCTAACGACCCTGCGCGCACCCCCTCCTAAGTGAAAACGAGAAGAACGTGACAAAGGTTTCAATACCAAATACGAAAAATGGGATGGGACAATAAAGCTGGAAAGCGACCTTTCTTACGGAAAGCTCCTCGAGATAACACGGCAGAAAATAAAATTAATGCTGCTGCGAAAGACGGGCGCATACCAATTGGAAAAAGGCACATGATGGAATCAAGAACGATGTGGTTGAAAAACGAAGGAAGGAGAAACGCTGCACCTGTTGTAGCATGGAAAACCACATCTGGAGATAATGCCGTAAGCCAATCTTGGTTGCAGCAACCTTCGCATACAAAAATAAGGGAAACTCTAAACAACCATTTAAACCAAGAACTAGCACACTCGCGGTGCACCAACCTCCTCCTGCACGACCAGAACAACCAGCAAAGGTTAACATAATACGATGAGAAAGGTTATCGCAAATCTGGGAATTATCTGATACAGAAATGTCATAGGTGTAAGCTTCGCAAAATATGTAAGGATTTTCTTTCCTCAGTCTATAAGTCCTGATTTATCTCACTTAGCGGACAAACTAGGGCTGATGTTACCGTGTCCTTAAGAATAACAGGGACACGAGCAAGTCGCGTCCTAGATTCGAGAAGCAAGCAGATACCACTTATTCTTAAGGCAAGCAGGAAGTGATTACGAACCCTTTTTCACACACGTTACACCTCGGCATGATTCGGAGATCCTTGGCAAAGTCTTGGCACTCGTACAAAAATTGTCGCTGCAGAATGTGGGGATACCACACCTGGAGGAACCGTCAAACATGGAGTAAGGGAACCTGTGGATTGGTACCTTCCAAGGAAGGAACCCGGTGTTTTGCCTTCTGAGAAAGGACATTTGAATTGCACCCCAAAGGAGGACTTTTTCTTTCCCGCAGGGGTCAGATATTCGTAATTTGCAACGCTTGTCCCATTTTATAGACTTGAGAGTCTTGGGATAAGTATCAGCAGTCGTGAAACCCCCTGGGCTTTCCCTGGCGCCAGGTGCCACCAGTACAAATTACATTTGTTCTTGCCAGAGACTGGACTCGAACGCCTGTCCCTATGGGTGAAGATAGGTGGGCCTGCCCTATCTCATCAACTAGACCATGGCGAATGGTTCAGAAATACAATCATATGATCAGGTAATATACCCCAATCTCGCGTAACTCCAAAAACACCAAAAACGCGTTTATGCAACAACAAACAGAATCGCTAAGACAACCACGTTACACAAAAGCTAAGTTTGTTTACTTTTATCGTTTTGGTTACTTTTGGTTTGTTGCTTCACACAGCACTACTTTGTGTTGGGATTTGGCTCGTTTAGTGAGCTTTATATCTCAGGGAACCTCTGGGCAGGGGGTAATGACCGCTTGTAGTGGGTTGCCCGGAAGTACAAAATGTTTTAATCATTTATTATAGAAAGTTTGTCTGAGGAGACCTATTTGGTCGAAACAACGCGGGCGTTGTAACAAACACCCAACTATACAATATCCACGATGTCTTCTAAGCGAGGTAAACAACAAACTTACGGTCAGATTAAGCCAACCGATATTATTATCAACGAACCACACAGCTATGATTGTCCTGAGGGACACGCACACATTTACATCCTTGGAAAATGCTATCGGATCCCAGTTTTGTTAGACTCAGGATCGAATATTTTTCTTATCAACAAACAACTCGTTAAAGACCTTCACATCCCCTACCACTCTCGGGCTGAAGGAGTCCAAATCCAAGGCTTCACTGGAGAAGCAATTTCTTCCGGAGGATCTCACTTCACGAAACCTCTATACCTAGAAATAGGAACCAACAATCACTTATCCCTTGTTTCTTGCGAAATAGCTCCGGCAGGAAAGTATGGAATGATTATACCTTTTGGATGGTGGCATCAAGAACACCCGCTAAAACTTATCCCCAACCCAGACACATGCTGCTTTGATGATACTGACTGCCAATCCCATCTGCTTCCTGAGGATAAAGGAATCTCAGTAGAATAGGATGAAGATGTGCTAAACGATCCCAATGCAGTGGTTATAGGCAGGATTGAAAGGATTGATGAAGAAAAAGTTACTATTATCGATCGTCTGCCAGATCAATATCACGATTACCTGGACCTATTCAGACCTTCTACAGCAGAAAAGCTCGCTCCCCGCCGTACCTTTGATCATCCCATCGATCTCAAACCAGATACCCAACCACCATAGGGCCCGATATATCCATTATCACAGAAACAGCTGGTAGCCCTTCGGAAATACCTTGACGATATGCTCAAACAAGGAAGATTTCCCCTAGCAAGTGCCCTGCGGGTGCACCAATCATTTTTGTACCGAAGCCCGACGGTCGCTTACGGCTAGTTGTCGACTACCGAGGTTTAAACAAGGTTACAGTACACAATAAATACCCCATCCCCTTAATGACAGAATTGAGAGATCAGGTCCAAGATGCTCAGATCTTTACTAAGCTGGACCTGAAGGACAGTTTTCACTTAATAAGAATATGAAAAGGAGAGGAGTAGAAGACAGCTTTTCGAATCCGCTATGGCCATTACCAATATCAAGTTATGCCATTTGGATTGGTTAATGCACCCGCTACCTTTCAAACTATGATGAATGAGATATTACGAGAATACCTAGATCAGGGAGTCGTGGTATACATCGATGATATCCTAATCTACTCTGAGACCGTGGAAGAACATATATTACTCGTTCGAAAGGTTTTGCAATGACTACGAGAATACCCAATGGCCATCTCCTTAGAGAAAAGCGTGTTTCATCTAAAAAAGTTGGATTTTTTGGGTTATGTGGTTGCAACAGATGGGGTGACTATGAACGAGAAAAAGGTGGATTCAATTAAGTCATAGAAAGCCCCTGCCTCAGTTAAAGACATTCAAATCTTTATTGGGTTTGCTAATTTTTACCGCCGTTTTATAAAAAGCTTTTCAGCAATTTGTACCCCAATTACGAACCTACTAAAAGGGGACCCCAAGAAACTTTCCTGGGAAAAAGAACAACAGGAAGCCTTTGAGCACCTGAAACGTTGGTTCATCTCGGCTCACATCCTATGTCACTTCTACCCAGATTTGAACACTGTGGTTGAAACGGATGCCAGTGACTATGCACTTGATTGCATCTTGTCACAATTCCATGGCAACACGCTTCATCCTGTGGCTATCCACTCTCGCAAACTCTTACCAGCTGAACGGAATTACGACATCCACGATAAGGAGCTGTTGGCTATCGTTGTCGCCTTTATGGAATGGAGACACCACCTCGAGGGAACAGAAAAACCGGTAACGGTTTATACTAACCATCAAAACCTACAATATTTCCTTACAACGAAAGTCTCGACGCACAGGCAGATAAGGTGGGCCCAAAAATTATGTGGCTTTAATTTTAAAATAGTCTATCGTCCAGGAACCAAAGGAGGCAAACTGGATGCTTTGAGTAGGCGGCCACAGTACCAAACTGAGGAGGGAGCTACACATCGCGAACAACAATTCTGCAACCCAAGCACTGCGGAAAATTCCAGATCGCGGTAGTTTGGGGTTCAAAGGCGGAACAGCTCCAACCGGGATTGCCTCAAATGGAGAAGGAAATGGGGATTCGGGTGCAAAGACTCTCTGAAGACGCACGAATTCCGACAAATGGGTCAAAGCTAGCCGCAGGACACGACCTCTACAGTAGCAAAGCCATTAACATCCCCGCAAATAACCGAGCACTGGTGAAGCTTGGCTTAGCCATCGCAGTACTAGAAGGAACCTACTGTCGCATAGCACCTAGAAGTGGTTTGGCAACCAAAGGAATCTCAGTAGATGCAGAGGTTATTGACGCCGATTATAGAGGAGAAGTCAAGGTCCTGCTCGTTAACCACAATATTATAAACTATGAGGTAAGAAAAGGTGACCGCATAGGTCAGCTGATTGTGGAATGGTTGGATGATCAAGGCTGGATAGAAGTAGAAGGATTGGATGTGACGGAAAGGCCAGAGAAAGGGTTTGGAAGTAGCGGGCTAGGTGCAAGATGTTCAACCGACGATATGCTTCCTTCAAGCGGATGGTAACCATCAGTTCTACAATCCATTCACCATCAATCAACACCCTGTATTACGCAAGAGCCAAGTCCTCCTATCTAACGCGATCATTGCTAAAGCCAGCTTATGAAAGTTCGAAGAAGATTTTCTATCAACGGTTAAAGAAGGAGCAATGGAGGATGAGAACTAGATGCGAAGAAAGGAAGAGTTGGAAACCTTAACGAAGGAAGAAAAAGAACTACCTAAGCCATCGTCGATATCCGAGGGCCTACTCTACTACAAGGATCACCTATTTATCCCTGATAACGAAGATCTGCAAACCCTTATCGCTAAAAGTTGTCACGATTCCAAAATAGCAGTCCATTTCGGACAGGAAAAAAACCTAGAAATTATCACGCCAGATTTCTACCGCAAAAGGATAACCGATTGGGTAAACGACTATGTCCGATCCTGTACCACATCCCAACAAGCGAAAGCCCCAAGACATACTCGCTTCGGGTTACTTACTTCCTTACAAGTGCCTTATACAGCTTGGGCCTCTACATCGGTAGACTTCATCACGCAGCTTCCGAAATCAGCAGGTTACACTCAGATCATGGTTGTAGTAGACTGATTTATAAAAATGGCCCACTTTATCTGATTACAAGAAAACGCGACCGGTAAAGAGATGGCAGAAGCATTCCTTAAAGAAGTGTGGAAACTTCACGGGCTACCATCAGATATGATCTTGGATATGGATGCAAAGTTCGCGGGAGAATTTTGAGGGTCATTGTGTAAAAAACTTGAGGTTAAGAGAAAAATGTCGACCACTTATTATTCCCAAACTGAAGGACGAACGGAAAGAGTCAATCAAGTATTCGGAGGGTATCTTCGAACCTTTGTTAACTACGATCAGGATGACGGGTATCACCTCTTGCCCTTAGCTGTGTATGCCTACAATAACTCAGTTACAACGGGTCATAACATGACCCCCTTCTTCGCAAACTACGGTTATCATCCACAAACCAAATGGTTAAAAGAACGAGAAGCACAAAATCCAGGAGCCAACCTTTATGCCCACTGGATGCAAACGATTCATCAACAAGCGAGACAATCGCTGGAAAAAGCAAGGGAAGCTATGGGACGATATTACCATCGGAAAGCTAAGCAACAACCAGACTTTAAAGTTGGTGATTTGGTTATGCTTAACGCAAAAGATATCCTAACAAAACGCCCCTCTAAGAAGCTAGCTCCAAAACTTTACTGTCCCTTCAAAATCCTAGATCAAAAAGGAGAACTCGCTTACAAGTTAGAAATATCGGATTGATGGAAAATAGATCCGGTATTCCATGTGTCGCTTCTCGAGCCCTACTGAACTTCCGTCCGAGCTACCCATGAACAACCACCGATGATCCCAGAAGATATAGATTGAGATCTTGTGTGGGAGGTGGAAAAAATAGTAAAGAGTGAAATAATCTCTTATAAACGAAGAGTTCGTGGAAGTACCAGAACATTTGAAGAACTGCAGTACTTCGTAAAACAGAAAGGGTGTTCGGAAGATGAAAACACCTGGGAACTACCCGAGCATTTAGAACATGCTAAGGAATTTGTTGAAGAATTTCATAGGGAGAATACAGATATGCCACAATTGGGCTAAGTAGTATTACAAGGAAAGGTTTTCCTGCCGTGGCCAAGTAAACGTGGAAGGTTTTTTACCCTACCAAGTAGAGTACTAAAAGGAATTTATATTTATCGCTACACATATATTATAAGGAGTTTGAGGTCAAACCCCTTTGGTGGGAGCTAATATTACCCTAGCGGGAATAGCTTGCATAATTATGCGCGAGGTATATGCCACCATGGGGGAGAGCATATATCCGAACCCAAGCTTCCTGAGTAGGGACTTCCCTGAGGCATCTGGGAGACTACTCAGGAACCACAAACAGTTCACGTTTCAAGATATGGCTAACTGATTGGAACCATGATTAGAGAATCAGTTCTCTACTCTTACTAATACATACGCATTATGCACTGATAGATGAATACCGGACTTGATCACTCCATATTCATGATACTATTGGTATGTAGGCATTCAGACTGCATATTCCATTATAGTCTATCAGGACCAAGAGATCGAAGACTGACTACTTGTGGTGTGGGGACACCCTCAGAAGAAATAGCAGTCGGGAGATTCTCAGAGTCAAGCTGGGCAAGATTCAGGGTAAAAACAATGTTCGCACTTTGTTCTGACGAACTGAATTTCTAGAAAGATACTTCTTTACTAGAGAAGTCAAAGTAGCGTGAACATTAGTATAAATAGTAGGGCTCTCCCCGATGGTTGAGAACATCATCAAGCAACGGAGAAGAGCCCTTAACAATATTATAAGTGATTACGATATTCTTCTATTACTTTATCAAACAAATACTTCTTGAGCCTTCCTGACCTACAAATCCGTTGTCTCGAATATTCCCGGCCTAGTTAACCCGGAATCCTACCATGTTAAAGTACTAGGGCAAAAGTATCCGTCCGATGGGTGGTTACCAAGCGACACCTCAAAAAACCCCACCTCTCCGATCAACCACCCCTCAACCACCATGCCTCCCCAGAAGACAGGCTACCTCACTGAGTTTGAGAAAGGGCAAATTGTTGCCTTCTTAGAAAAAAAGAAATCTCTTTTTCAGAAATTGGAGAGCTCTTACATCGTCCTAAGAGTACAGTTCAAACTTTCCATAATCACTTCCAAAAGAGGGGTGATGCAAACACCCTCCCAAAACCTGGAAGACCCACAATTATCACTACCAGAACTTGTCGCTGCCTAGTCTGAGAGTCTAAGAAGGCATGCCACCAGACTTTATCAGAATTGCGCAATGACGTTGCTCCTCATGCCTCCCTTGATACAGTCAAGAGAGCTTTGGCCTCAGTCAACATTAAGAAGTGGAGGGCTAGGAAAAGAGCTCTCCTAAAGGATGAGCATGCTGTTAAGAGATTGGCTTGGGCTA
>Ga0307509_10009082_pt1 | contig 12504 bp, 6 predicted proteins | sample 10_EM_MG_FD_202245 | JGI IMG/M metagenome (GOLD analysis project Ga0307509, IMG submission 202245) | Populus trichocarpa ectomycorrhiza microbial communities from riparian zone in the Pacific Northwest, United States - 10_EM | ecosystem: Host-associated > Plants > Roots > Unclassified | place...
AAACTATAGCCGCCTTGGTCCCATATTTTCAATATGAAAAATCCATCATCAACAATACAATACTGTTATATTATTTTAATATATTTTTAAATAAAAAATAACTCAAATAGTAATTATTATCACAATCTCAAACATATATAAAATAACACAACCCATATTAAAAAAAAAAAGTGAAGCTTGTGATTTTCACATGTATATATTGGTGTGAGTTATTGCAGAAGATTTGAGGGAGAAATTGTAGCAGAATTATTGCAGAATATTTGAAGGAGAAATTGTAGGGGAGAAATTTAGGATTTGACGTTACCTCTAATAATTAAGCTATATTTATGTATAAGAATAATTACCTCTATAGATTAGAATTATCTACTTGTGTACAGTTTTCAGATCAATAGAGTGAAAGAATATTCTTGATGCTTTTTATCAATATGTGTTAAAAACACGTGGACACATGCAGACGCAATCTCCATAATTTTTTTAAAGAGGTTGTTCTATTCTTTGTAGCGCAACTCTCTTAATTTTTTATGGGTTGCCTGACTTCATCTTTTAAATTCTTTTAGCCATTCAAAATTGCAAAGACTTTTGTGAGTTGTGCTATTTTCAAAAAAAAAAAGAAAAGAATGTTCCTTTCTTATCACAACGTATAAACAAGATGCCGCAGGGGTTGATACCGGATCGAGATTTGAGTTCAAGAACAAGATGAAATAATGTGGCAAGAATCCTGACAAGCAAACTGAGCTTACTTGAGCAGAGACAGCTTGTGAGATGACTGGGAAACAATGAAAAATTAAAAAAAAATTGGTAATACTTCAGCTGTAATCATGAATAATGAAGTGTAAAACCCAAATAAATTAGCTTTAAGCCAGTACGACCAAGACAAGTTGCAGTTCACTCTACCAATGCCCTGTGTCACATGAACAAGAAATCTCTAATGAAGAACAACCTATCCTATACTGACATACAATTTTTAGTGGCTGTATATGTTATTATGTATCTGAGATTAATTCTTTCCATGAACAAGAAATATTGCTGAACTTGGTGTACAGACAGTCAGTAAAAGCTTGGCATTAGATAGTATGTATTCTACTATTCAGACCCAGAAGCATAAGAATTTCTTGAAGAAAAGAAAAGAAAAGAAAAGAAAAGAAGAGCAATCATCAAATTAATCTTCAATTAAGTTCTTAAAAAAATTGTCTCTTTATTGTAACTCCAAAATGTTCACAAATTCTCAACTAAGTTTTAGAGATTTTTAATGCAAATCATCGAGTTCCCTACAAATTTATACCAGTCTGTTTGGTATTGTGGTTGCTGTTGTGGTTGTAGTTTAAAAAAACAGTTTAATAAAAAGTGTTTTTTGTGAGGTGCGTTTTTAATTTTGATGTGTTTGGTTAAAACTACGGTTAAAATTATGATTGAAAAAAACAGTTTGTTGTGTTTGGTTAATATGTTTTTTTTATGAGGTTTGATTGTAAAATCACTGAAAATAATATATATATATATATATATATATATATATATATATATATATATATATAACCTCTAGTTAAATGGGCCCTTAATCTATTAATCACGCCGATGAATAAAGAACTAAAGAACTCAGCTTTGAAAATGAAACTGTTACGTCTTATATTATTTAAGTTAGACACGTAGTTGATATATAATTTTTTTTAAAAAAAAATACATGATATAAGATTATTTAACAATTAATAAATACATAATTAACTATTATACATGTAATTTCTAAATATAAAATATATCTTGAACGATATATATATATTAAATAAATAATAGTGATAGTGATAGTGATAGGAGAGCTTATATTAGTGTTAGACCAAAGAAAAATGAAGAAAAGTAATAGTAATAATAGATCAGTGATGAGAAAAATTAGAATCAGTCAACTCGTGCATAGAAAATAGAGAAAGTTAGCTCGGGTTGGGAAAGTTGTGATAATTAATTAGCAATTTTGGTAAAAAAAAAGAGAATAGGGACAGAAAAACAATTGTAAATTGCTTTTTAAAAATTGAGGTTTAACCTCAGTTTTTGAGTGGAATCCACGTTAAATAAAAGTATGATTTAATTTAACCAAACATTTCAATCCTGTGTTTATTTCTAGCCGCAACGGGGCAAATCTGGTTCAGCTACTAAACATTACTAAGCTTTTTTACTTGAACACGATAACATACACAGCTCATTATCAAATTACAAATCATGACCTGCAACAACAGATAACAAAAAAAAAAAAAAAGAATAATCCATAATAAATGCAATCAGGAGTGCTTATTTTGTCGTAATAAATTGTGTGTCAATTGTGTCCCCCAAGTTTTAGAAAATTTTAATTAATCTTTACATCTATAGTTGGTATGAATTCTGTAAAAAAATTGCACTAAACAAAGTTCCCAATTGAGAAATCAAAATTATTTGGAAACAACATTAATTGATACAAAATCTTCCTTGCAGTCAAAATTGATACTACTCCAATACAAGGGTCCATTTTTAGGTTCGCACACCACATCCTCAATGCTGTAAACTACGTGTCCCATTACTCAAGAAATTTGAGGTCCTCTCAAAGTCATCAAAATTACTCTCTACTATCACTTTGTTTCTTGCTTTTGATGCAACACTAAGTTCAAGTAATAATTACTTTGCCACATTAACCCCCTTCAAAAGGCCAATCTCACGCTACAATATTCATCAATTCTAGCTCACAATCCTATAAATAGCCTCTTCTAACATTCCCCTACGGCTTTTTTTCTTATTCACACACAGCTCTTCTCTTATTCTTGACATTTTCCGGCACTAGCTAGTAATGGCAAGTTCTCTGAGCAATCCCCTATGATCATATCCGAAAAAAGCATGGAGAAAATGGCCCGCCTGCATTTCTACTTTCACAATATTCAAAGTGGGGAAAACCAAACAACCATGAGAATTGCTGGACCAGCAAAGACAATGGTAGCTTTGTCAGGACTTTCATGGTGGATGATCCGTTAACTGAAGAGCCAGAACCTACTTAAAAACTTGAGGGAGGAGCACAGGGTATGTATGTTTTTGCTTCTCAACATGAATGTGGATTGCTTATGGTTTTGAAGTTTGCTTTTGTTGAGGGTATGTACAATGGGAGTGCCCTGAGTATTCTAGGTCACAATCCAGTCTTCGATAATGCCAGGTTGTTGGAGGTAGCCGTCTTTTCCGGTTCACTCGAGACTATTCATTGTTGAAGACGATCTCATTCAGTCCAAAGACAAGAAATGCTGTAGTTGAATACAATGTAACTGTTGTGCACTTCCGAATGTTCTTATTATTAGTGGTATCTGCAGTTTTTCCTTTTCCCCATTTCTTCTACCTAGTGTCTACTTGTTGAACATGTCCGCTGCTTTTCGAAAGGAAGTATTTTGATATTCCTAGCAATGTTGTTCAAGAGTTCAGAATGATAGGTTCTACAGGAACATTTACAAGAAATTTGTGATATTTTCGGTTCTGACACAGGAGATTTGCAGGATATTTTGATTTTACAGTCGATGATTCTTTCTGGAAACCAAACAAACTTCCAGAATTTAATGTATGGAACAGATATCATCCAACTTTTATCAGAGAGTAAATAAACATAAACAATTATCGACTACAACGTTATATAAATGGAGAAAATGTGTAAAAGTTTAAAGTTGAACATTATGCAACTGCACATTAAAGGTTATCATCCTTTATACAAAGAACAGTAGCAAAATAATAGAAAGCACAGTCCCCATATGTTCGATAATCTTTCAATCGTACCTCTTAAATCTCCAAGCTGACACAGAAAATAGTGGTCTATCCTGCCAGCATATAAGTAAGCATCCATTCTCTTCTTTGATTTTGTATCCATCATAGCCATAGCTTTGCAATAATCTGTTTGCCTGCAGCCTACCATGGTAGCTCAGAGGAATGCTCCCAAACCCAGCTAACTCGAGCCTTAGGATCCATTTTTCCAACTTCTCATGCCTCTCCTTTCTCTCAGTTCCCTCACAAGCGATGATGTTCTTAATTTCCTCCCCAAATAGCATCTTCTCAACCTTGTGCCGCTCTAATGATGCTCTTGATACAGTAGACTCCAAGCAATCAAATAGTGCAGCATAAAAATTCAAAGCTTTTGTGACCCTCTCCATTAAAGTATACTCGTTATGATTTGATTCCTGCTCAGTTATAACCATCAATTTCGGTGAGAGACTCCTAAGTGCATTTAGAAAGCTGCTCATCTTCGGTGAAGCAGAAAGAGATAGAGGAGATAATGCTGAGTCAGGACTAGAGCTATAGACGTTGACCAAATCTTTCTCAAGCCATTCACCTAGAGTATGTCGGTTTTGGTTCATCCGTAAGACTCTCTGAAAATGGTTAGAGCTTGGATTCTTAGATCCTGATGGAGAGTTCCGTTTATGCATCTCATCATCCATGGCCAGGAGAGCATGCAGCTGAAGTACAGAACTGACAGCAAGAGCTTCTCCAGTCTTAACCCGCAAATTTCCAAGGTCAAGATTCTCTAGTTTGCTCACAATAGGATTGAACTGAAATGGGATGTCTAGCTTTTCAGCTTCTTCAGTCAGCCGAAGAGCCATTTGCTCTAACACCTCTTTCTTCTCATGAATACCTGTTATTCTCAAATGAGGTGGTCCTTCTGGCCGTGCGCTTAATGTTTGAAGAAGATTGATCCACTGGGCAGGCTCAGAGGAATTGAGATCGATGATATGAACCATCTTCTCCCCTTCCATGGATTCTATAATGGCCTCATTTGTGATCACGTATGAAAGCTTTAAAAAGGGACAGAGCTCAAAGAATAATCTTTGAACAAGAATTTCTTCAGATATCAAAGATACTTGTTTTGGATTGAGAGCTTTGTGCAGACCTGGCCATCCTTTAAGAATGCGATCAGCAAGTGCTGCAGTGAAGTAAGCAGCAATCCGCTGCATCGTATCGCCATCAGGAGAGGCAAGATGGGAGATGTGCTCAAGGCTAATATTTGCATTCTCAACACTACCAACCGCTACATGGTTAGCGCAGGCAAGAAGAAGATGGATCAGACACAAACCCCTCTCTTCAGATTTCAGTTCCCTCAACCAAGGGTATGGTGATCCTATCCCTGGCGACAGTTGCATCCATGGAAAGAACTGGTGAGGTGAAGTTACAGATGATGATCCCTCTTCTTGAACCATTCCTGCCATTAACGACGAGACCAAACTCAACACCCTGAACAAGAAAATATGACATGAAACATACTAAAAAATAAGTCCATGTTCGATGAATAAACTACATAACATATATCTAAGTAAAAATTGTAAAATAGTCCAGAAACAGAAGATCATAATCTTTTCTACCATCATCTCAGTAAGATTCTTGGACTAATCTCGGTTAAAGGGTTAATAAGTATTATTTTTTGCTTTCTTACATCTTCCAAATGACTAATCACAGCCTGTTAGAATATCTAAATACACACGAACACAAAACATAAGGTGATGGTTAAATTCCTAGGAAAAGAAAAAAAGATCCAAGACAGGAAAACTGAAGAAAATTAACACTCCTTGTTACAAAGAAACAGAGAAATGTAAACAGAACAAGCCAAATAGTTATGTAAAGCTAAATTCAGAGAACTTTCTTCTTAGCTGAGGAATTGAGAAAAATTTCTTCCTCCAACATTTTCTCAGTGAACAAGCAGAAACAGTTAATTTCCAGATAAATATCATTCAATTCGTAAGAGTACAACGTCAAGAACCCTCCAGTAAGTATCTCTTTTCTCAATAATCACACTCACAATCAAACAGTCCAGTTTCCATTCTTTTCCCGCGCAATCTCTGTAACCAAACACAGCAAGAAACCAAACAAAACACACAGACACGGAGAAAAGCAAGCTCTACTGGTTTATGTTTCTGACAAAAAAACGAAGAAGAATTCAGAAATTTGCTCAATTATGTACCAAAACAAGAAACAGAGGCGGAGAATTACCAGGGAGAGTTCACTGGTTTTCTCCTGTGAATTACAGTTCAAAACCAGCAGTGAATCAAAATCCAGGTTTTGATATTCACAAGAAACCCACCAAAACCCCTGAAGAAAGTTTCAAGCTTGGTCCCTCAATTCTCCCAATCCATCAAAGTGAACCAAGAGCTATCCGCTCTACTCTACAAAGGTTTCCTCTCTGGCCTAACCTTTTGTTTACAAAATGAGCAGTGAAATGGGAATTAAAGCTCTTGACTTTTAGGGTACTTTCCATGTTTGCTTTTGAGACAAAACAAGTGGTTGTTTTGTCACTACTTGTTTTGTTGTCCATGGAGGGGGATCAGAGGGAATAATGGAATTTCTTGAAAACCAGAGCCCCCTAGATTACCTCTCTCTCTCTCTAAATTCTGTGTTGTCTGTATCAGTCTCTCTAGAAACACTCTTGTCATGGTGTGGAGTGGATGGGAATAATAGCTGGCCAAAAGCATGTGTTTTATGCTCGAACACAACAAGAATACAAGGGTGCCCCAACAAAACAAAACAACACCATTGCTTGTTGCTTAGTGGGTGATAGTGGGCATTGCAAGGCAAATCCTAACAAAGTGCCAACAAAACCACTATTTGTTTCTTCTCAAAGGGCATTAGACCATTAGACTATCCACTTGTTACTGTCTTCCTGCATCAGGACAAAGAGACGAAAAACCTTTGTAAAAGCCAAAAGTAGATTGAAGTCTTTAACTTTAGGTGTGGAACCTTTGGTGGGAGTTCTTGGAATATCTAGTCCCATTCCTCGTTCACAATAAATGCATGAGATAACTACAATTCAATCCCAAATTTATATGCTAATTTACATATGAGTTCTCAACCTTCAAGATCTAGCCGGATTTTCCCTAGATTTATGTGCTCGTACTCGACTACTGGAGTCGGATATGGATATTGATTTTAAGTGTCATCTTTGTTGAAATACGAATTTTAGGTTACAGGGGTGTCCAAATTTTAGATAGAGATATGGAGATCATTTGAATAATTCTTTTTATATATCAAGCTAAGTTCAAAATATCCACTCTAAAAAACAATTAATGTTATCCAATTCAATCTATGCTTACATATATTTTTATTTTTTCAAAATGTTCAATTTATGCTATGTTTAAGCCTAAATATCCAATAATAAAAAGCATGAATTTGATACGTGAAAAACATTTTTAAAAACATTTGTAAGTCATTTAAAACACTGATGTTATCCGATTGTATCATCATCTCCTTCCTCTTTCAATTCAATCTATAGCAATGGTGAGAGCATAGGAAAGTGAGATTAAGATGCCAATTTTATGTTCAGAAAATAAATATAGAGATGATGAAAACAAGCTTAACCGAAGGAAGCTTGAGGAGAAATTAGCAAGATTCTAGAGGTTTAGGATTGGATTTTTAATAACTATATAAGTTGGGGACTGATTTCTAGTCGTCCCTAAATGCTTTTTTTTTATAGATAAATCTCATAAAATCAAATCCTCAAAGATAGATCATGCCTTTGTGAGGTTAGTGGTATACCACATCATCACTATGAGAAGCTGAATATATATGTAAGTGGAAGTTACAGCAATATTTTTATGCACCCACTTACCTAATTGTTAATTATTTTCTTCTTTTCTCACTTTATTTTTGCGTGATCTTTGTCTATTTAGTGGTGATGATGATTGAATCAATGACAATAGCAATGACCTGCATTGGTCTATGTGTTGGCTCCCCTTGTGCGTGAGTTCCTTGTTTGAGGGATGTTCCCACTTCCCATTGATGAATACTTTTGGAGGTTAATTTTAGGCACAAATTAAGAAAGTTCATTGAATCTACCACACACATTCAATCTTCTTTCATTCTTTTATAAGCATTGCTTTATTTTATCTAGAAAAAGAATTAAGACCATGTAATATCATATTGTTGAGTATCATGTTTTTTGTAAGGGTATGAGAAAAGGAAAAGTCCAATGTTATTTTCATAATAACTACTAGTGATAAATATAAGGAGAAAAATTAAAAAAAATCAGTTGACTAGGTTTGGTTTGGTCATATCGATCAAATTATTCAAAATAGGTTAGTAGCGGAGGGTCAAAAGGCAATCAAAAACACTCACTAAATACAAAATTGAGATCAGATATCCTTTATTCATTCATGGGGGTTTTCAGTTCAACGTCTAGTTATTATCTTTGGTAGAGAAAGCATGTGATTGTATGCATAGAAACGCTTAATATTCTTTTGGCAATTCTTGTTTAGATTAGTTTGTGAGAGGAGCTAGAAAGACAGGACAACAAAAAACGAGATTTTCCTATGAAATGTAGTAGCTTATCGTTCATAACAATGTTTAGTGGGGGTGTTTTCAAGGGAAAGCATTTAGTTGCCATTTTGTACCCTAGTGGCCTGGCATGGTTAGTAGCAAGGAGAAGGACCTGAAATTCAGCTAAACCTAGGAGATTGTTTTAGAGGTGGAGATTTAAGACAAAACGTGAAGGACCCACGATGGTGTGTGATGTGATGAAGGAGCATGGCTAGTTCTTTCATCTTAATTTGGATGGATTCTCTTTGCTAAGCTAAGCTTGGTGGTGTACGAGAAAGGAATAATATTTGACACAAGATCAGAAAGGGTTAATGAAGAGGACAAGCCCTTGTCTTCAATTGATGGTCTAGCGTTTTAGCCTTAGTCACGAGGTAGAAACTCCCAAAAATAAGACAAACTTCTACTCTTTGCCAAAGATCAAGTGGCTAATTACTTGCCATTCTTATCTGGGTAGGGTAATGAGAATCCTAAAAAAAAAATACTAAGAAAACTAGCAGAGGATTGCAAATATCCTAATCCAAATAAAAGATATCGAGTTCATATTCAGATATTGTTTAGTATCGTGATAATTTTTGTTTTTTTGTCCAACCACAAAAGAAAAAACCATGAATCATGAGCTTAACAACTATAGAATAGCATAAGAGGGGAGGAAAGGTATTGTAGACAACTCCACCCAGCACTTTCTAACTACACCTTATGATTTCTAACTCAATCACGCTGAGTTGATAAACCAGAAGTAGCAGTTTTCATACACCAAAACTAAGTTTTTTTACTGATTAAATACTAATTAAGTTATAATTAACCCAACAATTAATTGCTTTATACAGCATAATAGTACGTAGCTGGAACTCTGGGAATAGTTAAGGTGCTGGCTACATTTCATTTTTCTTCTGGAAAGGATGACTTGAAGAGAGTAGGCATGCACTTTCACTAATTGGTTCTTCAGGTGTTGCATATGTGGATCATCAGCTGGCTTGTGATCCTGTTGAGCTGTAGCACCATGTGTTCATAAAAGTATGATCGATAAGCCTTGCTAAAGAAGAAATTAAGTCACTTTGCAAGAGTGAAATACTGGTTAACAGAAAAAAGCCCATCTGAGGTGATCCCACTTTCTAATTCTCTTGTATTTTGTCTCTACAACCCTTCATTCTGTGTCGTCTATGAGTATATAGTGCAAATTAGTGCTCAACTTAATGGTATTCGGTTTTAATAGTATGCTTGCTATTACTTTTAAATTTTTTTTAAAAAAAGCTTCAACGGACTTTGATTAAGTCTTGGATCAATCTTAATTTTTAATCGGGTAACACCAAAAATCCATTTTTTTTATTATTTTTCATGAAACCTGACACATTTAAATTCTAGATTGACTCGCTAAACCAATCCAAGTTACTGCTGATCAGACTCAACAAACAAGGGTGGAGATAGTGGTTATAAAACACATGCGAAGAGATAATCTAGAAAGCCACATGCTTTCAGCCTTGTTAGAGAATGACCAGTTTTTTTTGGCAATCTTCGACATTTCAGGAATTTAGGTAGGCATGTCGCACGGTATCTTTTGACTCATCTACCTGGTGTTCTCCGACTTGCTCAAGATTGTGTTTATATTGAATATATATTAGTTAAACAAGCACTCTTGTTGGACCTCAATTTCAAGGAAATATTTAATGCCTAATTAATCTTTGAGGCCATTTACACCAAACCATGTATAAATAACCATAAATAACTCCGTTAAAATACACACACACACGAGTTAAACAACAAAATTCATCTTGGATTATGTTTCGAAAGCATTCTAGAAAATTGATTTGAGTAGCAGTCAATGATAAGCAATTATTTATTTTTTGTCAATAATTTCAAACCTATTTTGTAATGATCAGAAGTCAATAAACTAATTAGAATTATGAAAGGAAAAATCTAAAATGGTGGAAAGAAATTATTTGGCTTTTTTGAACATGCTCCTTTAAGACTACATACTTCACAAAAAAAGTTAAAAACTAACAATTGATTTACTTAATTCTTGAAAAATATTGTTTTTTGTTTTGTCGCTAACAGATATTAAGAAAACTCTTTACTTAATAGTTACAATTGCATGGCTTTCTTTTGATAGTAACTAATATAATGGTCAAGCAACCTCAATTATTATAGGTAACTCCTACAGAAACGACAAATTAGTTCTTGAATGTTTTTTTAATAAAAAAAACTTTTTAATCTCTTTTTATATAAGCATATTTTGTTTTATAATCTCTTTCGGTCATAGTTATTTTGCAGCACACAATAAAACAAAATAATCATCAAGGATTGTTGAGCTTCGATATCAGTTGAAGAAAATTAAGAATAAAGGGGTTCGTTGTATTCAAAACTCTCAATGACCATAAATACGGAGAGACAACTAAAATATTTAATTTTTTATGTATCTAATTCTTCACTTGTAAAAAGACTATTACAACCCTTTATATAGAAATATAAAAAACCATAATAATACTTAATAGAAAAAAATGAACTAGGAAAAATATTCCCTTTAAATAGAAAAAAAATTAAAGCCTAGAACAGCATCATAATAAAGAATAGAAAAATATCTATTTTCCTATAGAAAAAATAAAGATCTTGCTTGAGTCTCTTTGAGTTGGGAAAAACTCGTATTCGAGTTTAGTTTTCAATTAAAAATTGTACTCCATCATGAACATTCTTTTATGCGTAAGTCACCTCATCGTAGATTTCTAACACAATATTTTTGTGTGAGCCATATCTCAATATTAGTATTACCACTAGGATTTTGAATGATAGCAACTGACACAAACAAAAACAACACACTAATTCTTTGACTTATTTTTCCTAAGAGAAAACTTCCTCATACTATTCTACACAAGGATGTTATGTTATGCCACCTCGTACAACTATGTTTTTCTATAGCACACGGTATAGCAAAATAATCATTAATGATCGTTAAGTTCTCTTCAAGTCATAGTTGTTTAGTAGCCCACAACAAACAAAATAGCTCAGGATTGTACTATATAGCAAGCAATAACCTGATTATTGTGCCCTTATATCAATTGACACCTATAGAAATAACAAACTAGTTCATGAACATCTTTTTTTCATAAAAAAAAAAAAATCTCTTCTTTTATACAAGCACATCTTGTTATACAATTTTTTTAGTTATGGTTGTTCTACATCAAACAACAAAGCAAAATAATAATAGTTGTTGGACTCTAATAATAATTAATGCAAGCAAGAATGAAGGATAAAATAGTTTGTTATATGTCAAAACTCTAAAAAAGAAAACTATAAATTCAAATCTCTACTTGCCAAAAAAAACTATTACAATCCTTTTTATAGAAATTATTAAAAAAAATCCTAATAATACTAAATAGCAAAAAAAAAAACTAGAAAAGATATTTCTTTAAAATAGAAAATCATCATAATAAAAAATGAAAAAACAAAAAATATATATATTTTCTTAAAAAAAAAAAAAGCCGATTCTGCATCAGTAGGTCTCATGGTATGAAATGTCTCATAACTACAATCATCAACCCCATACACTCCAAATTGAATTTCATTGAAAAGAGGAAGCATACACGGAGGGAAACCACTTATATAACTATACCTACCATTGATGGCTTTAGCCCCAATGGCGAGGAAGCTTACGCCCCACGTTATTATTTAAGATTCAAATATCACGAGATGCATTTTTCTGTAAGTACACTGTTTAATTATAAATAATTTATTTAGAATCTGAATATAATTTAATTAAAATCTGATTAATTAAGAGAGAATTTAATTTCGGTACATGAAACTTGGACCAACCCTAATTGTTAGTTACAAAACCTTAGAACTACTAACAAACACAACTAGGATTTCTTTCCATCGAGATCCCAATACTACAATTGACACGCCTAGTATAAAACCTAACAACAATCATACACAACTTGGATTGATCATTCCTCGGAAATCACAAAATAATTTCACCATGAAACCCTCAGCAACTTCTTCTTTGATCATTCTAAACGTTTTCATCATTTTACTAGCCTTCATTCCCTTCTCTTCTTCCTATTTTTTGCCTCCCTCAGTCCTAGGATCAGCCATTGTGCACCGAAATTATACAGCAATATCGAGTTTTCGAGTACTGAATAGAAGAGGTTTAATTCAGTGTCCTCACCCCAACCCTTACCTTCGAATCAATGTTAGCTCAGAAAACAGCCTCTTGTCAGACAATGAATATGT
>Ga0307509_10009083_pt1 | contig 12503 bp, 16 predicted proteins | sample 10_EM_MG_FD_202245 | JGI IMG/M metagenome (GOLD analysis project Ga0307509, IMG submission 202245) | Populus trichocarpa ectomycorrhiza microbial communities from riparian zone in the Pacific Northwest, United States - 10_EM | ecosystem: Host-associated > Plants > Roots > Unclassified | place...
CCTATTTCTCCTGAATTTTGCCAAATTTCCTGAAATTTTTACGGATTTTCTTGTATTTTATTTTAATTTTCTTGTATTATATCACCCGTGGAGTACATTAGTATTCCAGCTGGCAATACTGACAGGCAATGGTATACAACAGGCTCTCCTTTCGTGGTGGCCACTGCCGTCGACATGGTTCAGCCACACATCCAATGGCCACTTCTGGGGACACTGGACAGAATTGGACAAAGAATGGTTCCAGAAACGTCAGACTCGCATTCTCCAAGGTCAGGAACAACCAATGCAACCAAATATGTGGTGTTCGGCATTGAGAGGTGCAAAGGCTTGGAGGACAACTGCCGACCGTGTTGAACAGGAGGCAGCAAACTTGTGTAAATAATTAGTCCTGTTTGCAATACAAATTTGTTCATTTACACGCATGTCGTTCACTAAGCGGCGCCCTTATTGTGCGATTTATTTTTGTTGTTTGGAAATTCAACAATTTAGAAAAGTGGTCAAGTTGTGTAAAATGTTGACTGAAACTTAGTGTTTTGTCAAAGTTTAAATTATATGAACACTATAGATATTTCAATTTATTTTACAATGAAAAATAGTTTCAATTTGAGCTGTTTTGAAATTTACATGAAGGGAAGTCGCAGTAAAGTTCAGGATTTCCTTGGCAACAAAGTTATTTGTAAAACTTTTCCTCATATATACATTTCCTGTCATTTTGCAATAAAACATTTTGCATGGATCTCCATTTGAATAAAACCAGATATTAAACATAAACACGCCACAATCTATTTTAGAATGATTTTACATACAGTAAAATAACCGCCTGCCAGCAGTGACCTAAGTGACCTAACTGTCACACTTCATAGTGAAAACGTTACAGGAAGCGCCCCGTTATATGCGTTACACCGATGGTCATCGGAGCACAAGCATGCCAAAACTCTTTGGAGGCACTTATCTAAGGGGCAAGCCGCTCGGGGAGAAAGGGGAGAACGGTAAGCCCTGAACTGCTTCGTTCCTTTTCAACTTCCCTAAACTTTACAGGCGCGCAAGTCTTTGAAGCAACTACAGGCTTGTCTAACACCGACCTGATCATCAAGCTCCAGAAAATAGAGCGCGGTACTATGGCTCATGAAATCGACATCTACAAGAAACTCCGGAGTAATGGATATGCTAATTGCTCTAACATTGGTCATGTCGTCTGGTCGGGCGAGGAGTATGGTCACTATGCTATTGTAATGCCCAAATACTTCATGGATCTGGCCCAATTCTTTTTTTTTTCACCATTAACAGACGTAGGCTCGATCGCATGTCTCAACGTGTTTGCCGACGATATGGTGAGCGCGCTTACATGAACTTTAGGACAGTAATTTTACCCGACTCCCATCCAGATTCGTGCGCTTGAATACATCCATTCCAAAGACATCATCCACTGTGACATCAGACCGGAAAACTTCATGCTGACGACAATCTCGTCTCACTTTGAGTTAGACATTGTCTTAATCGACTTTGAGGGGGCTGTCACAGCAGGCGAAGCTCGAGTTGGTCGGCGACAGTACATTGGTGACGTGTACTATGCTAGTCCACGCCTCCTACTTGACCGAGCAGGTATTTGGAGCTCGTCATTCAGAAGGCAATTCACTAAAGTACTCAATAGCTCCACGTAAAGAGGATGATCTAGTTGCACTGGCCTACATGATGGCCTCTTTGGGACAACGATCGCCTCTGCCTTGGGACTCGGTATATAAGGACATTCTTCGAGATGGCCTTCTTACGAGTCACGCTGTGTTCGAGACGGCTTGCCATCGATTAGCCGATGCAAAACAATCAGCGAATTTTAAAACCTACTGCGATGGCCTCCCTCGTTTATTTAACCAATTCCTGGTGGATACCCTTAATCATGCATCCAACTTCAGTTATATACAATACCGGCGAATGTTTTATGATTATGCACTTTCTTACTTGACAGAGAAATTCCCTTAGACATTTATTTTATCAGTCGTAATTTATTCAAGTGCTACAGTAGAATGGCAGCTCCCAGAAGCTCCAAGACTGCACCTGGCAAACACAACGGTTTTTCTGACTGCAAAGTCCTCAGTCGGCAGCATGCGGAAGTGTGGGAAGACAATGGCAAGGTTGCCACACTTGAGCTTTCTTCCAAGATTCATTCCTTATTTCCAACAAGATATATATCAAGGATGTTAAAAGCTCTAACGGTACATTCATTAACGGCGAACGCTTGAGTAGCGAAGGTCAAGAATCAGAGCCTTTCGAACTCAAAAGTGACGACATCGTCGTATGTACACCATGCTTTCCATTATCCAATGCTATTCTCAATAATCACAGGAATTTGGCATTGACATTGTTGGCGAGGACAACAAAACCATAATTCACCATAAAGTCGCAGCCCGTGTAGTCTGTGTCTTCAATGAACAAGACGCTCAAGTAGCTGCCCGTGCGGAACAACACCAACAGCAGCAGCAGCAATTCCTTCAACAACAATCTTTCGGTCCGTCTACGTCTTTGGCAACCGTCAATGGAGCCGGAACAAGCACCGGTATCATCGCTGGTGCTCCAGGCGGACCTCAAAACTTCCCGTTTGCTGCTCAAAGAAGAGCCCAACTCGCCCAGCAGGGATTAGGGGGCATGGGAGCTATGAGGCCGCCCGGTAAAATGGGCCTGAGTTTCGATGTCATCCTAGGCCGATTGCAGGGCGAACTTCAGAAGAGCCGCGAAACGGGCGCGGAACTTAATTCGCTAACCGGAACCATGAGCGAGATACATGATACCCTAGGCGGAAATTTGGTACGCCTCTTAGCGCAGACTATCATCATTAATTACGTATGCCTGACTCTACTTCAGCCGTCAGGTCTCCCACCACCTCCCAGTAGACTACCCCCTGTTCGGTCTCAAGAGGCTTCCACGCCAGTGCAACAATGTCGTCGGTCCCACCTCAAGCAGTTGGCATGTCTAGCGCTTCCAATTCCACATCTGCCGACCAGCCACCCCAGCAGCATCCAACATAACTTCAGTCCAGGACCGGTGCGAGACACGCAATCCTCCCTTGAATCCCATCTTGAGAGAGTGCGGGTGTTGGAGAAAGCCTTCGCCGAGCAAGAGAAGCGTGAAGTAAAAGCTTTGAAGGAGGAAATGGAAGCGCGCCGACTGGAGATCGATATCGAGCGATCGAAAGTAGAGGAGAAAATCAGGCAAGAGGTTGAGCAAGTCCAAAGGGGAAGGAGCTTTGGGAGGTTTGAAGATGACCACGGAAGGCGAGAAGGGGGCTATGTTCCCCGAGGAGGCTTCGATCTCGACGACGATGAAATTGGGTTGCATGACGTACTCGACGATGACGACGACGAAACAAGGAGCATAGCGACTGCCATTCCCCATGAACTAGAGAGAGTGGACGAGGAGGATGAAGATCAACTTGTGTCCGCACATGAGGATCACTTCGATGAGCCCGAGTCGGTACAACCACTGGAGGATACCGCCCTTTACATGTTGGCCAATGGCACTAGGTCAGCAACAACTGCTAATGGTGATCCACGAAAGCAGAACACATCGGATGAAGAAGAGGTGAGAGAAGGACGGGACTTCACCGTTGGCCGGCCGCCTACTCCTGAACCCCAGCGTCTGCACGCCGACCATCATTATCTTCGCCGCATTCTACCTCAGATTCTCATGTCCATGAGCAAATTGCCGAGCTCTCGAAGCGACTTGCGGATATCTTACAACAGACAAGTACACTGGAGGCGCGATATACCAAGCCCCAGGAGGCTATTGGGGGACTACAAGATAAAGTAGCGGACTTGGAAACGATGCTTGATGTGGCAAAGAAAGAGCTTGCGGAGGCGCACGCTTCGCAAAAGGAAGTAAGGGAGATAGAAACCAAGTCAGAAGCGGAACCACCTTTGGAGAAAAGTGACGGAGGTTGTAGGCGAGAAGCAATATGCCTCGCTGGTAGAGATGATGGCTGAATGGAAGAAGGGTGTTGAGGGTCAGTGGGGTTCTGTGCGGGAGGAATGGACTCAAGAGCGAGACCGCCGGTAACGCTCGCGAAGAATTTGAAAACCGGCTCCGCCAAGTCGATTCCGGCCTTGAAAAGGTTGTTTCGCTTCAATCAACCCTCGTTAGCCAACAGCAGCAAATGCAAGCACAGATTCAGCAGCAGCAGCAGCAACTGTTGGCTTTGAATAATACCTCGCAGATGCTGTCACATCCATTTCTTCATCTCAACGGAGATGCCGTGAAGCATAACGGTTGTTTGGTGACCCCGCCATCCCCACGATCACAAAGTTCAGATTCTGGTAGATACCGAAGGCGAAGAAGGAGATCGTCGGGATCGAGAGCAAGTGGTGTTCGAATCCGGTCGTCCTCCAGGGAATGGCCGACGAACAAGAGTGGGGAACAAGACTCAGAGGAAGTCCTGGATGACGAGGATGCCGACACGGATGCCACCCTGGCTTCATCGATGGAGGAAGATTTGGAAAACAAGACCCTGGCAAATTCATATGGCGAAGTGACCCCGGAAGGAACGTCAGGAACGTCGCTATTACAGCCGAGTGGTCAATTGGCAACCCCTGCTTCCTCCGTTGATTCTTTGGATGTGGATGTCAATTCATCGGGTGCTCGATCCCTTTTGAAAGGGGGCACAATTTCGTCATTGACTCATCCGAATTTCGAAGCCATGGCAAGTCTCACCTTCATCGATACCATACGGCAAACTTTGCTGATCCTCATTTCCTGCGTTGCCTGTATCGTTTTTGGTGCTCCCATTATTAAACAGAACTCCGATGCATCATCATCACCGATAGGGAGTTCACCACATACTGCACCGACAGTCGATCTGCAGACGGCAGCAGGCGTTGTACTATTGAGCATTGCTGCCGCTGCGGTGTTTTGGAAGGTAAAACCGGAGTGAGATTTACATTGGCTCTTGGTTATCCTTTTGCTTGGCTTTTTTTACTTTATTGGTTTCTATGAAATTTTTGAAAAGAGTGGATTATTTTGTAGATTCAGCTTGCAACTGTCGACCTGTACTTCTAATGCTCCTTGATGGTGGCCGTGACAAGTCTCCCTTTCTGCAACACTAAAGCTTTCTGTCGCGTTTTTTTCCAATTATTATGTGCATCTCGTTCTACAATACCAATCGCTTCCAGAACTTTTTTTATTTTACCATAGTACAGATCGCCCTCATGACAATCATGTATGTTCCAGTCCCTGCATTACTCTATTTTGTTCTTGTTAGCACTTATTACATAAAATTTCGATAATTTCCTAACACGTCGATGTGGAATGCGGCAAAATTTGTTGGACATCCTCACTTTCCAGGGTGGAGTTTCGCTAAAGTGTAACTCACTGGGTCAGTTGCAGAGTCGAGAGACGACCGACCACGGCAAGCACTGTCTTCAGCGAAGACTCCTCGGCAGCCGGTGTGAGTTGCTCGTTTCTTCAACTTCCACCGTGCGAGGCTGTAACGATAGAGCCAACAGGGCAAGGATTGATAGTGAGAAGGACTTGGATCGTTGAACCGTATGTATCGGGTACACGGGGTTGCAGTTCCAATTCAGCAATCCTTATCGGTGCTATCAGTACTCCCTGTTGATATGTATCTGGACCATGTTTTGGCAACACTCTTTGAAGACGACCCGAGCGAATGCTCGATCAATCGCGGTCCACACACAACAGCCGTCTGTCCAAAGAATTTGACGGATGCGCTCCACACGAGGGACCAGGGTGTAGGTGGGCGACAGGTCAACGGAGGATGCTGAGAACAGCCCCTTCATGAGCGGTCTGTTCCACCATGGGTAGAATTCTGAATTGACGCCCAGCCGCCCAGGCATGAAGATAACGCCGGTTTCCCAAGAAAGCTACTTTTTCTTTTCTTTTCTACAACACTCCGATACACACGGTAATAAAAGAACGCGATAGATCTAAAGTGCTTGGCACTGAGTCATATAAATTCAGACCTCAGAATACTGAAATTCCTACAAGCTGGTCTTACTCATTCTCTCACCCAGACGCAGGACGTCTACTTGTCTTGGTCATCATGCACGTTTCCAACCTCAAGTCGATCATCATAGCTTTTGCATTATTCGCCACAACATGTGCTTTACCAGTGGATCAGCTGTGAGCTGCTTACTCTTCTCATCTTATACTAAGTTATAGACAATTTTAATCTATAAAAACCAGCACGGCTCGGTTTGACGCTGATTCTGATACACTATTCGTGCGAACCCCACTGCAACCTGCAGGTACGGCGGGCCATGTAAATGTTGCCGGCTTGTTGTTTCCCCTGCCCCCACCACCTCCGCCACCGCCCCCAAAACGCAGGCATACGGTATAAATAAGTGAGAAGTTAGTTTGGTTGGGTAAAAACCAATCTAACTCACTAACTACATTTGTGTACTTAGGCTTCAAGCTGGGATAGTAATATGAGCAGACAACGTTGTAGCTGTAGATTTCCTCCCATTGGAGTAAACGATCGACTCATGGTTGAAGCATATCTTTACTGACAACAAGTTGTATTTTTCCTTCGACGTGTTAGCATTGTCACATCCCATGTTTGAGATTTATTAGTAGGGTGAGGACGTCAAGAGGCCTGGCACACGCTTCCCATCTTTTATCTCAAGACCATGTAGTATGAAGAAATGACGAAGAGGACAATCAATGGTAAGGATAGGCGAACTGGATGGTGATGGAAATACGGTATCGAGACGGAGTACCACAACCGTGTCGTGACTTGGGCGAATCTCGGACATATTATTGATGATGGTTGTGGAAATCGGATCGGCCAGTACAGAAACTAGCGATGAGACGACCCGCGAGGAGATTGGGGAGGGCTATTTTAGTTGTTGCTAGAGCTGTCTGAAGAACGACAACATCAATGTAAGTGAAATATCCCATGATTACCGTGACAGCCGTGCGACGACTAAAGAAGACTGCAAGAACGCCACCTAACCTGAAATCGAACGAGATACTATTGACCTACATATCCTATCATCGAAGTGGGTGAGTTATAAATGCAGATAGTTAATATATGTTGGAAGCTACCCGGCGCCAACTCGCAAGACTCAGACATCGTCAGCAACGTGAACAACTGCCTTTCCGGTATTAGTTCCCTTCTGTAGTGCCAGGATTGCCTCGCCATCACTCTGTAACCCATGGAAAATGTGTTCTTTATGCTTGACTTCTCCTGAGGCAACTTTCGGAGCTAGGAACGCATGGAATTCAAGGGCGTATTTAGCGGCAATACGGAAGACGATGAACCCGCTGATTGTGATAGACTTGATGACAACCTGAATGAGATTATTGACGGGGACTCCACCGTTGTTGTATCCACTGATCATTCCGCACTCCTGGGTGTTTATCAAAACATGAAAAAAAGGGACAACACCGAGGATTAGGCATACAATGAATCGTGCTCCAAAATTAGCAGTGTTCAGTGCTGCGTCGAGCGTTTCACCACCAACATTATCCCAATAACTAGAAGAGGTGTAATCACTATTGAATTCCCCATGACGTGTGCAGAGAAACGCCCGCTTACATGTCAATGGGGCCCTCTTTCTCAAGTATCTCCGCGGTTTTCGTCGTCTTATGGTTGAAGACGACGTCAGCACCAAGCGCCTTCATGTATTCAACCTTGTCGTCGCTGCCTGCTGAGGCAATGACTTTGAGTCCATCCAACTTCGCAAGTTGAATCACGAGCCTATCGAGACAATATCCGATCTAGTCTTTAGTATAAACCAAATTAAGTACTTACGTTCCCACAGCTCCAGTTACAAATGCCACTTCGCCCTATATAAATTATTATAAGATCAATTATTGTGGAATGACCCTTTCACCTTTTTGGCGTGTGCATGTTCTTTCCAGCCAGCATATGAAGTCAAACCTATGTCAATGAATATGGTCAGTGAATCAAGTTCCTTTGTATGGCAATGAAAGAATCACCAAGCATGCCGAGGACCCCAATAAAAGTCGACCATGGGAGCTTGAGCGGATTGTCAAGGACATAGAAGCCCTCGACTTCCTCGGCGACGAAATATTCTTGGTGCACTATCATTTGCAACGTCAGTGACACCCGTATGCACATCAAAGATAATACATGCGTAAGGTTCCGGTGATGTGGTCGCCAGCTTTGAACTTCGCATTCTCGGGTCGAATCACGACACCAACGCCACCCCCCAGAGGCTTGCCAAGTGCAAAGGGTGGTGAGTAAGACTTAATCGATGGATCGCGCATCCGTCCACGGAAATACGGGTCTACAGAAATTTCTAGCGTCTTAATCAAGATTCCACCATTGAGCGGGACATTTCCGAGGTCGATAATCTCCGACTCGTCGTAGACAGTGGTCTTTCCTGGTTCGGGAAAACCTATATGAAGGATAAGTAAAAGTATTTCCAAGGGCTTCATGGGTAATTACCATGGGGAATAGAGTTGAAGACAACTTTTCCGTTCTTTATTGGTGCCATTGTGGTGGTTGTTGAGACAAGAGAGGGCAAATGTTAGGAACATTTCTTGCAAGTACTCAACCGGTTATCTGGATACATATGTATTATATCAACCTACTTAGGAACGGCACATAAAGGCTGTCTTTAGCCATGCGTGTCGTAGTAGAATGTCCGCTGGAGAGCGATCTTGTGGATTTAGGCGCAAACATGCGCGAATGAATTCTGCGGCAGGGAGAGCTTCTGGTTGCGGTACACCACAGTTCACCATTGCCTGCTCGAGCGAGGGCCAATTAGTGCGACGAAGTTTGCCTGTGCACGCACACATGGGAATAAGCCATTGGGTTGAAGACAAGAGGAGTAGCAGAATAGACACCAACCTTCTTCGTTGAAATACTTGTCGCTTTTTCTATCCGCTGTGAGCAACGCTTTGCTGAACGTCTCCCCCATCACCCCCATCATCTTCGCCAGATGGTCTTCGACGCTCCTTGTTTGGCTGCCTTCTGGATCAAACAAGGAGTTGCCGGTAAGCAGCTCAAAGGTCTGCGTGATTGGTAAGTAAGGGATTGGCTAAAGGAGAACCAGAACAGTCAAACCGACCATGCAGCCAAGAGCCCAGATGTCTACTTTGGTGTCAAGGCTGGCCCCGAGTATGATTTCTGGGGCACGTAATCCACCTGTATATGTTTTCTTTGTATGCTCTGTGCCGACCCGTTGTGCTGAAAGGCTGTATAAGTAAAGGGATTGCAAGACGAAACAAGGTAACGACCATTTCCGAAGTCCACTAACTGAACGAAGTACAGCTCCACAATCTTACTGGGATCGTCCCATTTGAAACGATGGGAAATCGGCTGAGAGCGAATTAGCGGATAGCGCTCGCCGGATAATTCGATTTGCCCCTCGATGGCGAGAGGGGCGACCTTCAATAGCTTCTGAATAGCCTTTGGAGCTGTGCCACCACCGAAGAGCACGTTTTCCGGCTTAAGGTCTAATACGGTGTTTAAGGGATATATATATGATTGGTGCTGCTTACCTCCATGCATAATACCCGCATTGTGCAGAACTACCAAAGCGCGCACAACCTGCGCAACGATGATTTTGACCGTAGGCGATTTCAGCATTTGCGACGGCGCAGATTTCCTGAAACTAGAAATATCGGTGCTCAGCACTGGCAGGACGAGGCAAAGGTGCTTCCCTTGCCGTCCCTTGATGGTAAAGTGGTCGAAGAGATAAGGAAGATTGACGGCAAAGCGACCGCGGAGTGTGCTGATCGTCTCCAGAACTTCCAGTTCGAGTAGATTGCCATTCTCGCTTTCCTCAGTCGCATGAACCGTCAAGATCTTGACGGCGCGATAGGTTATGTCGTGCGCTCTGACATGGAATCAGAGGGGGCTGATAATAACAATACTTGACTCACTTGGAATCAGAAACCAGCCAGGTAGTAGAGAACTGCCCTCGTCCAAGCTTTCTCACGATTTCATAGCGACCATTTAGTAAGAGCCCAGGATGAGCGAAAAAATCCTGCATTTCCGACAGAGAGCGAGGCTCTTCAGGACGTGTGCCAGGATTCTTTAAAAGCATAGGGGATGCCAGCTGGGGAGTGGAATTCGATTGACGCAGGATGGGAAGGAGTGCGTGGATGTCAGCACTGTTAACTGACCAATCAGATCGGCGGACTCCGAGTCTGCAAGTTCTTCGACAACATCAATGTTTCTTCAGCCGCATTCAAGGCAATGCATTTGTCAGTTTCATCTGGGACAAAATGGACGATCACTGACACACTTGCCCTTGATACTACGCCTTTGCGACGTAGTTGAAGGTCAACACGCCGTGCAATGCGACATCGTTTTCTTCCTTGTCATGTGTACACAAGCACGCTGTTGCAGCCCTTGTAATCGTGGTCAACGATCCTTAGGGTCCAGTGTCTTGATATCCTTGCCTGAAAGGTCGTGCCTTGAAGGAAGGCGCAGATGCCATCGATACTATTACCAGTGCTGCTCTCGACGCACGCGACTCGGATGTGCTCGCCGTTACTGGACGAGTCGTCCTGGACGTGTGTGAAGATTTTTTCGTACAGGTGTTCAGCCACGTTCTCCTCATTGCGGGAGAAGCCAACCCTACGGAACAGGTGCCTGAGCCCCGACAGTTGATACCGACACTAGGGTCGTCAATGCGAAAGTGGATAACGCAAGTTGAAACTGGGCTTAGTGTCGAAATTGAGCAAGCTGTACCGTCTGAGAGTTTGCTGGGCGTACGATGTCTGAGATGTTGCGAACAAAAGAAAGACTTGGTAAAGGGGGCGTTTCGTTTCAGACTATACGTTTATACAGGCATTTTCATCACAAGAGATCTATGGATTTTTCCTGTACCTTCGTCGGGCATGTGGAGAAAGAGATGGTGTGTGCTGAAGTTCTGAACAATATGGATTGAGAGATGAAACATAAAACCCTGTTCAAGGAGGTGTAATGTCGATGGTCTCTAGGAATGATTTTCCGACCATACTACTAGATATCAAAAAGATATCGAAGTGCGTGTTCGCAGTTGTCTATAGACGTCTGGACTCGGGGCCTTCTAATGATATACTCGGAGCTTGCAGAATTTGTGATATGTCATCTAATAACACTCGCTCAGAAGAACTGTTCTTCGAACAGTCTTTAACCTAGATCCAATAAGACATTAGTCAACCGTGGATACTTTTAACGTGCTGATCATCGTTGTGCATATCTTATATGGCAATAGTCAAACTTAGCCAACTTTGTTCCAGGCAGCGTTCATTGCCGGCGTTCAATCCCTTTACGCAGCAAGATTGGGGAAAGCAACGAATGCGATCGCCCTCGTTGGGCTTCTGCTGGACATGACGGGCGCCTCTCTGGGTATCATTCACGCGATCGTGCTTCAGCAACGAATCAAGGAGAACACAGATTTATTCAGTGCTGTGACGCAGATCAAGACAGCCCAGAGCAATTCAGAACCTCCGGAACACAAACCTGGATAAAACAATCACACAGGATCAGCTTCAAGAAATCGTAATAGACCCAGAACGTACGCAACGAGTTCTCGAGGTCCTAAAAGATCATTTCCGCCGCCGGGAAGTGTCGGAAGCGTTCGACATTGAAGTGAATATTCTCCGACGCCAGTTCCCAGGATAGTATCAGCAGCGACCATGGTCAAATTTCTGGCTACGCGCCGTTAGTTGCAATGAGTTGTAGACCTTGTAGTTTCGGTCATCATGTTCGCTGCAGAGTCAACCTTCTGAGGTCTGGGTGTCCTATGTAGCTGTTCTCGGTGTTGTCGTGGCCTCCTCCCTACTTCCTATGATGTTCGTGGCTTTTCGAATTGATATTCTCACATCGACATTCTTCCAGCTGGCAAAAAGTGGTGAACGATTCCTTTCCAGTAAGAACGGAGAGAGGACTGCGCGCACCGTAGATATATGGCTGACCGTAGCCGTAGCCATAGCTTCAATTCAAGGTGCTGTCGGGTATATAATACGGCTTGTGTCCTGACTCTATTGCCAGAAAGTCTTTTGGAGGAGAGGGGAAGAGATCTGTAATTTTGGTTCGGTCACATCAGGCGATGGTGATGGTTACGAGGAGAGAGAAATGGGGCAGCAGGTTCGCGTTGTATCACGGAAACATTCGCTTTAGCAAGAGGGCTAGTAACGGATGTATCGTCCGGCTCGGTACTTCCTGCAAAGGGATCGAAGCAACTTGAAGCCACGGATGGTGATCACAAATCCACGATACTGGTCATGGTCGAAACAATGCGCACCGGGACGGCGCGACATACAGCAATCGGAAACATCGGCTGATATCCCGTTGCAATGCGACCTGCAACCTGTCAACCCGGTCAATAAAAGAGACAAGGTTTCATTCAATCCAGGCATCTGAAGATTCCCACCCCTCTGTAGAAATCGCAACCTGGGGCCAGCAGGTCCGCAAATGTACCAAAAAGGATGACAAAAAGCGAGATCCTCATTTGGGATCTCTCACGACACGACGTCGGACTCGGACATCCCAACAGCATGCGGCAGGGTCCGTGCATGATGTTGTTACATGC
>Ga0307509_10009085_pt1 | contig 12501 bp, 8 predicted proteins | sample 10_EM_MG_FD_202245 | JGI IMG/M metagenome (GOLD analysis project Ga0307509, IMG submission 202245) | Populus trichocarpa ectomycorrhiza microbial communities from riparian zone in the Pacific Northwest, United States - 10_EM | ecosystem: Host-associated > Plants > Roots > Unclassified | place...
GCAGGATAGGACGGTGTATGGAGGCGACTCTGGTGAGGGGTCGCCGGAGGGTGTGCCAAAGCGGCATTAGCGACGGCCAGGAGGACGGGCGTAACCGAGGCGGGTTTTTGTATAGCGACCGAAGATCAACCGCGGGAGGGGCGCAGTAAGGTGCCAGCTGCAGGGGGTGGGAAGGGGGAGGTGGGTATAGCTGTAACCGAGCAATGGGATGAAGACCAGGAGTGTAGAGGGAGGGGGACTGTGAGGAGGAAGGACAGTCCGAACACTTGAGACAACCGACCAGAGTAACCGCTGCCGATGCTTTTCCGAATGCGAAACGAAGACGAGGTGCTGAAGTTACTAACCGAAGTGTTCCCCGACAGGACCACATAATCGAGACGGAAAGGGACTTCGCAAAGGGCTTGGAAAGCTCAGTGCGGACCATGAGCGAAGAGGACAGAATACCCACCGTGTAAAACCTAAGCGAGGTGCAAAGGAAGTGCGGGGTAAAGGGGATAACTGAACTTCATGAGCGGGTGTCAAAGATGAACAGGAACAAGAACCCCATGGAGGAGGGGGGTAGACCCCAGAGGGAGAGGGGGGGTTGTAGCATCTCTCCCTTAGGCAGAAGCCATGAAGGGTGAGGAGAGGGGGTGCTGGTGGAATCCCACGATGATTTCCCTGGTGTTGAGATTTCAATCGCCGGAGGTGTAGGGGAGAGGGTTCGTGGCTAACTACTGTGACCGTTTTCTTTTTTTTTTCTTTTTCTTTTTTTTTAAATCACATGTTCATTGTTTCTACGGTACAAGAAATGACATGCATCTTTAACGATATGGCCAAAACAAAACCTAAAATCAAACTAACAATCAACAAAAGAAACAAACATAACCAGTTCCCCCAACGCGACCAATAATCGTCGCAAAGCAGCCGTAGCTAATCAAGGAAAGTCAAAACCGCTAAACTAGTCTCAGGGGCCAGGGGCGGGTGGGGCAGTAGTCTGGAGGAGATGATTCGGAGGCGGAGCATGGAGGGAGGGGGGGCAAGAGGGGGCATCCCCAGAGGGAAACCGGTGGCAGTGGTGTGGATGAACTCAGCCAGCGCGATGAGCAGCTGCTGGTCGGACCAGACAGGGGCCTCGGGGTCCAAGTCCGAGATCCCTCGGAGGAGGCGGGATCTCTGACCGGCGGAGGAGGGGCAGGACAGCATGGCATGTTGGAAGGTCTGTGGGGCCTCCGAGCATAACGGGCAGGACATGTTGGCATCAGGATTTCCCCAAGAGGGGTGAGCCGCGAGATAGCTTTTCCCAGAGCGCATCTGGTGTATCCTTCCTGCAACAAATTTGCCCAAACCCATAAAGGGGTGGGGACGAGATGAGGGTGGATAGGGATAGTAAGTGGGGGCCGGGGTAGCAGACCAGTCAGACAGGAGCAGTTGTTTAGCCCTCAATTTGAGGCGCGAGTAGGATGGAACAATCCCCGGGATCGGGGGTGGGTAGTCTGTTAAGTGAAGGGAGATGGATGGTAGTGTAGAGACATCTTCCACCAAGGGGGCGGCCGTATTAGCCAAGGCTGTGATAGCGTTGTGTCGGTATCTCGGGTTCTTGATCATGTCTGGGGCAGCACGCCAGTCGAGGTTGAAGAAGAGATAGGGTTGGGAGGTAATCTTCCCACGGGCCGTTGTGGAGGCAGGGTGAGGCGAGAAGGTGGGAACGGACATAGGGATGCGTGCTGTGGGCGGGTTTATTTCCGGGGGGGAGCAGATGAGCCTAAGGCCGGCAAGGCGGCGTTGGTGTCGTACAAGAACAGGAAGCGGGGGAAGACAGGCTTCCCTGTGCAAGCACGCTAGGTTGGTGGAGGAAAAGCAGTTGGTTATCCACCTACAAACCCGACGCCAGAACACGGACATCGGGCCCATGATGGACGGTGGGGGGGCCCAAATTGCGGACCCGTCCAGGAGAATCGGAGCAAGGAGCGAACGCGCCAGGGAGAGACAAAGGTAGGGAGGAAGGCCCATCCCAGGCGGGGAGAGGCGGCGGATCGTGGCTAGGGCGGCATTCGCAAGTGTATACCTCATGGAGAAGTGGGACCTCGTGTCAAAGGTGGGGGAAAATATGAAACCCAGCCATTTCAGGTGGGACTGTGGGTAGAAGACCTGGTCTTCCAACTGCACCGGGAGGGAGCACGGTGGTCCATTGCTCCTGGCGGTTCTCCAGTGGATCAGCTCAGTTTTCGGGACGGAGAAGGAAATATGAATCGGCGAGGCGTTCCTCTTAAGCGCAGAGAAGGACTTTTGAAGCAGGCGAACGTTGGTTCTGTAGGAGGGTGAGGGCACCGTGACAGCGAAGTTGTTGACGTAGGAGATAATCAGTGACCTGGGAATTTCCAGGTGGAGGGAGGAGAGGTATATGACGAATAGGAGGGGGGAGATGGTGGATCCTTGAGGGGCCCCAACCGAGACAGGAGTGAAAGAGCGGGGGGATCCCTGGCTAACTACTGTGACCGAGTCTCCTCCTTATATAGACTCTTCCCGCCAACAACCCTAACCCTGCTAACTCATAACTCGAGTCATGCAGTCCTATGACTCATAGTGAGTCATGCCCGAAATCCATCAGACGACTGCTATAAGTCACTGCGCAACATACCGTAAACCTATCATAAAACATAAAACATATCAGGTGCGTAATGCGCGTCACCTGCGTGGCACTCGTGACTCATAATGTGAGTCATGCGCGAAAGTCATTACATCATCATGACTCACAATTGTCAGTCATAGGAACATCAACCAATCATAATATAACGATGACACACAAGTGCGAGCCATGTGAGAACTATGAGTCAACTAACTGCATTGCATGAAACATAATCATAGCTTCTGACTAATAGCTATTAGTCATGTGAAATCTGCCTTGCTTAGATACGATTTGTGACACATGATCATTCGCTTGGGCTTCTTCTCCTCTCAGGATGCGGTCCAGGAGTTATTCATCTTGAAGTTGCCTATTTGGTGCTTGTTCCTCTTAGCGTGTTTGGTGCGCCTGGAACTCCGCTTCGACCCTGGCTACTATTTCTGCCTGAATATCTCTGGATTCTTGGTCCAGAAATTCGAGGGTCTTTTCGAAGATTTTTCACTCCTGAACCAGCACAGACTCACCTCGTTCACTTTTGTGGAGTTTGTCTAACTCCCTCACCTGTTGCTGTCCCCTGGTGGAAAGTCGTCCTATATCCAGTTACATGGCATTCTGGGATTTTGCGATCCTATGGCTGAATCGTGCCATAATGCCTCCAAGGTGGCCTGCACATTGATTTAACTCCTCCATTGAAACAAAGGTGAGAGTAGGTTTCTTTGAGCATCCTCGCATTAGTCGTCCAATGGCCGTCCTTCCTGTCAGAGTTGTATCCATCGGGCCTGGCGTCTAGCTGGCGCTGTGGATGATGGTCTCCTCCCCACCGGTTATTACGGAATCTTGAGTTTCTTCTGAAATGATTGGTGATCGTGATGTGTCTAGTTGTTGATACACCAGGGAACCTTTGGTGCTTTATTGCACAGGGTTTGAGAGGATATCTGGTGATGCTTATCAAATTGACTTGGGGTTAAGCCAAATAAGCGGAATCTCGTAGTCCTTGTCAAACGTAGGGTATGGTGTACAATAGTCTTTGTACACCTGAGGAATTTCTTCTATCTTTGATAGATAGGTTTCAATTAGCTGCTACAAGTTAGGAATAATGTAGAATCTTTTCGAGCGCCTTCTTAGCTCGCAAGGAATTTCTTCTAGAGAGGATAGGAATTCCGAAATATCCAGGTGAATGTATATAATCTCCCAAATCGAAGGGAGAGGGGGATTTGGTCTTGGTTCGAAGGGGCAATTGAAGTCGTCTTCAATCATATAGTGATCCTTGGTAACAAAGAGAACTATCAATATACTGTTGGGCGGAAGCCTAGCTCAAAGACTTTATATGATGACTGGGGCCGATAATCATTATCATAGACGGAGATTGTCTAGGAAGGCTCAATGATTTGAATATAGGTAGATAGAATGATACAAGATTTTTCTAGTGTAAAATTTTTTACATTGATAAGATCTCTTCTCCATTGCTTGATAATGTTCAAATAGCTCGGGAGGTACCTCGATATTTATATGCCGCGTCTGGGAGGTCGTGGGCTACTGTCACAAATCGTGAGTAAGCAAGACAGATTTCACATGACTAATAGTTATTAGTCATAAGGTATGTTTATGTTTTTATGCTATGCAGTCAGTTGACTCATAGTTCTCACATGACTCGCACTTGCGTGTCATCGTTATGTTATTATTGGTTGATGTTTCTATGACTTACGATTGTGAGTCATAATGAAGTAATGACTTTTGCGCATGACTCACATTATGAGTCACGAGTTCCACGCAGGTGACGCGATTTGCCCACCTGACATGTTTTATGTTTTATGATTGGTTTAAGGTATGTTGCGCAGTGACTCATAGGAGTCATCTAATGGATTTCGGGCATGACTCATTATGAGTCATAGGACAGCGTGACTCAAGTTATAAGTCACCAGGGTTAGGGTTGTTGGCGTGAACAGTCTATATAAGTAGGAGACTCGGTCACAGTAGTTAGAGCTCTTCACCCTACCATCTAAGTACTTTTCTACAATATACCTTTACCTTTACCTCTCGCTTGAAAGAAAGCAATCTAGCTCTTGAAGCGTCAGAGCAACTACAACCCTGTTAAGACAAGAGCAGTCTCACATCTCTCTCACAAGAGAAGAGATTGAGTTACGAAGAAGTTCCCTCGCCACCTCTCCCCAATAAGATATTGGAGTGAGATCAGGAGACTATAAGATAGTCCGAGGAAAAGAAGAGATTATAAGTTAATCTCGGAAAGAAGAACACTCTCGAGTACTTAAACGAACAAGAACTATAAAGATAGTTCAAGAACCTTACGTAAGTATTTCGTTACCTGTTGCACCACTAATCTCCTCCGGAGTAGGATTGTTACAGCTACATCTAGTTCTCATACAAACTAAGTACCTACTAACAAACTCTAGCTTCTTCTAAAAGTTGGAACACAATTTGACCTGGACAATTCTGTTATCTCACTCGACTTCCGGATCACAACACAGTGAATTTTCCTGACGGTACTCCCACACATCAGTCCATTAGCCACAATCCAGCTTCGTCGGCATTAAGTCTTGCTTACCATTGCATACGCAGAATGTTCTCCATAATCGAACCACCAAAGGGGCCAGCTTTGTTATCGAGCCTCTCAGCATTGCGGATTAATCCTGGACTCGACAGCTGCAAGGCATAAGATAGACTTTGCTGGATAATCGCACAAATTGCAATTATCTCTTCATTGTCATATCTTTATCGTATGGTTCCGTCAGTATCCAAAGAATACTAATGACCTATATGAGTGTGCCTATGCTTGATTTCTCAGACTACCTCATCTAACAACACAATTCACTTTTGCGACTTTCAGCACGGGAGCGTGGAGTATAGAATGTGTTGCTTAACCATTGTCCGTAAAAATGTCCTGTTACTTAGTGACTACTTTCATGACTTTCTTCTTTAGTGCTCTGTAACTTTATGCGACGTCAACCAATTTTGCTCGGACCACTGGCATAAGCTCGCCAAATGTCCTCCCACATATATCCTGCGAACGGGATCTAGTCAAACAGACGGCCGCGATGTATATGGGGCTACGAGGAGGGTTCCAATGACCCACTCTTTGGTGAGGGGATGCAAATACGGGGGCCTTTGCTGGTGTAGCGCCGCCCCAACGCTTGTGCGGAAGGCGGGTATTTGCTTGGCTTCTTAGAACTCAGAATCCTAAGGTACGGTAACTATAGGTCTTTTTTTGCTTAAAGGAAGGTTAAGCCTTCCAACATGCCTAACAGGAGGTTTCTACGAAGGAGGGGGGCGGCGAGGTGAGGCTGGGCGGAAGCACTATGAACGAGTTTCACGGTCTCGGGCTGGGTGGATTCGCTGGAGGGAGGGAAACAGGGGCCATGCCTGGCTGGAGTAGCCGGCACAGTAGGGGGAGCATTTCGACCCTGAGGGGTATTTTGAGGAAGGCCCGCTTCATGGGTATCTGGTATGTCTTGGTCCCTTGGTGGGCGGAGAGAGGAGACGATTTCGCGGCGGACAGGACAGGTGCCATCAAACGAGGTATGCTGGCCACCACAGTTGATGCAGAGAGGGGGGAAGGCATTGCAACATCCTACTACCAATATCTCAAAGCCTCCTTTCGGACAGCTTTGGTTAGCACATCTGTTGGCAGAACGGTGGTGGAGGAGAGTGCAGATTGGGCAGGCCTGTGCCTCTTGTTTGCAAAGGGGAGCAGAGTGACCAAAATGCCAGCACTTTCTGCACTGGGTGGACTTGGAGGCGGCATAGGCGGGAGCGACTGTACAGGCATGGGAGAAAAGCCAAATAGATTCGCCAAAATAGGAAACATGGAGTCGGTCGACCGCCACAACAGCCGAAGTTGTGCGCTTCTCTGCCCTCTTTGCTGGATCTGACTGCAGGAATCTAGCCCCAAAAATGTGGAAGTCAATAGCATTGATGCTTGATTCAAAGAGTAAAGTGAACAAGTCAGTTGGCTCATCTGGAAGCATACAAAGCGGAAGATTGTGAATGAGGAGTTCGACACTCGTAGGTGCTTCCCTAAAGACCGGGAATGGATTATCTCCAACAGGGAAACTCTGATTGAGCTTCTTGGTTATTCCATCAAAGAATGGGGAGTAAGCAGAAGACGGGGTATAGGGGTTGGCAGTGAGACTAACAACGCTATTGCAATTAACAGAGGCAGTAAGGGACAAGGGTACAGAGCAGTTGGCCTCATTAAGCACAGCAGCCATAATGTCTGGAAGGGTGGCAGTCATGATGAACGAATCATTAGGGGGGGTTGGGCAAGTCCGGAGGGCAAACAAATGACGTTGGACAGCTGGGAGCCGTGGGGGTCCTTTGTGGACACTACTCTTGCTTGACGTAGCGACTTGTGCTGCAGTGGCATTTTTCTTCCCCTTTCCACCCTTCCTGATAACCAGTGCCCAGGTTTGTTCATGGGGCTGCGGGGTATCGGAGACCGTGAAACTGGGAGGGGGACCACTATGAAAAAGTCAAGTGGCAGGGTATCTTTCTGAGTCGAGCTTAGCTTCCTCTGACTCAGGGTGACGAGAGGCAAAGAGGATAGTAGCTTGGGGGAGTCGAGGTGTCATTTGGCATACATGTCCGGATAGCCATACCATTTCCTCTCAAAAAGGACGGGAAAATCTGGGGCTGTGATAGTACGAGATGAGTGGCGGGTAGTAAGTTTCTTTTTCTGCTGAGCTGGTTTGGTTTGGACAGCAGGGGTGGGGGGAGGAGGGAGGGGGGGCTTGAGGCGGCGGGGGATCCACTTATGTGGCGCGGTGGGAGGAGAGAGCAGCAACACGAGAGGACAAATCCTTGGGGGATGCCTCAAGGTTGGATGTGGGTGGTGGTAAGGGGGTGGCTGAGCACCCCACCTGGGCGGAGGTGAGGTTCTCAACCTGCGAGGTTAGGAAAGTAACGGAGGCACCGAGGTCATTAACCATGGCGATAAGTTGGACGTGAAGAGGGGTGATGGCAAGTTGACCATCGGGGAAGTTAGCAGTGGAGGGATTGTAGACAGTGGGGAAAGAAGCCGGGTCAAGGTGTGCAAGCCTGACAGTATTCCCAAGAATATTGGCGACATTGTCCGCCTCCCCAGAGAGAGAGGCATGACTAGATTGGGAGAATGACAAGCAAGAGATAGGATCAGCCCTGCGGTCCTAGCGGTTGGAGGGAGAGCGAGCAGGGCCTACAGCCGAGGCTGGGCCTGCACCAGTGGGAGTAAGAGGGGTAGACGACATCAGGGCAAGGCCGATAGGCCAGGCCAGAGGACAGGGAGGAGGAAGAGAGAGAAAATAAAGTCAAACTTCCAGCTTGACTTTCCAAGAATAAAAATGCTCTCAGCCAAGGTGAAAACTATATTTCACTTGAAGCTGAAGCCCAAGTGAAAAGCCAAAATAGATGAATCATGAAGAAATAAAAACCAAATCCTAAGGTTTACCTTGGCCGAAAGCTGTAAGTATTTTAGGCGAGAGGAAAATACAGGGCGCGGAGCGTGGAGTTCTTGTGCTTTAACAACCAATACATGATTTAAAAAAAAAATCAACACAAAGATTAGAATAGTTAGAGCATCCTTCGTCTCCGCTAGACCTCCGGCAATTCAAATCTCAACACCACGAGAAATTATTGTCACTTTCATCCACCTCCTTCTCCCAGACACACCACATTGCCTCTGTCTGATGAAGCTCCTTCCATCCTCTCTTCCTTTCCCTTCTAGTGGTCAGGCCTGGCGAGCATGTTTCTAAGGGTTGGTTGAGCCTGCCTTCACCCCCTCTTCTCCCGGCTCACTTAGACAGCCCCCCATAATTGGCAACCCCTCACCTGTCCGCGGTCGGTCTTTAGTCTTGCATGATCGGTAAAGTACTTGTCCCTGGTGGCACTGCTCTCCAGTATTCCCCTATCTCCTTAGTGCTCTGCTAGTATGTTCAGACTTTTCGAAACATCGTGTCCTGTTTCCGTCGGCCTTCCCCACACTTCTCGTGTCGGTTATCCCTCTGCCTTCCTCCTCCCTGACGTCTGAATCGGCTGGCACCCTACTGCCTGCGGCTCTACACCCACACCCAGCCTCTGTCTCCCTTCCGATGTCCTAGGACTACAGGAGTAATCTTATCCTTTCTCTATCTGGATTCCGGTTCCCGAAATAGCCGACTGGATTATCCTCCGACTGCCACAAGTCTACCTTCTTTAGGTGGCACTACCCACGAACTCAGTTGCTCTTCCTGAGCCTCGGCTGGCAGGGCTATATGCCTCCAGGAATTATTTCCCCTCCTTGTGTCCCTGAGACCTGTCACACAGGAGTCCCTACTCCTTCGGGAGGTTGGCCCAGTGGGGTTCTACTACGGTTTGGCTTATACGTGATTTGACTAAGGTGAGTGGGTTTGTTTTCCTTTGTTGATGGTGTCTACTCTCGGTTGGGGATGTTTTTCTTTCAGGCTAGGCTTTCGCAGGGGCTTTTGTTCGGTGTTTTCACACCTTTATTTCTACCTCCTTGTAGTTTGTACCCATAGTAACTGGAGGAGTTTTCTTCGTTAAGCAAGGTCAGAGGCTTTTAGCTTAGGGGTCGCGGGATGTACTGTAGTTGGAGGTTTTGGACGACATGGCCGACACTTGGTTGACAGTCCGTTGTACCTAACACAGTGGGATGAGCACAATTGTGCATTTGCCCCAATAGAAAAAATAAATAAAAGGATTCGAAAATAGAAAGCAAAAAACTTACCATAGTTAGCGCTCTTCATGCAACCATCTAATTACTTTCTTTAAGATTACTTATAGTTATAAATTAAATATTATTACATTCTTTACCCTACAACGTATTATCATATCTAAGATATAAGTCTCAATCAATATTAAGTTATATAAACATCTTCGCTATTAAGATAGCGGAGAAGATAAAGAAGAGCGATAAGAAAGCTCTACGAAGATATTTAAAATCACGTTATCCTTAAATAAGAACACAATCAGGTCGTTACTTGTTGTTTACTAACCCCTCTAGCCGAGATTGCTATACTTGCCCTCCTCTTCCAACCTTTCTGTCTCTTTTCTCTTTTGTCTACATTTGGCTAACTTCTTGCTTCGAAGGGTAACTAACTTTATTGCTCTATCATATTTCTTCTGAAGAGTGTTACGTTCTTCAGCTGACTGGGATTTCCAAAAGGGTTCAATATCCTCCCAATCGATTCAGGCTTTTCCAGAGGTTAGTATTCGCGTTTGCTTTCTGGTTTTCTTCTTTTGGAATTCTGCTAACTGTTGTTTAAGGTTTCGAATCTGGCGTTCCTTCTCTTCAACTTCAGTGAGTCCCCTATTTGAGCTACTTACTAGATTGCTAATAATTTTCTTCAGTTCCCCCTCGGTCGAATCATTTCTACGCAATGATGTGAGGGCCACGAGCTCCTATCGCTCAATTTCAAATCTGTTTTGCGGTACCTGCAGGCTATGGATATCTTGAACTGAGAAGATATTTTTCAGTTCAGGGTTTACGGGATTGGAATTGGAAGCAGCATGGCTAGTGTTTGTCTCTGTTGAATTGTAGTTAGGTGGCCTGGGCAGCATAGTTTGGACCTTGGAAATGACAATGTTCCTGTTTACAGAAACAAGTCCTGTGTTTTTGAATCCGCTTTGGATGTTGCTTGGGGTGAAGGATGCATGGCGGGCTATCATGACAATTTCGTAAAAGTTCTGTTTGGAAACACTATATTTATGTTTTTCAAAATGGTGTGTGAGTTCCTTTTGGTATTGGTGTTTGTACAGACTGAAGATAGAAATGTCGAGTGGCTGTAATCGATGAGTGGTATGCGGAGGTAAGCAATAGGGAATAATCTTTTCTGTAATACAGAAGTCTAGAAACTTCATGTTGACATGGTTGCTGTGTCCGTCAAAAAGTAGAAGTCGAAATTCATCTCCTGCTTCCTGTGCTGTAGTACTCTCTGTTGCAAAGTTTCGTTTCAAATACTCTATTGCTATTTTCTCATCGGTCCATCTATTATGTGACCGGCCAAATAAGATATCTTCTGGAACCCCCCTGAACTTTTGAAACTCCTCAGCAATAAACTCTTCTGTCTTCTATATAATTGTTGGCTTTAATGCTGTCCCATCAGCACAGACACTTTCAATCACTGTAACAAATTTACGGATACCATCTAGATACATATTAGCATTTATACATATTATAATTTTATAAATTAAAAAAATAAAATAAAATAACTAACTCTGTGCACGATACTTCAATTCTCCACTCACACCAGGATTTCTGATAACCTCCAAAACTCTCTCTAACTGACCCAAGCCTAATAAAAATCCTACTTCATCAATATTGCAGGTATTTTCAGGCTTTATCCCATACTCTTGAACAATTGATTCTAACTATCAAAATCTAGTCAATATATATTCATAATTTAAACAAGCACATTCAAACATATAAACTTATATTAATATTAAAAGGTAAAAGAAAAATTACATCAAAATAAATAAAGATTAATTAAGCAAATAAACAAATAAAGAAGAAGGATAAATAAAAAAACAATAAAATAAATAAATAAATAAATAAATAAATAAAATAAACAATAAAATAAAATATGGGAATAATATATAATACTCTATTAAAGAAATGATTCATTAAGTCAATATCATTTCTGTGGATATTGCGAATAAAATCGATCTGCTTGCTAAAACGAGTCTTCACCTCCAGATGCCTTTTTTTAAAAGCCTTCTCCCACCTCTGTCCTAGTTTCTCATCTGGGCTTCTCTTCTATACTACAGAAGTTGCTATTTCACACAACTGCCAGATGGTTGGTGGGAAACCCAGCCGGCAGCGAAAATAACCCCTCTCTATCACTACTCTCCCCTCCTCAGGCCAAAACCTTTGCCTCTGTTCGCTCTCCTCCTCACGGTTCTCTCTCCCCTTAATGGTGATACATAACTGTGCTTGGAGCTGCACCGAGCATTACCGCCACAATCGTAAGACTTGGAGCTGTATGGGCAGCTGCCCTCTCAATGGCCATTTGCTCTCGTACTCAAGTAGGGATTGTGTCTATTGAAGCCATTATTTGAAAACTATAAGGTATGAAAGAGCTTCACTCTTTCAATTAGTTCTTTCACCTTCACTTTCAATTCAGTAATGCAATTTGTCTTACTAATTATCTTAAGTCAACTAGCTAGTTTAGAAATGCCAAGTCATGCCGCACCTCGCATAGGGTACCGCCTCGCTGGAGCCTAGGTGGTTTAAATATTTCAATTACTCGCATTGTAACAGAGACAGGGCATGTGCGAAACCTTTTCTTCCTTTTTTTTTCTTTTTTTTATAAACTTTTTCCATTTTGGGCACCCATGCTACACTAAAGCGTATGGCCCTATCAAAAGACTAGTCTACAGCCATCGTCCCCTTCCTACTCATAATATTGTTGCGTTAATAAAATTAACCGTACACTCATGATCGGCGGCAACGCAACCCTCCTCATCACCCCTCACTTCGAACACCACATAAAGAAATTTCTGTACCTCAACCAAAACTCAACTATTTTGTTCAATTCTTTTATTTTAAGATACTATGCCTCCTATTCTTCGCTGCCAGGACAAAAAGCCTATTCCCTCTAAGCACCTCTCTGAGTTTACATGGGGGAGAATTCTCGGGTTACAAGAGCCTCAAATGAGCTATAGCCAAATATCTCACCTTCTTGAAATCCCTCTCAACACAGTTAAAGATACAATCTTAAAAGAAGATCAAGAGGGGAAGGAGAGAAAGTGTAGAGGAAGGTATCCTAAAACTACCAAGTTTCAGGATGATGCTATGGTGGAGGAAGCTCTCAGTAATCGCAATACTAGCTATTCTGAGATTGCCAACAAAGTTGCTCCCAATGTTTCTGCTATGACAGTGAGGAGAAGACTTGCACAAAAGCATCTGA
>Ga0307509_10009087_pt1 | contig 12500 bp, 15 predicted proteins | sample 10_EM_MG_FD_202245 | JGI IMG/M metagenome (GOLD analysis project Ga0307509, IMG submission 202245) | Populus trichocarpa ectomycorrhiza microbial communities from riparian zone in the Pacific Northwest, United States - 10_EM | ecosystem: Host-associated > Plants > Roots > Unclassified | place...
GCATAGCGGTCCGTCACGACATGTGCGATGCTGCCCCAGTCGACGCCGCTCCTGGTACCTTGCCTACGGGTGAGCACAGAGCGAAGCTCTGTGTGTATGCGCTCAGTGTCTGCTGGGGAGATTCCTTTCAAGCGATAGTGCACTCTTTCCTTTCCCTGGCGAGGCTCGACGAGGCTCGACAGTGTTGGGTCGTAGAAAGTGACGAGTCCTGCGTGGTCGAGGTGCACGCGGGTCTCCCCTGGCGCACGGTCGTGCCAACTCCCGGAAACGTGAGCCTCGAAGAAGGCGAAGAAATCGCTCCGGAGCGAGCCACGCCAGCCTGGTGGCGGATCAGGTTGCGGTACTGGTAAGGGCCGCGGCCCATATGGGTTTACGATACCCGTTGACACATTTTTTGGTAAGAGGTCGAGGAACGTGACAACCTCGAGACCATCCAAAAGGTCACATATCATGACCTCGCTGTGAATTTGAACAAAAAAAGTACGATCAGCCTCGAGACGGCGGCGGGATCAACGACACTGGAAGCGCACAAATGGAACTCCATCCTGACGAACCCATCAAGGCCAAAAGGCCTTCCCCACTCGCACAAAGCCTTGATGCGCTCCCGCTCCGAGAAATACTTGTCGGGCTGGAGTTTTCTCCAGGCGACGATGTCCTGAGAATCCATGGGTCCGTCCTTCATCTTCGCTGCGCTCGAACCATCAAAGTGTAAGAGACGAAGGTCTCGCTTCGTCTGTAGTGATATTACGTAGCAGGGGCCGACGCAGAACAGATAGGCGTGTTCAAAGTCGAAAGCAAGCCAATCAGGCGCATCCGGCACACGATCGTCCCGACGTCCGTGGTACAAAATTGTACCTGTGGGGATAGTAGCAGGCACCATGCTGTGACCTAGGAGTGCGAGACATGGGAGGATGGAAGTTAGCACGCTTCAGGGTGCGGGCTCTGATGGGAAGGGGAGAGTCCAGCTTACCATTTCTACGAAAAGTATTCGGCCATAGCTGCATTAACCCACTTACACTGTTAAATATCAAGTGGTGGGTTGAGTTCGGATTCGGCGGTCGTTCCCACTCGAGAAAAACATTTTCCGACGTTCCATCTGTTCGGAAAGCAGCCTGATATGGCCCGTTATTGTTATGGTCGGGTGCGCTGGACGGAAGGGAGAGAGAAGCTGTGGCTAGTAGGAGCGGAAGGATGTGACGCAATAGCCACTTCATGGCGGCAGTCGAGCTGTGAGTTCTGTAGGATGGTCGCTGGCATGATGTTGGAGGAACATCTCAACGTGTTGTGTAGCGGCACGACCCGGCAGCCGCGGATATACATGTTCCGCGGTTAGGTTCTGAGTTGATTAGTAATTAGGCTGTATTATTGAGAGCTAACTATCCTTGCAACTATCTAATCACTGGCAACGCGACGCAGTACTGTAGTCATACCGTGGATTTTACAATTTATTCCAATCAGCCTGTAAAGCAACTTGAACTGACGCGTTTGTTCACTGACACGCAGAAGGAAGGTCCATTTGCTTCCAACACCGATTCGAGTATTGGAACACAGACGGTTGGTCTACGTATGTGAGTTCGAGTTCGGAAGGATAAGATCAAAGGAACCGAGGCCACGCCCCCGAAAAGACCGAGAACGCGCGAAGGAATGACGGTTGCGGCGATAACGAGATACGATACGACCTGCAAAGGTGAGACAACGGCGAAAGAAAGGAAACGTACGAATCCGCGAAACAGAAGGACGAATGACGGCTCATTGGCTTGGTTTATCATCGGTCGGGCGGGCGCCGGGAGTCGAAAAAGCACACGAACGAGGAAAGGAAGAAAGAGAATGGGGCCGCTGATGCCTGCTTCTCACGAGGCCAGTCATGGGGATTTTTTATAGACGCGAGATCAAGGACAGTAGTGACAAGTCTTCTACAAAGAGCGAGACATGCAGAGTGGAAAAAGAGAGGGGAAAACCAAATGCAAAGGCGGGCTTACCAGCGATGATGGCAAGGGAATGCGGCGCCCGAAATAAGGAGAAGTTTACTACATCGTAGTCAAGAGCGCTAAAGTGGGTCTGTAGACGATAAGGGCGAAGGAGGTGCGGTGTCCAAAATGAGGGCAATGTTTGCTAAATCGTAGTGAAGTGCGCAACGATGTGTGCGTAGACGATGCCGGTGTAGGAGGTGCGGTGTCCGAAATGGTGAAAGGGCCATAGTAAAGGAAAGCATTCTGGAACAAACAAAGAGTGGGAGGTCTAAAACAAAAGGAGATAGAGGAATGGCACGAAATGAAAGATTGATAATTCCTCTGTACATTAAAGGTCCTTCCCAACCATAGATGTGATCTAAACTGATGCCCGGCTTGCGAGGGCCACGCGCAACGAATGCTGCATGTAACGACGAGCTTGTGCGATCCGCACGGTGCGAAGAGGGGGGAACTTGGTCGTGAATGGGGAAATGTCGATCGTGTAGCAACGAAGGCGGGCGACGACGTGTTGGGGGCGAAGCGTGTACGACGGAAATGGGGGCGTACGTCATGTAGTCTAATAGTGCACAGCGACATGCATGATTTGAGGCGGGCTCAAGCTCAGAGATTATGCAGTATGGCTTGCGGATGTCATTTCCAAGACTGCAGAATGTGCCATCCTTACAGTGTGTAAGGTGTAAGGAGGGCAAATACTGCAGCCTCAGAAATGGGCACCACAAGCCATGTCTCTTGAACCCCTCCTGTCAATACAGCTGAAAATGGGATGGTATGTTCGAGATCCGAAACGCGCGGAGCGTGGCTCTACTTACAGGTTAGTGGTGTCGTACGCGGGGAAAAAGTGATACTCACCTCAGCCTCGAATGAAGGACAGAGGGCCCAAGTACAGTACTGCGAGAAAATAGCTTGTTGTGCATACCAAGAGAAGCCTGGGGCAAGAAAAGGTAAACGCGTAGCTACTTAAGTCGAAATCACAACCCAACGAGTCCGAACAATGATACGATATTCCTACCGCATGGCGTTTGAATCTCCGACATGATATGGTTGTAATCCTGAAAACGATTGAGTCTTGTAGTATTCAATATATGACCATGGGGCAGGCTCCTGGAAAACAAAGCAGCAATATGAACTATAGATAACCGCAGAAATCATCATGACGCCCCGCGGAGCCACCGAGTTGCCAAGAGGAAGCAGGGTGGCGTGCATCCTCCCTGAAGTCTTCTTTCAGAAATCAACGAGAGATCACCATGCAGAGTGGCATGACATGTCCTCGAGCAGAAGAACTGGTACTAGTAGGCATAACGGGTGAAGTGCGAGAGGAAAGGCCTTCGATGTCTAAAATGGCGGCACTGGCAGGTGGTGGCTCATCCTACAGCATCCAGCCCTGGAGGCGATAGGAGCACCGCCGCAGGCATCAGGTGGAACCGACCCTCGGTGGTCGCAGTTGAGCCAACCTTACAAGACGGCAGCCAGGGGTATTAAGGATGGGGCTAGTGAGGGTTGGCATCTGCTGCGGACCGCCACGATAAATAAAAGGTCCGATTAACGCTTGGTTTGCGAGCGCTGGGAGGAATTCGGGAGTGGTAGATGTCGCCCGTGTCATAGCAACAGGTACTGTATGCGGAAGGGGACGCCAATACCGCTTCACACACAACCGGCGTCAAGCCGTTGACGTTTTTCTGCGCACTCGGAACTGATATTAATCAGTGGCCCTTAAGCGACTGGGTACTGTACTGGGGTTCTTGTGCTGAAAACGAACTAGGTCGATGGGAGACACGCAACGTGGCGTCAGATCATACGGATCCTCCCCTGCTGAAAATGGCCACGATGGAAGGTGACATATCTCCTGTACGACAAAGGGCGACAGCTTAGTGTGGGAGCAGGAATTTCGAGGTCGAGTTACATACCCCAAAGCCACAGGCGGGATCGCATCGAAGCCACAACGACCACTCCAGCCAGGTCATCAGCTCATTGACATGCCTACTACCCACCTCAATCGCTTCTGCCGCCTTCGCCTCGCTTTCTCCCTCGACGTCAAAGAATTCCAACCATGCGAGCGTCAACCGCCGACATATTTCACGAACCGTGCCCTCGACTGCCGCGTGGATCCGCACTTCCTGCGGCGTGAGCTTGCCCAGTCCCAGTGGAATGTGCGATGTCAGCGTCGTCGCGCAACGACGCACCACCGGCGCCGCCCAGGAAGCATTGGTAGACGCGGGTAGCTGCGGCGGCACGTCCACAGTCGTGATGTATGGTACGAGCATGAGCAGCAGCTGGGCGCGGACTGCGGCCGCTTGTTCTGCTGCATCCGTGAAAATGGACGTCGCGTTTGGTGAGAGAAGGAAACGCAGATATTCGAGGCGGCCAGCATAGCGGTCCGTCACGACCCGTGCGATGCTGCCCCAGTCGACGCCGCTCCTGGTACCTTGCCTTCGCGTGAGCACAGCGTACAGTTCTGCGTGCACGTGTTCAATGTCTGCTGGGGAGATCCCTTTCAAGCGATAGTGCACACTTTCCTTTCCCTGGCGAGCCTCGACGAGGCTCGACAGTGTTGGGTCGTAGAAAGTGACGAGACCTGCGTGATCGAGGTGGACGCGGGTCTCCCCGGGTGCACGGTCGTGCCAACTCCCGGAAACATGAGCTTCGAAGAAGACGAGAACATCGCTCCGGAGCGAGCCACGCCAGCCTGGTGGTGGATCAGGTGTTGGCTGGGGCGGCACATACGGCATTGTGGTGTCCTTTGATACATTTTTCGGTAAGAGGTCGAGGAACGTAACAACCTCGAGGCCATCCAAAAGGTCACATATCATGACCTCACTGTGAGTTTGAACAAAAGAAGTACGATCAGCCTCGAGACGGCGGCGGGATCAACGACACTGGAAGCGCACAAATGGAACTCCATCCTGACGAACCCATCAAGGCCAAAAGGCCTTCCCCACTCGCACAAAGCCCTGATGCGCTCCCGCTCCGAGAAATACTTGTCGGGCTGGAGTTTTCTCCAGGCGACGATGTCCTGAGAATCCATGGGTCCGTCCTTCATCTTCGCTGCGCTCGAACCATCGAAGTACAGGAGACGAAGGTCTCGCTTGGTCTGTAGTGATATTACGTAGCAGGGGCCGACGCAGAACAGATAGGCGTGTTCGAAGTCGAAAGCAAGCCAATCAGGCGCATCCGGCACACGATCGTCCCGACGTCCGTGGTATAAAATTGTACCGGTGGGGATGGTAGCAGGCACCATGCTGTGACCTATGAATGCGAGAAATATGAGGATGGAAGTTGGCACACATCAGGTTGCGTGCTCTGATAGAAAATGGGGTGGCACAACTTACCATTCCGACGAAAAGTATTCGGCCATAGCTGCATCAACCCACTTACGCTGTTAAATATCAAGTGGTGGGTTGAGTTCGGATTCGGCGGTCGTTCCCACTCGAGAAACCCTTTTTCCGACGTTCCATCTGTTCGGAAAATAGCCTGATATGGACCGTTATTGTTGCTGGACGGAAGGGCAAGAGAAGCTGTGGCAAGTAGGAGCGGAAGGATATGAGGTAATGGCCACTTCATGGCGGCAGTTGATCTGTGAGCCCTGTAGGATGGTCGCTGGCAGGCTAGAGGAGCATCTCAACGTGTTGCGCAGTACAGACGCTAAGGTGCTGTCTAATCATCATGATGGTGTGATTAGCGAAATTATGAGCGGCTGTTGAATTGACCGCGGCTCCGAATTGCCCTTGCCCTTATATACCGCACACATGTTCGGGGTTTCTGGCAACCAAAATGAGCTCGACAACTTCAGGAAATCCCAAGGAAGTCTGAGGAGGGAGAACTTAAAGAGATCGCTCTGCGGTACTGTATTCGTGATCAGTTAGACTGTACTTTAGAGACCCAACTCCTGGCGCCTTTACCTAAATGGGTTTTCCACGCGATTTCTCTCATCCGGCAATACGCTTTTAGATTAAAACCTACAGTAGTTCATGCGGACCCATTCAGAGCTATCATCAAGAGCCACCACGACAATGATTGCCGATCCTAACACATGTATAGTTGTCTGGTAACTTATGACAAGTGATTGAACATCCGTTGTGTCGTACTGCATAATACATGGGGACAAAATATATCTATCGGGTCAACGCCAGGACGCGGAATCCAAAAATCATTTTCCAGGTGCGACATAATCTTTACTGAGGTCGATGCCCATGCCTTTTAGATGTGTGTTTGTGAGGCGGGTTGTTCGTTGTCGTTGCGCTGACTTTTTACCCTTCCTCTTACCCAGTGGCGCCTTTATTGCTGGAGCCTCTGACGCCGTCTCTTGTAAACCACCTAAAGAGGACAACAAGTCAGCGAGAGCGCCGAGTTTCTGACTGCGATGACATACCAGATTGAAGTTGTTTGAGGAGATCGACATCATTCGGTACGATCAGATTGTGCCACAGATCGTGGAACTCTATCGTCGTGCATTTTGTCAAAAAAGAAAAGAATGAGTCCACGGGCAACCCTGGAGCTGTACCTTTCTCGACACTCAATCCAGTTCCATTCTTACTGGCGTCACGCTTCGCAGTCGCCTCAGGTCCTTCCTCTGCAAGATCAGCGGGGTCCGCCTTGAGCTCGTTCCAAAACACCATGCGCATCTGGCCATCCCTGAGTGTGCGCGTAACGAATACCTCGCCCTCTTTTTCAAGTTCTTCGATTGCGGTAGGTGCGTCCTTCCACGACTCCTTCAGCGTACGCACAGAGATGCCACCACCACGACGCGTAGCGCGTTGAATCTCAGTGAGCAGCGCCGCTTTGCTGCGGAAGTTGTAGTCATGCTAAAGTAGAGGTCAAGACGAGAACGAAGACGGCGATGGCACCGCGGCTCGCCTTGAAGGAGTAGAGGTTGGTCCTAGGGTCAAACTCGACCCGTTCGTGGGCTTTAAACTTTTCAAAGAGGACCTTGTCACTGTCGAGGGGTGTTTGGGTCCTGATGGCGAGATCGTCCAGGCGCATGGGCCCATTATTGGCCTGTTTGATGTGAGATATCTCTCGTCCGCGGCGGGAGTAAAGGCTCGACGTACCTTGAGGTGGTTGATCGCGTAAAGTAACTGAGTGTTCACATCCGTACCTGTGCCAGTGTCCGCTGGCTGGGAGTACACGACGGCTTACGCGAAAAGGTCAACAAAAGAGAAAGGAGAGGCGAAGAACGAGACATGCTCGCTTTTGGCCGCTTCTTTTTCTTGCCAGAGTCGCTGTCTGGTGGAGTCGCAGGTTGTGAGGAGGATGCGGATGCTTGATTAGAATGCCAAGATGCCACGGTTACATTTTGAAGAGAAGTTTTGAAGGCTGCGGCGTCCCTGGCGAGACTGGACATGGTGGTGGATTTGGGAGAGTGACTCCTGCTGCGTTAGAGTACGTACCGGTGTTATGTGGGTGCCTGTTTACACGCCTGGTGGTCGTCCGCTACTCTATTGGACGCCTCGCTGCCCTTTTTTTCTGTACCCCACGGCCGACCATGGCCTTCTTCACCAGGCCACAGTCAGCCAGCGCCGCTGTAAAGATCGTTGCCCCAAGTGGGGTCTCAGGAGGCGATTCCACTAAAACTTCTCCAAAGAAGGGTACTTTGTTCTGTTCCGTACCGTAGATCCCTGTTCATCTTCATCATCACCCCCGCCCCTCCATCTTTACAGACTCGACGCAACGACAATGTAGGAATATTCTCATCTACGGGTGAGCGCATCGTGCTCGTACACTCATAACCCCCTTTATTGAAAGTGGCACAGTTCATGTAAATTTCAAGATAAAGGCTGTATTTATTCTCATCCACCGGTCAGCACGATTCACTCTTCTTCGCCCGATCGAGTCCTAAAAATTACTAGCGTCCCACAACGCCTCCTTCTGTTTCAACGTAAGTGCTTCGTAGGCTGTCAATAGCGTTGGTCTTGAGACCCCGGCAGGCCTCAGCCCGAAACGCCTAGCGTTTCAGCGAAGCTCTCTCAGGCCGTCAATGCCCCTGTATTCGTTCCCAAATCTTCTCCGATCCCTCCTACGTCTCCTACTTTTTCTCGTGCGCAGGCGCAGACCCCTCTTACGGCGTGCGTTGTTCCCCTGCCCGAATCTCTGGTTGTCCCGTCTCGCTGACAAATACAACAGAAGCACGTTGTCCGCCTCACCGCCTGTGTCCGACTACGACGAAAATGACTCTTATGACCCCAACTATTACGTTTCAAGTGAGAATAATGGTTTGTACGACGTGTTTTCGGCAGAGAATGTGGTTCCTCAGATGCAAGCCGTACGTGCGCCGCGGATGCCGGGTCACACCTGAGGTTGATGTAACCCTCTTCAGCTCGACGTGAATTCGTTCGACAAGTCGTACTATCCCCAATTTCAGCCGGAGTACGACCAAGGACTGGAGTACTTCCCACTGCAGCCGGCCTTCCTTCGCCAACCGGTACGTATGTCCGAGATATCTCTCTTCCTGGCTCACAAAGGTACTCCTCAGCTTGACTATCATTTGTATTCTCTCCCCCCATCCGAGCCACCCCAATCCCATTTCATCTCTCCCACCCTGCGAACTGATTTACAACTGCGCTCTGAAGTCATCCACACGGCGCCTGCTCCAGGACTCAATCTTCCAGACGAGCTGCAAGGTTACCATACCCTTGTCCCTCTTGAGAGCATGACGGGCGAGCGCCGCAAGTTTGGTAATTGGTATAGCATCGTATACCGGGCCATAGGCAAAGATGGTCGTGCCTATGTTTTACGACGAATTCTAGGTATCTCTATGTTCCCAACCTCTTCACATCCTTTATAACGAGCCATGGGAATAGATTTTCGTCTGATGCATCAAGCCGCCTTCCAGCCAATTGAGGAGTGGTCGCGTGTCCGACACCCCAACATCGTTGCTGTCCACGAGGCATTCACAACACGTTCCTTCGGTGACAATTGTCCGTCCCTTACCCCTTTCTCGTCTCTCCTTCTCAATCCCGCCCAGCGCTCGTGGTTGCCTATGCGTACCACCCGAATGCGCAAACCCTTTTTGATGCACACATCAAACCCCGTGCCCCGACCTTCGTGCAGGGGCGCCTGCAGATTGCCCAGTCTCGTGTTCCGGAGCGAACGCTCTGGAGTTATATCATCCAGATAGCAGGCGCGATGAAGGCGGCCCATGACCAGGGCTTACCAGTACGAATGATCGACGTTACCAAAGTCATCGTCACGGGCCAGAACCGCGTGCGGATCAGCTCGTGCGGGCTTGCCGACGTGCTCACGTATAACCCCTCCTCGCCACGCGCGGCTGGTGCGCCCATCCCTACAGAGCAGATCCAGGAAGACCTGGTGATGTTTGGGAAGCTCATCATGGCGCTGTGCTGCAACAACGTCGCGGCGACGAGTAACTTTGGGAAATCGCTCGACCTTGTAACGCAGCACTATAGCGCGGACCTCAAGAACGTCGCGTTGTTTTGTCTCTCTAAAGCAGGTGCTCACAAGGTAACGCCTTCGCACTTTCGTTCGTCTGGTGTGCTCACGCATGTGATCTGCTTGTTGAAGCATATCGGACAGCTGTTTGATATGATCGGTTCCAGACTTCTCACGGAAATGGATGATCTACAAAAGTACGTCACGAATGCACGGCTCGTGCCATGTACTCATGATCTTTATTTTAATTGGTGGCATCGGCACAGCGGCATGGACCATCTTGAGGGCCAACTGATGTCTGAGCTCGAGAACGCCCGCCTCGTTCGGCTACTTGCCAAATTTGGTTTCATCAATGAGCGGCCCGAGTGCGTCCCAATGCAACCTAGCATTCTCGTTCTACTTAAACTTCCGAAACCAGGTTCGCCCGAGACTCACGATGGAGCGAGACTGGGGACCGATACATCATTAAGCTTTTCCGTGATTATGTCTTTCACCAGGTCGACGAGCGCGGGCGACCCGTCGTCAGCCTTTCACATGTACTTTCATGTCTCAACAAGGTATGCTTGATTTTGACTCCCATGACCCAGGGCTGACTGTCTGATGGGGTCAAGCTGGACGCGGGGACGGACGAGCGGATCATGCTTGTGTCGCGTGACGAACAGAGTGTGCTTGTCGTGAGTTACAAAGATGTCAAGACCTGCCTTTCATCGGCGTTCGCGTACGTCCCTTCGAAAGAATCCTTATTTCTCTTATCTAAAGGACCGCTTTTGATTTTCTAGGGAGCTGTCGCAGAGATAACGAGCATGGTTCCACTCGTAGGTAAGTATACATTATGTGAGAAGGTATCATATGGAGAAAATAGGTAGAATTAGAAAAAGACTAGGAAACTTCAAAATCATTCTGCACCTCTTCTTTCGCCGTCGTCCACTCGCTACTTTTAAGCTCGGTCACGGACGAGAAAAAATAGCAATATGCCAATATGATAAGGAATGTGCCTTGCATGGGCTGATGTGCACGTGCTGCCAGTCCCAGACAGTTGAGGTTGACAGAAGGAACACAATATCCGAAAAAGGCGCTAACCAAGATTGGGGTCCGTATTGTGCTTGTCAGGACCTGGAAACGCCTTCATTCCCCCTTCTTCGTTCTTGTGTGGTGCGGCACGTATTAATTGTTCGTAGATCCGCTACAAGGTCCAGGAACGCTTGTCCCGACGCCGATTCTTCAGCCTTGATTGCTTCGTCCCTAAAGTCGAATAAAGCGCTACCCTGAGACTTTTGAGTGGACAAAGCGGACGCTCCTGCCCGTTAAAGGTGTGCAGCGGCGGGACCGCCACTTCTCGCTTCATTGATCGACTTTTCAAATTGATGGAATTCGCGCTCACAGGTGCCACCTTACCTCCCCCCGCCTCTCCTCTCCAGCTGGAAGGCCAAGCCAAAGAAAGCGCTTTATGACTGGCCACTCCATCGCCGATTGGGAGGTCAGCGGATTTCATGCACGGTCCGGTGACTCTCGGTGACCATGGCGATTCGTTCTGTCAAACGTTGTCTGCCCCGTTTGGATACGAGTGTAGCATCCACTTTTTTGTCCCGGGAATCCCTTGATGTACTGTATGTTTTGGGTGCGAGCTACAGTGCAGTACTGTATGGTCGAGTCAGGTCCGGTCAGGGCGTTCGCTTGGCCTGTCCTTCTGACTCTGGGCGTTTGCCGCGCGGCAGAGGAGATCTAAGCAGATTACGTACGGATCTTCCTCTTTGAGGACGTTGTTGGGTGGCATGAAGTGGACGACCAACATGGGGCAACGGCGGTTGACAAGTCACTGATGATCACACATGCATCATAGGAGGAGTCACAGGTTGGATTCTGCACCTGGGATGGGATGGAGTCAATTAATTACAGGAAAGGGGATGCCTCGGACGCAACAAACTCGCGAAAACTGCGTATCATAGTATCATCTCATCTGTCAACGATTACTGTAGTTAGCCATAGAGGTGAAAGGGCAAGGGAATGAGCAGAAACGTGTGAGATTGTTGACGTGGAGGCGTGAACGATATAAAAATCCAATTGTTGCCGACCGATCTGGACGGGCGGGGCGTGAGTTGGGCACACTTTTACTTTTGGGTCTCATCCTTATACCGTACTACCCGTACCGTCCTCTACCGCACTGCATCATCCCCTTCCACCTTTCGGCCCCCGGTTTCAGAACTAGGGCCACCTACCATATCACCCTCACCTCCCCATCATCCCTCCCCCCTCCCTCCCCCTCTTGCTTTGCGCCCACCCTCCTCCCATGGCCGTCGCAACCCAACACTCCGCCAAGGCTGCCGCCCACCGCCATGTCTCCCACCACTCCCACCCAGACCCTGCTCAACAACCCCGCGCATCCAGGCAACGCTTCGTCGTCAGCCTCTCACAATGTCTCTTCGATTTCGTCGTGCAACTCCTCCCCACGACGGAAGAGCTCGCCGTCAAGGAGGACGTCCGCAAGCTCCTCGAGCGCCTCATCCGCACCATAGAGCCCGACAGTCGCCTCTTCTCCTTTGGCAGTACCGCCAATGGCTTCAGCCTCCGCAATTCCGGTGAGCACCAGACCACTCTCACTCCCCCCCCCCCCGCCAGTTGGCGCCTAACCTCTCTTGCCCCCCCACTATGATGATTAGACATGGATCTCTGTTGTTTGATCAACTCGGAGGAGCGCCTCTCAGCCACCGACCTTGTAACCATGCTGGGCGATCTGCTCGAACGGGGTATGTGCTCGTGTCCCTCGCGGGCTCCCTTCGACTGGCCTTCTGATTTCATTTCTATTTCCGGGATCCAGAAACAAAGTTTCACGTCAAGCCGCTCCCCCACGCACGTATACCCATAGTCAAGCTCTCGCTTGATCCTTCCGCTGCCCTGCCGCTCGGCATTGCTTGCGACATCGGGTTTGAAAATAGACTGGCACTGGAAAACACACGCCTATTATACTGCTATGCTATAATCGATCCCACCCGAGTGCGAACTTTGGTTCTCTTTCGTGAGTTGGGAATCGTCCCCCTCGCCCCGCATTTTGTTCACGTCCTCCTTTTCACCTAACGCCCTTTCCCCAACCAGTCAAGGTGTGGTGTAAACGAAGGTACGGCTTGCGCATGTTTATCCGTTAGCGCTCTT
>Ga0307509_10009088_pt1 | contig 12499 bp, 15 predicted proteins | sample 10_EM_MG_FD_202245 | JGI IMG/M metagenome (GOLD analysis project Ga0307509, IMG submission 202245) | Populus trichocarpa ectomycorrhiza microbial communities from riparian zone in the Pacific Northwest, United States - 10_EM | ecosystem: Host-associated > Plants > Roots > Unclassified | place...
TTAGTATGAGAACAAGATGTAGCCCGCGACCACCCAGACGCGGCATATAAATATCGAGGTGCCTCTCGAGCTATTTGAACATTATCAAGCCACGGAGAAGAGATCTTATCAATATAAGTTTTTACGCTAGAAAAATCTTTATCGCTTTACCTACTTCTATTTTTGAATCATTGAGCCTTCCTAGACAATCTCCGTCTACGATAAGATTATCGGCCTGAGTTATCTCGCAAGACATTGAGATAGGCTCCCGCCTAACAGTATATTGATAGTTCTCCTTGTTACCAAGGCTCACTATATGACAACTCCCCTCGACGAGATAAGTGAAGCATTTATTTTCGAACCCTTATCTCTTGTCGATTCCATCTTCAAACATCGATTCTATACATTTGAAGAACATTTAGGAGATACACCTCATATTCTCCAAATACTTTACCTTTTCCCGCATGGCAATACTGTTGCCATTGCCCCTACAGCTGCTGAGAGAATCGAGACCCATCTCCAGCAAAAACGAGATCTGGTCGAAGAACCAGACGAGGAGTGGAATACTCCCTATCCCACGAGGGATATAAAAACCTACGAGTTTCCAGATAACTTCTGGAATACCCCATACCCCAGTCCAATAAGGACAAAGAAATCCCGCTTATCTGGCTTAACCCCAAGTCAATTCGATAAGCATCATCAGATACCCTCCAAACTTGTGCAATAAAGCACAAAGAAATTCCCGGTGCATCGGCGACCTAACACATCACGATCACCAATCATGACAGAGGAAACCCACGACTCCGAGATGACCGGTGGGGATGAGACTATCATCCATAGTAGTAGCCGAACCCCTGTTTCACTGGATACCAGCACAGCCGGCAGGTCAGATTTTGGACGGCTAGTACGATCACGTTCTAAGACACCAACTCTTAACTATGTCTCAAAAGAAGAGTTAAACCAATTTGCGGGCCACCTTGGAGGAGTTCTCGGAAGATTTAGTCAACGAATGGCTAGAGAACAAAAGTCCATGTACCTAGATATCGGACGACTATCTAGGGAAGGCCAACAACAAGCAAGAACACTAGGAAAACTCCAGCATAGGTTGGAGTTAGGCGAGTCCATACTGGTCGACAAATTGAAACTGTTCGAGAGGACCATCGAAACGTTGGACCGAGAGTCCAGAACAATTCAGGCAGAAATCGTGGCAAAGGTCCAAGTAGAATTCCAAGCCCAACAAGCCCGTCAAGCGGAGCAGGCGGAACATAGCCAGCGACAAGACGAGCAGCTTCGGGACCGTATCCTCGAGATAGAGGAAGCCCGAGCAAACGACAATGCCAACTACGTGTCGGTTATAAATCGGCACAAGGAGGAACATAAAGTGGCCGCTAGAGATCAACAAAGACGTTTGGAAGCAGAAATAGCAAAGCTTCATGATATCTTGAAAGACCTGAAAGCCCAAGTAGGAGCCATGTCGGCTCAAAGGTCAGCAGCCCCCACTGTAGCTACTGACAATAGGGAACAGCCCGTACGGAATACCGACGGAGCTACAAAGAAACGGTCAAATCCCACTCCTGAACATGGAGGAAACGGGGGAGGCCAATTACCACCAACGACTATGCACGGGGCAGGAGACCCCGACCCAGACGATGGTGACGATGATGACGACCATCGGCAAGATCCAAAAGGAGGCCCGAGTCGCAAAGAAAAGGGAAAGGATAGAGAGAGACAAGAGCCCGAGACAGGGGACGAAGAAGAAGACGTTGTGGACGTCATGGCGAGAGCAATCGTACGAGAACGATTGCTACATACCAAACGACCCTCCGACCCTCCATGGGTATTCAAAAATAAGCCCTATCATGATATTTGAATATGGTTAATGGCAGTTCAAGACTTTTTCGAACGGAACAGTCATCAATGGACCATGGAAACAGACCGAATCAAGTATGCCATGGGACGAATGGAAGGAGACGATGTCGCTCCTTTCACAGATACCTATCGAAAAAAGATGTCGGGGGCATTGGGATATGTCAAGGAAATCGCTTACGAAAGATGGTTCATGTTTGAACAAAAAGTAACCGAATGATTCGCGCCTACCCATGAGGCAGAGAGGACTCACAAGTTAATGAAACTTGAAAAGTATCATGGGGACATACGACAATTCCTTTTGCGAATGGAGAACCACAACATTAAAGTTGGACTCCAAGGGGTAGCATGGAGAGACATGCTTAAAGCTCAGATGCCGGAAGCCGGATTATTAAGACTATCATTCGAAAACTATCCTAACGACGAATTATGGCTGGCAGGTTTCAAAAATGCCATGATTCAACATGAGAATCCCGAGGAAGACAAACGCCTAAGACACGGAAAGGGCGAATCCTCGGGGACATCGATAAGTCGAAAAACCGAAGACCGGTCTTCAACAAAGAGCAATCCAAGACCCCCCAAAAAGTATACGGCAGACAAACGGGCCGCCTATAAGGGAAAGCCTAAGGTACCCCGTACGAAAACCTGGTCAAAGGAGAAGACAGCTACCAACAAAAAGGAGGTAGTACATACAGACTGGGACAAAGCTCACGACTCCATCCCTAAAGATGTTATCGATTGACGACGAAATAACAAGGGATGCACACGATGTGGAATGACAAACCATTTCTGGAAACATTGTCGAAAGGAGCAATCCGTCGCAACGTTCGGTACCAAAAGGTACGAATCAAATAAACGAAAGCACGATCAACCTCCAACCAAGAGAAAAAGAGTAGCTGTCGTGGCTGAAGGAAGTCAAGGAGAGAGTTCACGGTCGGTGAACAGAATAGACCGTCCGGTCGCATGGGACATGTACGACGGTGAAGAACTATAAAAGTTCTCGAGGCATCACCGGCGACGGCGGATGGGTAGTCCGGGCGTAACTCCGGGAATCGAAACTCAAAAAGAACAATGCGGCGCACACCTTATGGCTGAGGACTCAGAACGAGGAATCTATATCGAATGAACCCCTTGGTCAGTGTACCTCGGAGAAACGACGATTAGATGAAATCGGAAGAAGGGGAACCAGGTCATAAGAAGAAGGAAGAGAGTCCAGCCAGGCACCGAGACGACACAGCCCAATGTAATTGTTCATGGAAGTTGGCAGTTGAGTTCGATCGCGTTAAGAGTACTAAAACAGGACGAAGGAAGAAACCAGGGCATGGATCGAGGAAAGATCGAGAGACGTTGAGGGCCGGGAAGGGTGCAAAAAAGCGTGATTCATCTTCCGACTTTGCATGCCTGGAAGCCAGCCAATAGAGACGAGACTACTCTACCTCGATCTAAGGGACAAGATGGCCCAAAAATACCGGAACCTAGCGAAAGCGGACGCTGCACAGTAGGGGATAGATAAAAGACACCGGAAGTGAAAAGCTAGGATACAATCGGGTATTCAGACTCACTATCCAGTTTAAACTATCCCTGAGACCGAGACAGGTGCCGTTCTAGCACAAGGGTTCCGAATACGTTGAGGAAGAGCTTGGGCGACGATAATTACCTGAGCTGTGGCTTTAGTGACTAGGGCACGCTTATCTTTAAGCCTATACGCTATCCAAGGCCCAACAGGTTTCTCGGTTAAAACCCAAATGGTATAAGACGAAGGTATCATTCCCGATCAGTCGCCAATGGTCCACGAAATAAGTCGATGATACGGACTGCGCAGGCCTAGTCGCAAAATGGAGCCATTGTGCGAGACGGTAATGCCTAGTATTTGGGAACTCCTCGGCAGGAGGTAAAGACCGCTGGTAGTGGGCTGCCCGAAATACTAATTCAGAAAGTTTATCTTATCTTATATGTACTACGCAGTTTAATCTCAAAAAACGATCCATCTGATAAAAAAACTTAGCACATGGAATATCACTCATATCTCTGTCCTTGGCAGATTTCTTGGTGCTGGTGTATACCACCCAGAGTATTTGTGGTCACATCTAGGGGGGCAACCCACAATGCAACACACAAATCCAGAGACCCCGCCCAATATGAAAACTTTCTCCTATTTGTTACCACGGTTATCCTTCACTTGACACATACGATCCCCACTAACTTCATCTCTGGGACACCTTCTCTTTCAATCAATATTCCTTCCCTCTCTAACCTCACTCACCTTTGGCTACCAACTCATATCACAGCACATATCTGAAACCCGCATCATATTCATTCCTCTTCCACCTCATATAGCAAACAGGTTTTGCGATAACTGACAACTGCACTGACAGTAGGATACAAAACAACAGTGATGAGTCTCAAAGAAGCACTTCCTATGGCTGATATCGTATTAGGAACTAAAGAGATTGAGATTGAGTAACAGGGAAAACAGGGAGCAGTTGTGGCGCCACTCGCCGCAATGATTGTCGCTCCACCAATCCTTATCACAAATTCACCTGGTGTAGTGATCATTGCTGGAGCAGCAGGACTTCTCTGTTCACAGGCAAATCAATGGATACCCCCCTTGTCGGACCCAGAAAATGGCCGAAGCCAGACCCAGTGCCTACAGCAGGTAAGCCCATTGTCCACACTGTACTACATGAACCTTCTTTAATTTTGCTAACAGACATCGAGTAGCTACCGTAGCTGCCCGGATCAACGCCCATATCCAAGCAAACTGTGATATACAAATGTAGATGTACTGTGTATCTGTTGTGTGAGGAAATTTCCTCCATAGCTAGAGTTTTGGTTTGCTAATTTTAACTCAGTGCCGGATAACCCTCTAACCCGCCTACCCTGGTGGTATTCCATATCCAGTCTCTCCAAGCGAATGTTTCCTGATCTGGCTAACTAACATTGAGTAGTAATTCCCGCGCTGATATCCATTGCTAGATCTAGGTAAAGCCTGTATATGATATGAAGATGTACCACCAGTCCCTTCTATGAAGTAATTTCTTTGACAGCTCAAGTTTAAGTTACTAATTTTAACAGTGTACCAGAAAGTCTTCTAGCCCCCCTAAGACAACACTATTCAATCAAGATACCCACATCGCAGATGGTAACTGTATTAAAGAGACCGAGGTTAATAACCTAGGCAATCATACAATCTGACGAATCCACCACGCTGAAAATGGTAAACATGGATCCCTTCCATGGTTGTGTACTTTATTAACTACCGCCTGTGCTTTTGATTTATCAGTTGCCTAGGATGAGACTCTAACGAGGCAGGAGGGATGAGAGAATTCTCAATGAGATTCAGGATCGTTCTCAAAGTTGATGCCGGAATTGGCAGGTTTGACTACTCTGCGCCCATGAGGATTGAGGAGGAGGCTAATAGTATGCTTGAAATTATACCTTGGGCTTTCGACAATCAAGTGATGGTAGAAGTGCCATGCTGCTGGTGCATTCTGGAACATGTGAAGCCCATTGTGGTCACAGGTAAGAAGGTCAAAAAATAGCTCTCAAGGCTATCATCACTGAATTAGTTGCCTCTGTAAAGGATATTGGTAGTAGTAACCTATCAGAACCTGGTTCCTGCAATTCAATGGTTCAATTGAAGTTCTGATCCCGAAGATCAAGTATGCAATGGTAGACAAAAAGCGTAAGAGTCGATTGTGAGATGAATGCTGAGGCTAATGATATTGGCCTGGGGGTGTTGATGAAGGCATTAGATTTCCAAATTCCCTCCCGCGAATTATACAGAATTAACCTGCCTGGTGTTAATTTGAATAAGAAGATGAACAGAACTACCAGCTTGAATTTATACTCTTCATTGACCAGTGGGACAGACATTTTACCAGAGGGCAGTGTTTACGACAAGGTCAGAGTAACCAAGGCTCAAGTGACTATGGGCCAACAAGAACCTTATATCTTGAAGGCAAGAAGTCATTGAATCGGTCGCGGAGAAGTTACTCGGGTTTTCTCAAACCTGATGTCGCGACTTCGATGGGCAAAGCTCATGGTTTGAGTAGCCTAGCAAACTGGGCGAAGCCAACCTACAACAGTGAACAACCATAAAAGCACTCAACATAGCGCCAAGCAGTGTGTGGATAAAACCCCTACCTGAAATAGGGACAGTGGAGAAAGCCTACCAGCTTGCAGAGAAATGGCAGAGAAACTGCAAGACTATTGAGCACCCCTAGAGGTCTGCAGGCAGGAGATCATCTGTTTTGAAGTGAGTTTCTCTAACACTACACTAATGTTCAATCCAGGGAAAGGAAAAACTTAGAACTGACGCACACCTGAAAGCAGACCCTCGAGTGAATGGAAGACTACTTTGACAAATTTGGTCAAGTCTACACGATAGAGATGTGCAAACACCCAATGAGCAAAAGGCAAGGCTTGCAGTGGCCATTCTCACATGGGTGTGTCATTCAGAACGGCCATAAAACGTGGATGGGCTGTGCCACCCGCTTGCAGCCGAGATAGGAGAAGCCGGCTTTGATCCCAGAAATGTTCAATCAATCTTCACACTTCTGGACTACTGTCAAAGCCTCATCGTAGCTGATGCGGAGGCCTTGTCGGTGCAGTTAATCCACTGTATGGTAAAAGAGTTATCCAAGTCTCTTCCTCAAATCTTACTCTGTCCCCGTGGAAACCTGCTTAACCTATCTGAACTCACAACAAGTTAAGAACATCACATCACATTCTCTCCCTGACTGTCGAACCATGCCATTTCTCAAATACTCTTTGAGATAGTGGAGAACACAAGCAAACAAAGATCTCTCCGACCATCCAAGGATGCTCACGTTAGAACTCTTGCAACAATACAAACACCACATATTACCGGTATCACTTCTAGGATAGGTACTACCACCTAGCTATTTCCCCGCACTTCTCTGGCCTACAGGGCCCATGTTTCTTTGGAATTGTTCAACCTGTCACAGCCTTGATAAACTCTAAAGGTTACATGGTCAACCAACAAGTTTGCGGAGGTCATATGCCACTCGCATAGAGGGCGATGAATGGCCATGAGGAAGTAGTCATGATACTGCTGGAGGAGAAGAATGTGGGGCTCAATCGCTCCGGTATGTATGATCAAACGCCACTTGTATGGGCTGCTGGCGAGGGACACGGAGGAGTGGTCAAGCTATTGCTGGAATGGTGAAATGTGGACCCCAACCACCCAGGTTTCCCTGATGAAGGGCCACTTTAATCGGGTACAATCTGTTGAAATGAATGTCTGGTCAACTTATTGCTCGAACAGGGGAATGCCGACCCAAATTTCCCAGATAAGAAAGACTGAACACCGTTTGGGTGTGCTGCTCTTGAGGGACAAGACAGGGTGGTCAAGCTATTGCTGGGAGGGGAAGCCATCAACCTTGATTATCCTGATAGGGGCCATCACAGACCAGTAGCGTGGGCAGCCATCCAGGAACACAAAGGAGTGGTCAAGTTATTGCTGGAACAGGGAGATGTCGACCTCAAGCGCACGGATAAAAATCGTCTAATACTATTTGAGTGGGCTACTCTTGAGGGATGGATGCGAAGGCGTTGTCAAGTTATTGTGGCAGAGGGAAGACGCCGACCCCAATCACGGAGATAGAAACAGTCCAAAACTACTTCGATGGGCTGCGATCAAGCAACACAAAGGGGTGGTCAAGGTATTACTGGAACGGGAAGACGTTGACCCCAATCACTTAGATAATCATGATCGAACACCACTCGGAAGGGCTGCTATCAGTGGACATGAAGGAATTGTTAACTTATTGCAGAAAAGGGACATTGTTATTCCTAACCATAGATGCGTGTGGTTGAATCCCGCCTCGGGTGGGCTACTACTTGCCTATATGAAAGAACTATTGATGGGACATAACTGTATAGACCCAATGATCCTGATATACATGCCGGTACACCACCCCTTGACTCTTTGAGGAGGAGACAAGAAGGAGTAGTAAGGTCCAGTGTCTGTGCAACCTCCAATGCCCAGCGGCCCATCTCGGATTAAAGACTCATCTGAAGTACAGTCGTGGGATACTTAATTGGCTGCCTTGTCATCGTTTGAGGTCTGTTCTTCTCCAGTCCATGCCTAGCTCAACTTCTGGGAGCCTCGTATGGACCTTCACAATCATCATCATCTTCCCTTGGTCCTTGCATTGGCCCTATTACATGACCTCGGATTCCCCACCACTGCCATTATCCAGTATACCACACACATGTAGACATCCCCCTCTAAGACCTTCCGATTGTTACTAAGGTTTAGAAATAGAAACTCTGGACGTGTTCCCTATATCTACCTTGGAAGTATTTCGCTATTTTGGCCAGCAAACCCCGCAGCATGAGGACGAGCCGTAGGCACGGGGGACGCTAGTCTGAGGAGTCCTCTCTGGACGAAACTGCGCGGGCGCGGTAATAAACAACCACAGTCAACGAGACAATGCATTTCAAGAGAAAAAACGAAGAACCGCATAGCCCGCAGAGGCCAATACCGAGTTCTCCAAAACATTATTCATGTCCGGAAGGACCTGCCCAATTAGATGTTGAGGGCAAACGCACGCGCATTCATGTTCTACTGGACTCAGGAGCCAGTTGTTTCCTATTAAGCGAAAAGCTAGTCGAACGACTCGACATCCCATTTAAAGTCCGGAAAAAACCCATCAGAATAGTCAGATTTGATGGACTTTCAAGTTCATCAGGCGGTCAAAGATATACCCGTCCCATCACACTCGAAATCGGAAATGGACATAGGTCTCCCATTTCCGCCGAAATAGCGCCCACAGGACGCTTTGACCTCATCATCCCCTTTGGGTGGTGGTACCATGAACACCAGTTGTCCCATTTGCACGATCCGAAAAAATGGAGTTTCGGACAAATGACATGTCGTGATCATGTAGAAAACGAGGCCGTAAAGGATCTATTTGAGTATGACGAGACAGTCGCATTCGATCCAAAGGCTCAGTATGTGGGAACAATAGGAAAGATAGAAGAGAAGGATCCCGTACAGTTGGAAACTCTACCACGGGAATATGCTCAGTTTAAGCATTTGTTTCGGCCAGAAGCATCGGAAAAAATGCCCCCAAGACGGACATTCGACCATACGATCGACCTTAAGGAAGGATCAGAACCTCCCTGGTGACCCGTCTACCCTATGTCACAATACCAGTTAAATACCTTAAAAACCTACCTTGATGAAATGTTGGCTCAAGGCAAAATTACGCATAGTCAGTCACCTGCTGGAGCGCCAATTTTGTTTGTGCCAAAACCAGACGGTCGCTTACGATTATGTGTGGACTACCGACAACTCAACAAATTGACGATTCTCGACAAATATCCGCTTCCTTTAATGAGCGAATTACGAGATCGGGTTGCCGGCGCTACAATATTTACGAAGTTAGACCTCAAGGACGGTTAACACCTGATCAGAATTAAGAAGGGTGATGAATGGAAGACAGCCTTCAGAACTCGGTACGGACAATACGAATACAAAGTCATGCCGTTCGGATTAGTCAATGCTCCCGCAACTTTCTAACGCATGATGAACAAAATACTACCCGAGTTTCTTGACCAAGGAGTAGTAGTGTACTTAGACGACATCCTTATCTACTCTAAAACACATGCAGAACATGTGGCAATGGTCAAGAAAGTACTTTCGCGATTGATGGAACACCAGTTAGCAGTTTCCATTAAGAAGTCCGAGTTTCACGTAAAGGCTGTTGAATTCATGGGGTATATTGTGGCAACGGACGGGGTAACAATGAGCACGAGAAAGGTGGACGCCATAAGGAAATGGAAGGCACCTCGGTCGGTAAAGAAGTCCAAATCTTTCTTGGCTTTGCAAACTTCTATCGAAGGTTCATCGAAAATTTCTCAAAGATATCCAAGCCAATAACGGAAACGCTGAAAGGAGACAAGAAGAAATTCAGCTGGGGACGAGAACAGAACATAGCATTTGAAAAACTCAAACAGCGGTTCACAACGGCGCCAATATTGGCGCATTTCTACCCGGAACGGGAAACGGTAATCGAGACCGACGCAAGCGACTTCGCACTTGGGGCAATTTTATCCCCATTTCAGGATAAAAGACTCCACCCAGTGGCATTCCATTCCCGAAAACTGAACTCAGCCGAGCGCAACTATGAGATTCACGATAAGGAACTCCTAGCTATATTGGAAGCGTTCATAGAATGGAAACACTACTTATACGGTGCGGACAAACCAATTACGGTTTATACCGATCACCAAAATTTGCAACACTTTTTGACAACAAAAAAGTGGAACCAAAGGCAAATTCGTTGGGCGCAACTGCTTGCATCGTTCAATTTCAAGATTATCTATCGACCGGGATCGCGAAGCGGTAAACCAGACGCATTAAGTAGACGACTGGAGTATTGTCCTGAGGAGGGAGCTGAGCATACCGAACAGTCAATCTTAAAACCAGAACATTTCTCAATAAGTCTTGTACAAGACGAACCGGTTCAGGAAAAATTGACAAAACGGATGCTAGTACAACAAGCCGCGGCCATTCAAGTAATGAAGATGGCATCCAAGGCTACGTTACCAACGCGAGGCTCCAGATTCTTAGCAGGACACGACTTATACGCTCTGGAAGACATGCTGATTCCAGCAAGAGGACAAAAGCTTGTCGGAACTGGAATCGCTATAGGAATACCGCAAGGAACTTATGCAAGAATAGCCCCACGAAGTGGCTTAGCATACAAAGAAAGTATAGGAATCGGCGGAGGTGTGATAGACGCCGACTATACGGGAGAAGTAAAGGTCATTATGATGAATCATGGCAAAAAGAGTTATCAGGTTCAAGAAGGGGACCGGATTGCACAAATGATCATCGAAAAAATAGACATGTCAGATATGATGGAGGTAGACAACCTACAAATAACAGACCGAGGAAACAAAGGGTTTGGGAGCACGGACCTATCGCCTAAGCGAACCATCGTGGTAAAACAGGTACAACCGATCATGTGTCAGCTATATGCAGACAGCGGGGAAAACAGATTATTTAGCGAAAACGATATCGGACGAAACCCATGGCTCCTCCAGGAAGAAGTCATGGTGTCAAGCGCTATGATATCCAAAGCTTTACGACAGGAATACGAGTTAGACCTCTTGAAAGAAGTCCGAAAAGCGTCTAACCGTGATCTCGAATGGTTAAGTAGAGAAGCAACGCTAAAGGATCTAATAACCCGTGACAAAGAATTGCCTGCGAGTTGGCAATACAAGGACGGGTTCCCTTATTTCAAAAATCGGCTATACATACCTGCGAACGATGCTCTAAAGACAAAGATCGGAAAAGGATGCCACGACTCGAAGGTAGCAGGGCATTTTGGGATGGAAAAGACTATAGAGATAATCACAAGAGATTTTTATTGGAAGGGACTCACCGAATGGATAAACGATTACGTTCGGTCATGCGATGAGTGCCAACACAATAAATCTCCACGACATGCACGATGGGGACTGCTTCAACCTCTCGAAACGCCATACGCGGCATGGAACTCTATCTCAACAGATTTCATAACCCAACTACCGGAATCACAAGGCTAGACTCAAATCATGGTTGTAGTCGACCGATGCACAAAGATGGCACACTTTATCGGTCTCCCGACAAATGCGACCGCAAAGGACGTCGCCAACGTTTTCCTACGAGAAGTTTGGAAACTTCACGGTCTACCCACGGAAATCATATCCGATATGGATGCAAAATTCTCAGGAGAATTTTGGGAATCCCTATGCAAGTTGCTAGGGATTAAAAGAAAGATGTCGACAGCATACCACCCCCAGACAGACGGTCAGACGGAAAGAACCAACCAAGTGCTGGAAGGTTACTTAAGAAATTTCGTCAACTACGACCAAGACGATTGGTATCAGCTGTTACCATTAGCCGAATTCGCGTACAACAATTCCGCAACAAATGCACATGGAATGTCACCCTTCTTCGCGAATTACGGTTATCATCCACAGACAGAATGGATGCGAGAGCGACAAGCTCAAAATCAAGGGGCGGAATTGTATAGTCACTGGATGAAGACGATTCACAAACGAGCGGTAGAAGGGCTAAACTATACTCGAGAGGCGATGAAAAAGTACTACGACCGAAAAGCATTACAACAACCCGATTATAAAAAAGACGATTTGGTAATGTTAAATGGAAAGAATATTCGTACGAAACGGCCCTCGAAGAAGTTAAGTCCCAAGCTCTATGGACCCTTCAAGATCATAGAGGCAAAGGGACAACGCGCTTTCAAACTCGAAATATCGCCAACATGGAAGATCCACCCGACCTTCCATGTTTCGCTGTTAGAACCCTATCGAACCTCAGTCCGACAAGGAAGAGAACAGCCTCCACGAGAACCAGAAGAGATCGATGGCGATCTCGAATGGGAAGTGGAACGGATTGTAAAGAGTGAAATAATCTCTTACACAAGAAAGGTTCGCGGTCGCAATAGGCGAATGTGCGAACTAAGATATTTTGTTAAATGGAAAGGATGTTCTGAGGATGAGAACACCTGGGAACCACCTGAGAGTTTAGATAACGCTCAGGAGTTAATAGAAAGTTTTCATGAGGAAAACCCAGATATGCCGAGTAGGGCAGATGTTGAATAGGGAAGAAAGG
>Ga0307509_10009090_pt1 | contig 12498 bp, 19 predicted proteins | sample 10_EM_MG_FD_202245 | JGI IMG/M metagenome (GOLD analysis project Ga0307509, IMG submission 202245) | Populus trichocarpa ectomycorrhiza microbial communities from riparian zone in the Pacific Northwest, United States - 10_EM | ecosystem: Host-associated > Plants > Roots > Unclassified | place...
GGTTCTTCATCTGCTGCAACGAGTGTGTTTGGGTGACGGTTTGTCAGTTGGGCCAGCGCGTCGTCCACGAGATGAGGGTCGATGATGCGTTTGCGACGCCAACTTTCCAGTATCTAAGGGACAAAGAGTTAATTTTCGCTGGGCGTGGAGATGAACACGTCGCCCTTTTCCGTACCTGGGTCGTGCTGAGCAGGTTCGGTAACCCTTGCCTACCCTCCGGTACCACCAACTCGACAATCCTCCCCAGGTCCCGCGCAACATAATCGACATAAAATGAGGTGGTCCCTGGGCCACTGCGAAGTATCCCTGCTGCGTCCGGATGTGACTTGGCCAGTAAAGATGCCTCGCACAGGGAGTCCAGGAAATAAAGGATGTTGATCCGGTTGTTGATCGTACCCTGGCGCACACGTTCAGCATGGCGGCGAGAGGAGAAGATAGGGCGACTGGGAAGGAACCTTCTGACATTCTTCCACGATGCAACCCCAGAGGTCCTCCGCGCAATTCGCGAAATATTTTAGTGCAAACCCGACCGCCTTCTGGATGGACTGTTGGGTGCTGTGTGAGGAAAGTATGTGAATAACAAGCGACCACGTTCCACACCCACTTACGCGTTCAGCCGCTTTAAATGGTCGAGGAATTGGATATGGACCTCAAACCCATCCATAATGCAAGAGGGTGTGGGGTGAAGTTCACCGTGACAAGCGGTTCGCACGATCGATAACCTTGTTTTCCTCCCACCACCACCACCACCACCACCCCCTGTCATCTTGCGTCTCCACGTCCGGGGTGCACCAAAGGGTACGCGACTTCATTCATCTCCTTCGTAAACTCTCGACTTATGGCCGCGAATCTGATACAGAGGATGCCCTTGGATGGAGATAACATCTTCGATGAGCGCGACGATCAATGTGATGATGAGTCCCTCTTCGGTTCCCCCCCGCCTTCTCCTGGTACGGGAAGGACGCTATCCCTGGCTCTTCCCAGTGGGGGGTTAGACTCTGAACAAAACGTGGGGACCCTTGCACTTCCTGGCTCCCATAATCCTTCTAAACTTCCCGTCGATTCGGCAGTTTCAGATACTCGCCATCATCCCTTCGAGACCCAACCCCTTCGTGTCTCCACTCCTGAGCAGACAACAACCACTCATTCCAGCTCGTTAGCCCCAGGGGTGACCGATTTGGTGTCCCGGCCATCACGACCGACCAACGGAGCACAGAAAAAGCGGAAACGTACCAAAACATCCACCTCGACCCCAACCCCTGGCCCCTCGATCGAACTCCCCCCTTCCAATGCCCCAGTCCCTCCCAATTTTTTGCGGAACCAACAAGCACTTCTTGGGCTTGCCGGTCTAGTCGCAAATGTAGACCCCTCGTCCCTCTCCACGCGCAGGCATAGCCAGGGCAGAGATCCTAAAAACCCGATCGTGGTGGAGGAGGAAGGAGCGACGCTCCCTCGGTTTGGACACCCAACTGCCCCAACTCCCGCCCAGCTCTTGACCACTCTCTCTGCCCAAAAGGGGTTATTTCCCGTGCTGGAGCAGTTGCTCAACATTCTTCGCTGTGGCGTCGATCCCTCAACCCAACCCCCTCTAGACCCTCCTCAACCTCCACCAAAGCGACGGAAACTTTCTCGGGTTCCCGCCGGTGCCGCCGACTGGGACGTTCCATTCCCGTTCCCGCCTGGTGAAGGTCCTCCGAACTACCAAGAGGAATGGACGAAAGAGAGATGTGAACGTCTCATATCGGACTTTGTCACCCTGTTACGAGAGGGAGCAAACAAAGCGGTCACTCGGGCATCGACCAAAAGGGCCAGCTCACAACCAGCTCCACAATCATCTACGCAATCCAACCCTACCTCCGCCAGGTCGTCCGTCCCCCCCACGAACAATAATATCCGTACACATTCGAATTACGTCCCGCTGCCGCCCGACGTGTACCTCCGGCCAACCCTGTCGCATAGCTATACCGCGTCCTCGTTGACACCCTTGGCAGCAGGGTCACAGGATCTGAACGTGGATCTGCTGGCGTCGCTTTTTGGCGCTGTCATGCCTCCGCAGGACAACGATCTGCCGATTGTGAATTCGTTCAGCTCACCGATGGAATCGTTGCCCCCAGGGTTCGACATCGACATCGATCCGCTACTGTTGAGTTTAATGGGAACTGGTCCACCTCAGGAAGAATCGAGCGGCATGGGAAGTCCCGTCTCATCTTCCCAGGAGGCCTCAACTCCGGCATTGTCGCATTCCCCCGACCCTTCGCGATCAACCGCTTCTGGCCCAAGTCCAATGACACCGAATTTCCACTCTTCGTCCCTCATGCGCGATCCTTCCCCTTTGGGTTCGGTGGTAAGCCAACAAGATCGGGTAGGGTTTTTTGGGCTAGCACCACACTTGGGATCCCAAGACGGTGCGTATTTCTGTCAAGGTGGATCTCTGTACGAAGATCTGATGGATCGTGGGATGTTCACAGAGATGGAATTGGGTATGGACGTGGATGGTGATTTTAGTCGTGTTTTTGGGGTGGAGGAGGACACGTCGTGCGAGCCGAATGTGGCGGGTCAACCGCCACACTTTTCCGATACACCGGGAATGGTGCCCTTCCCATTCCCCGGATCAGAGCCGTCGTCACAAGGAGTGGCTGGACAAGCCGTTCTATCATTCAACACCCAAGCACTCGACATACCACTACCTCAAGGAGTGCCTGATGTCTCCATGTTTTTTGCTACGCAAGAAGACCCTTTCCCCTCATCCTCGGACACCCAGTCACTCGTCCCTGCGACCGCATCCCTCCAACGCCAACGGCCAGTCCCCAAGCGTCCAACTCCGGCCATCCCGCCTTCAAAAGGCAAAGCTGCTGCAACCCTGGCTGTCGCGAAGAAGCACAGAGAGGACACGGTCCAGCAAGCGAGGGAATTGAAGAGACAGTTGTTGGCGGATATTGGCAAGTCGAAGGTGCGATTGTGGGAATTGACGATGGAACAGGGTGTGTTGACGCGGATGTCGAAGGACGAGAGGCTGAAAAAGCCTTGAAGTGCCATTTCTCCCCGAATTGTTTTTCCCCCCTCTTTTCTACCAACCCATTCGCATTCAAACCCATAGACCTACCCCCATGATGCATCTGTTCCCCCCACACCTTGCCCACCCATGTCCTTCGGCCAGCTTGAATTTTTCGCACATTGGCATTCATGCTTCACTCAATGATATTCCTAATATGAAAAAGAGAGACGTATTCGATTTAGATTCCAAGGCAATCCTGCCCTCGCAAGAGACGGGGAGTTGAACGACGAAGGCGGGAGAAAACCCGAGAGTCCGAACTCTGAAACTGAAAGATGCTCAAGTCTAGATTTCTAGGGTCCGCCATGTCGAAAAAAAAAAGAGACCGCCTTGCAAAAGAGAACAGCACCCATGGCGGGTGACGACGACCGTAAGAATAGATTATACATGTACAGCGCACGAAACGGACCGGAAAGATCGAAAAAAAAAAACCGATATACAATGAAAATGAGTTACTCCCGCCGTCTGAAGTGGAGAGAGAGAGGGGGGAGGGGATTATATGAGACCAGCTGCTCTCAGATGTCTCGCCAACCGAATCTCAGCCTCCACTTGAGGATCTGTGGAGGTCTCGATCTCCCGATCGTCAGTGAACCCGAATAGAGACTCGATGTTCCTTCGAACTTGAACCTCTCGAGCGAGGTCGCTGGGTGTCATCGGTGGTTGAGGCTGTGAAGCCGCCCGGATCGACATCTCCCACCGTTTCACTCGCCAGAAGCCGACGATCGAAGTGAACAGCAATACCCAACCTGTTTTCATGAAACCGGAAACGGAATCAGTTCAGTGGGCGGTTCGGTGATGATCGCAGATGGGTTGTATGGCCCGGGCGGCGAGGACATGTGGAGAGAGATTCTTACCAAAGGTCATGAAGAATAAAGCTAGCCAGTCCTTTCCACCCCACCCGATATCGCCGCCATAGTACCCCTCGCCAGTATCCGTATTGTTCTGATTCGTGGCAGACTCCAAGAGCGTGGTCGTGGTGGAATTAACAGCCGAGTTCACGCTTGAACCGATTCCCATCATGGTCTCGTTCCACCAAGCTATTTCCTGCTGTTCCGCCCTGGATGGACCGGCCTCCAGATTCTGACTCGCCCGCCAATAGGCACCGTACTGGATGAAGGTGAGGCCGAGGCCGGCGCGAGCGCCATACCGGGCAGCATGTGTCGTCGAAAGGAAGTAGGTGATGACGAATCCAAGGAACTGGAAGAAGAAGGAAGTGAAGAGGTTGAAAGCGAAGATGAGGACGCTGCCTGTTGGAAGGTCGTCGACAATCATTTCACCCGGTTCTGAAGGGGCGACCACTGTCGTCTCCCAGTATGGTGGCACTGCGTCAGTTTGAGCTTCGGCGTAACTCTGCGATTTTCATATAAGCCTTTCATCCCGGAATGACGCTCAGAGAAGAGCGGTCGCTGAGATATACGTACAGGGGGCGCCTGGGATTGGTTTACCTCTGGGGCGAGGAAGATGCTGCCGTCTTCCTCAGTGACGGTCCGGGCAGAGCTAACAGGTTTTGCCATGACATTGGCGAAAACACCATCGTTCTGGATTCCCCCGCCGACGACCCGTGGACTTGGATTTTCGGTTGGGAGCGACTGGTAATGGGTGGGAAGGATTGAACCGACGGCCTTTCGGAAGAAGAGACGGAAGCCACTGGTCTGACCAGACCTGAGGGGGGTGATTACAGGGGAGGTGGGAACGAGACCGTTCGAGTTTCCGTAATCGTTTGGAAGGGCGGTGGCGGAAGGCCGTGGGGGCGAGCCTGGGGGTGGCATGGCATAATCGTAGTCCCTCTCGAAATCGTAGGTTCCTGGAATTTGGATGGGTTGTGGCCTGTTTCCATGAGATGGGGGGTTACGGGCTTGTTGATGGTTCTGGTTGATGAAGCGAGTGGATTGGAGGATTTCTTCTTCTTCTTCGTCCTCCCTGAAAGCGTCTTCTAGGTCTCTGTCAGCATCCTCCTGGGTTGGCTGAGTTGGAAGCGGGGCGTAAGGAGTGGAAGGCATTTCTTTCGATAGGAAAGGAATGCGCGGGAGAGAGAAAGGAGAAGAACCAAGACGGGGGTCAGTACAATGTCAACTGTAGGTAAGTGTGGGTGAAGGGAAGGGAGTGAGACGGGAAAGGTGTTTTGATAGAACCGCTCGACGACGACGGTCAGGCGTTGACAGCGTGGGCACAACCTGCCTAAACGGGAACCTTCCCCATCTACCCTGCCATGGATCGAACAGGACGAGTCTGATGAGCGGACGTCAAGGAAAACATGCAGAAGGTTTGTGGGGAACAGCCTGAGGTAGCCTGGGGTTCGGTATCTTAGCTCGGGCTCTGTTGCTTATAAGTGGAGGATTGCGTGAGCCGACCCCGAGGGATTCAAGCATCCCGTGCCGAGGCCGTTCCGGAAGAGGAATATTTTCCGTTTTTGACTCGCAATTGCTGCTTGCGTCCGTGTTCTCATCCCACCCAGTGACGTCGAGCGTAGGCCCATCTCTCTACGGTGGGTGTGACCCGTCCACCCGTCGAATGATCTCTCGAACTGGAAACACAGAGCTCGACCTCTCCCCGGTTTACGTGGAGTGGAACGAGCATGCCCAACGCTGCCAGGCACACACTTACGTAAGCGTTCATTAGCCACCCACCCCGGATGATTGGTCGTGGGAATGCGATGATTCTGTTGGACGACATCACGTGACCCCGCGCGACGAGAATGGCCAATCAAGAGCCAAGAATGGACCGAAGCGCCCGGATGCTTGACCCGATGACAAGATGACATCGATGGACTACGCGGGACGGTTTGCGCTTGTGGCCGAGAGCCGTCGGTGAGCCGTTGGGGAAGGTTGATGAGGATTTATAAGACCAACTCCCATGAGCCGTTCTCCCACCCCCTCCCCCCTTAGTTCGTCGAGGGCACAGGAACATGGCCGGCCACGAAGAAAAACCTCAGCTAGCTTCCGCTCCTCCCACCCCGACGGAGGAAAAGAAGGCAAAGCCCGGCGCTACCTGGAAAGCAGGAGAGACCCAGCACTTGCCCCACAATAACCTCCCCATCGTGTTTACCGCCTTTATGGCCTGCACCTTCTTGGCCGCGTTAGACCAAGTGCGCCCACCGACCGAACTCTCCTGACCTGAACCGATCTTGATCTTTCCCTTCGTTAGACCATCGTCGCGACCGCGTTGCCCACAATCGTCCGCGACTTGAAGGGAGGTTCGGAATACAGCTGGGTTGGGACGTACGTCGTTTATTTGATGCCTGCAAACGGTGTTTCTCAATATCGCGATTCAGTTCATACCTCCTGGCTTCTGCTGCATTGTCCCCGCTCTATGCAAAGCTATCCGACATTCTGGGTCAGTCCCCCCAACCAAAATCAATTAATCTCAGTGCCCTCAACTCATTTATCAGGACGTAAACCCATTCTGTACGGGTGCATTTTAATTTTCTTGGTAAACCCAAACTCCCGATTCTCCATCCTTCCACTCGTGTTGATGCTGGGACTTAGATCGGCTCCGCATTATGTGGAGCTGCGCAGAGTATCATCTGGCTTGTTGTCGCCAGGGCGGTTCAAGGTATCGGCGGTGGAGGCATTATCCAACTCGTCCAGATTACCATTTCGGACATCGTCTCACTCGAGGACCGTGGCAAATACGGAGGCTTTATCGGTGCCACCTGGGGTATCGCCAGTGTAGCTGGACCATTGTTGGGTGGTGTGGGTGCAATGTTTCCTGCCCATACTATCCGTTTCTCATTCTCCTATAGGTCTTCGCCGATCGCGTTTCTTGGAGATGGTGTTTCTTCGTCAACCTGTGCGTTCTTTGCTCCTATTCCCCCACACATCCATTGACCATCCGCCAGGCCAACCGGCGGACTTGCGGGCCTCCTTTTGTTCTTCTTCCTCAACCTTAATCCTCACAAAAGGAAGAGCTTCCGAGAAGAAATCAGCGAATTCGACTTCATCGGACTGGGCCTCATGGTCGTAGGGGTCGTTTGCCTCTTGATCGGCTTTAACTTTAGCGAAACAACATGTACGTGAGCATAATCCGGTCCGCACCCGCAGTACGCTCAAAGGCTTCCCTTAGGGTCGGCCGCTAGGACTATCGCCTTGGTCACCGTCGGTGGTGCGCTCCTCGTCGTCGCCGGTATCTACGAGGGTTACACAACCAAGTCACCTATCCTCCCGCCCCGGTTGTTCCAGGTAGGGTAGTCCCGTGGACCGTTGACATTCAGTCGGGGTCAACTAATATTTCCCGCAGACAAGGACCACCGCCATACTCCTTATCACATGCACCATTCACGCCCTAGCGTTCTTCTCCATTTCCTACTATATCCCCCTCTGTTTCCAAGTACTTGGACACTCGGCCATTGGCGCCGGCATTCGTCAAATCCCATACTCACTTGGAGCCGCGGTTGTGGCTACCATCTCCGGGGTGATCGTCACAAAGACCGGGAGATATCGCGAACAGATCTGGACCGCGTGGTTCTTTATGGTGCTCTCGAGCGGATTGATGATACTTTTGGATGATCGATCTAGCGGGTATGACGATTCCTTCCGTTTTGACTTTGCATGTGTACTGAACGGTTTTCCTTCGCTAGTGCTGAACAGGTTATACTCTTGCTGCTTGGTTCACTTGGGACTGGTCCTCTTTTCCAGGCGAGCTTGCAGTCACAGGGTTTTTGGTTGCGTGCTGACGTCAAATCCACAGGTGCCGCTCATCGCACTTCAAGCTGCCATGCCTTTGAAGGACATGGCCTTGAGCACTGGCGCTTTCATTTTCCTCAGGTGGGTCCAGGTAGTCGACCAGCAATGTGTCGTGCTCAGTTGGATTCCAGGGTTCTCGGCGGTACGATCGGGATTGCGATCTCCCAGGCGATTATATCCTCGGTGAGTGGCCCACTTCACCAATGTGGCATACGAGATTCGTCGACTGACTCTGCCACCACAGACTTTACGCGAAAAATTGTCAAAAATTCCTGAATTCACTGGCGACACTTCTCCCGCAGCTCTCGCCCAGGGCGTTTCACGTCTGAAGGATATTCCAGTGAGCAGATTTAGCTGTACGTTGGCAGAAGCAGCTGATCACCCAATCCATAATCAGAATCCCGTCGTGCGGCGAGCAGTCATCCACGCGTTTACAAAGGCGATAGGCACCGTCTGGCTCGTATTGACACCTCTGTGTGCTGTTGGTTTGGTTCTGGGTACGCCGCAGGTCTCCTCAGTTGCATTCTCGAATGCAGCGGCTGACTCGAGCGTCTTCGCAGTCTTCTTTATCAGGAACTATAGCATGAAACGTACCATCGTCCAAGAAGGCAAGAGGACCGAAGACGGCGAGACACCACCGGGTGCCGTCACCCCAGCCACTCAAGAGGTCGACAACGAGCAGTCGGAGAAACCGCGAACTGTTGAAGAGGAACGTCGGACAACTGCGAGCGACATCGAGAAGGGGTCACACGGGAGTGAAGACGAGGCCGTGGATGTGAAACACGAGAAGGCTGATGCCTCGTGATGTTGACAGACTTTACCTCGGGAATCGACACGACATTGTTTGGTTTGAGGATTGGTAATGACCATTTCACGAGGAAGACGAAGTTCATGAGCACACCCTGCGCGCACCCTCGTCTTTATAGATATCCTTACGGACACCCTTATGTACCGGCGAAGTGACTATCCCCACGTCTACACTGCGTACCACAGATCTATTTTAGCATAGTAAACGCTGTAGTCATATCCAACGTGCACCCCGGTCTCGAGCCATATGCATATGAAAGACTGTCGATACATGTCATAGATCCTCTTGGGTGATCTCGATGACATTTCTCTCCTTCGCTGGGTGACTGGGATATCCCAACACGTAGTGCACCCATAACAAAAGAAAAAACCAACCCAGCGCGCGCTGCGCTGCCTTCGTTCCATTCTGATTGCGCCATCGTCAGATCTAGGCACCAGCGTCGAGGGATGGAATTTAAACCTAAAGTGCAAGATCCAATCGATCGTCGCCCACGCCCACTTTTTTTTTCCCATAATGAAAGTCAAACCTACGGTGGAATGAAAATCCTCCGGCGTTCAATTGGATTGTGAGACGAAACTCTATTCCTTGACAGATTTATTCAGTACAGCAGATCCGTAGTATGCACACACACGTCACGGTGATCCACGCTACATAAATGTACAACTGCAGGGTGGGCAGGCTATTCCAAGGCATCCTTTCCAAATTCAAATTCGGGAGAGTTTTAGGCAGGGACCCAACCCCTCTCTTTGAAATCCACAAGGGAATCCCTGACGGTGTCGTCCAAAGAGGTGATCTTGATCCCCAAAATCCTATCCCTCTTCGCCGCGCTGAACGACCAACCAGCTCCCCCCTTCGCCGGGTCGTAATCCTTGACGCCCTCCAGAACGCCCTTGATCCCGAGCGAAACCGCCGCCTTCTTCGCGGATTCGAGGAACTCTTGGTTCGGAATGGGCGTGGACGAGACGAGGATCCGTTCGTCACCTGCCGCTTCCTTCTCGAGAGCGGCGACGTGAGCTTCCGCGACGTCTCGGACGTCGACCCAGCTAACACCGGACAAGAGTTCTTGTTCGGAGAAGACTGGCTTGAAGAAGGTGTTGTACAACTTCAGTGAGGATGTGTTGAGGTGTTCGGGTTTGTCGACTTCGTGCAAGTTTGGACCGAAGATCTGTAGGGATAGAGTCCACCGTTGAGCACTTCTTCCGAACCAACGTAGGCACGGTTACTTACGTAGGGTGGGTTGATGGCGGCCAAGTCCCAGGGCAAAGAAGCCTTGTGTTCACGGTAGAGTCCCCAGGCAGCTAATGTGATTCTCTGCGTAAGCAGGCAGAGCAGCAGCTTTTAGTACTGGTCATCGTACCTCGCTCAGCAAGAGTCTTGGAAGCGGAATACTTCATGAACCCGCTCGCAGCCTTGCCGTTCGCCTTGACATCATCAACGGCCAGATCATTCCAGTCCTCCTCAGTGTACTCGGGATCCGTCCTGGCGACACCGACGGAAACGGTAGAGGAGAAGATTATGATACGCTTGATGTTGCCACTTCGGGGTTTCGAAGAAAGTGGTGTGAGTGCCAGCGTCTGGACAGTTGTGTAAAGGGACATACGGGGTCTTGATAGCAGATTTCAAAACACTGAGGGTTCCGTTAACAGCGGGACGGATGAGGTCTGTTCGCAGTGATCAGCCGGGAGCGAACTCGCGAAATGAACCGTGACAACTTCTTCGTACCCTCTGGATCATCGACTTCCATCGTGAAGGGAGAGGCGGTATGCAGAATGGCATCAAGTCCGCCAAGAGCGGCGTCGAAAGCGCCATCCTAGAATCCATCCGTCAACGTCCGATCGCAGGGTGTGTGCTTAGTTAGGCTCACCTCAGTAATATCAGGCACAATTACGACCTCAAGCTTATCTCCGTATTTCCCAAAGACTTTTCGAAGGTGCGTTCCCTTCGATCCGGACCTAATCGTGGCTCGGACGGAGTACCCTTTTTTGAGGAGGACGTCGACGATGTGGATGGCGGCGAAACCGTTCGCGCCGGTGACGAGGACTTTGCTTCCTGGAGCGATAGCTGGCATGTTCTACTTTCTTGATTTTGGGATGAGCGACGTGAGTGAGGTTGGAGATATGGGGGAGGGGGTTTGGTGAGGAAGGTCGAAAACAGGGTGCCCCCTTTTATAATCTGCTCGAGGAAGGATCTGCTTATCCCCCACTCCACCCAGCTCCAAATCTCGGGCGCCTGGCTTGCTAATCCCCAGCCTAAGCTAAATTCTTGTCGGTGAGTGTGTCAGACCTCGGTCGGGACGATGATCGTGATTTCCAAGATTTTTCCGTGACGGCGCAAATCTTCATGTCAGCGACCGAGGTGACTAAGCAGAGTCCACCGAGGGCAGTTAGATCCATAACCTCCAGAGATATGAAGAACGAAGGTTTGGCTCCTATTGTGATTGAGTCAGCGAATTCATGACAAAGACGCTGACTGAAGCTGCTCGGGAGCGGATCCCCGAGGGAGACGAGGAACATCAATGGCACGAACCTGCAGGGTTCAGGTCGTAATGAGGCTCGAATGGACTACTCCTTGCTGCATATGGTGATACCTCCCATCTCGTATTGCGAATCCCTCAGGGACTCCTGAGTCCAGCATCAATACTTACATGGCTTTGTCCCGCCCTCTCGACATCTTGATTGTTTGCAAATAGCCAGCCTCGCAAACTACGTTATCCCTCGTGGACTTGGAAAAGCCGTTGACGGTCGTCGAGCTTCCATTCGAGCGCTCACTGGTGAATTTCAGGCACTGGTGACATATCTGGGGCGTCGACAGGTGCACGCTATGGGCACAATCAGGGGCAATTGCTCGTGAAGGGTTCTGGCGGTAGTTCTGCGAGTTCCGGAGAGTTGACGACAGGTGGCAGCGCTGGCAAATTAGAAATAAGGTGTAGGGCCGGCAAGCGGCAGAGCCCGGGACTGTGCCCATAGTAAAATCTGTGCACCCACGAATGACAAAGTACCCGGTCAAGTATGTACGGATTGTAGTGACACCGGTGAACCGATCAAACCATTGTGGTCAAGTATGCTACCACTGGTACGTCAGTTCGTGCACAAACGGTACGGTCCCACGGTTGCCCCAACCGCTGTGTGAATCAACTCAACGGGCATCTCGGGGGTTCTGAGGCAGTCGAATGGATGGAGGATGAGGATGATGATGATGATGAATCCGTCGAGAGTGACCGGTGCCGGTATCTGTCCACGTTGTTCACGGATATGTTTTCAGCCGACCGGTACATGTGTGGCACCACCGACGAAGCGAACACACAGTTCGCTGATAGTGTATCACGGCAGGCTTCCTGGAACGTGGTTATCCTGGTCCGTAAACTAAGGCGGTAAGTGAAAGCGATCCAGAGCCCGCGGTGCGCACCCTGCCACCCAACCACACTCCTGCACAATTTCAACACACCCCCCTGACGTGCGGCACGGTAGACCTCTCCAGAATGTCTGCGCCCAAAAGTCCAGAGCACGTCCCTGACTGGATGGTCGGACATCCTGGGACGTCCAACCAGATCTCCGGGGACATCCGCAGAAGGAGATATATTCGGACCTCTAAAATCGCTGGTCGTGTATACATACGGCGGGGCCCCAAGTAGCCCCAAGGCAGTTCAACCAAAACGCGATCGTGGAGGAATGCTGAGCTGCGGTTCCGCGGCACCGAGTGTGTTGACAGCCAGTTCCAAGCGCGTCAGAACTCGTGAAACCGCGGCCGAATGCTTTTTTTTTTTCACCAGCTCACCCCCTCTTCGTTTCAGGTGTATTCGCTTGTATCGCTTTTCCATCCCCCCGTTTGCCTGCCAGGTACATCAGCAAATGGTGGAAAATCATATAGTGAAATATCATGTTCTACGAAAGTGGTAGACCAAGATATTCGATTATAACGCGTTATAACAGTCATAATTCTGGACGCCAAAAGTAACC
>Ga0307509_10009091_pt1 | contig 12496 bp, 6 predicted proteins | sample 10_EM_MG_FD_202245 | JGI IMG/M metagenome (GOLD analysis project Ga0307509, IMG submission 202245) | Populus trichocarpa ectomycorrhiza microbial communities from riparian zone in the Pacific Northwest, United States - 10_EM | ecosystem: Host-associated > Plants > Roots > Unclassified | place...
TCGGAATTTCATGATTTATCTGCTTAGGAACTCGCCGGGACCTTAACAACCTCAATTTTGCAGATTTGCTTGTGAAACAATAAAGAGAAATCTTTCAGCCAGTGCAGAAAGCTGTTATCTGCACAAGAGACAACTCAGATCCTGATAACATCAGAATTAGAAACCACTTCGTTTAATATAAGGTATGCAACCTAATCCTTTCAGAATAGACCCTTGTTGCCAAGATGAAATGGGAAGGATGTTTTGGTTGAATGAGAATTTCTAGATTCATCCACTCAATAATAGTGGATTTTCAATCATGTATAAAAGTGCCATATTCTAGTTTTTTTTATGAGGATGCTTAGCACACAGGTAATGATTCATCCTTACATCTAGTGCATGACCTAATTGATGTATCTATGTTAAAAGACAAATAGAAGGAAAATAAATGTAAGATCATCTTCTGCTTGATATGATTGGTCCTAAAGATTCTAAAAATGTTAGAAATATAAGGTTGCTACGAGACGGTTTCTTTGTCTTTTTCAGTTTCTGCTTCTCGCTATTGTATCGTCAGCATCAATGCTAACACAATAGAGCGGCTGTTTTTGGTATTTGATAGATCGAAAGCTTTAAATTATGAAGGGAGGGGGGGTCTAGGGTTCACAAATAGTTATGAAAACCATGTGTTGTATCTATTACAATGTGCCCCATTTATGCTTCACCTAAACCACCAGTGTAGTTTCAGAGTTATTCTTTTATTCATACCATTAAAAACATATCTAATAGCCTGAAAAATGAGGTGGGTTTTACTTCCTGACACCAATCTCAATCTGAGATACAAGGCCCTTGATGGATTTCATCTTTTGGTTGCTAGGGCTCATATTCAAGTTCATTTCCCTAGGCCCGAGTCAATGAATCCTCAATGAAAATCTTTAACAAATAATCACATGTTATATCACAAAGGAACATATTTTTGTGTCCTTTTCAATAAATGAAATCAATGGTTTTCAAGATGAAACAAAAATCTAAATTTGTGGATAGGAGACTGTCCTTGTAATAACTCCACTGGCACTGAGAGGTATTGGGTTCACAAGAACAATTACCTGCCCTTAGCACTATGAATTTTCCAACTTACTATTATGGCAATATGATTCTGTGGGCTTTTGTTTGTCATTTTATAGATAATAGAGAACCTTCTTTCATAAGAAAATGATCTGCATACATATGATATGTCTACTCATGACACACAATGCTTTCTTATGAGTAAAATATGATGCTATTCAGCGCCATGTGGATCTGCTTTTGGTATATAAGCCACTGATTTCTCCTTATCCATAGCTCTGATTTTGTTGTCGAATTGTGGGGACAGTTTTTTAATGAATTTGTGTAATGCTGACTCACACTAGCTTAAATTATTAGTAGTGATTTAATGGCTTATACATGCACATAGGGCACATCCTCTCACCATCAATTCCTTCCCTTGAATAGTGAAGCATAGGCAAAAGCATCAAGATCATCTTGAGCAGAAGGCAAGAAATGGATTTTGACTCGAGTTGCAAGGTAAACATCTTCCATAGAATTTCATCTCTTCTTTCTCTCTTCTGGGTTATCTTTTCTTTTGCTCTGTGTTTTGAGCCCATGCTGCATGGATACTTACCTTTATATCTTCATGTGTCTGTTTTTACATGTACAGCAAGATTATTTATTTTGATCTTTGATCACTTCTGAATTAGAACATTAGCTCGGAAGTTTGTGTTCATTTGAAAAGTTCTTGTTTCGTACAAATTTACTAATGAATGTTAAAACACCTAAAATCATCCCATTTGAGTTTTTTGTGGGATCAATATAATTTTTTAGCAATTTGAGTAGCTTCTTTCCACTTCCCTTCTTTGTTGTTGTCTCCATAGATGCCATATACTCTTTATCTCTAGTATCCTTTTAGTTTTTAGGATTTTTGAGCATGATCTTCTTTTGGCATTCTACTTCTTTTAAGTATTTTCTTTTCAATACAACTAGCCAGCTGATAATCCAGAAGCATTTGAAGCTAAACCAATTTGACCATGTAACAAGTTAACCCCTGGAAAAATCTCTAAACATGACCTCCATTTACCTGCCAATCTACCACACACTTGTTCCTTGGTTGTGTTTGGTTAGTGTCCTCTGATAGAAGGGACAGGTATAGAAGGGACAGAAACTTGTATGGTTGAGAAATGGAAACATGAAATAAATGTGTAGGGGACAATTTTGGAGTGAACAGGGGGACATATTTCCTCTGTCCCACTGTCTCTATCTTTTCTGTCCATAAACAGCAACCAAACGCTTCTTTATAAATAGCAGAAAGCTATACACAGAGCATGTGACCAGTCTCTTTTCTTTGGTTGTTTAGACAGTACGCAAATTTGAGTCTTTCCCCTTCTCATGTTTTGCAAGAGACATCATCGCTAGATTAAATGGTCACTGGTCTTGAAAATGACAATTTTGATCATACACTTTGAATTATTATGATCAAATGATAGGATGGGATTAATTGGCTGGGTACCAATAGGCCTTTGACTCATTGGTGTGAACTCTTTTACCAACATCAGTAGATATCTAATTTCCTCTTGTTCGTCCTGGTTGCATAGAACAAAAAAACTGCAAATGAATCCATGCTGATATGCTGCATGCTCTTCATCTCTGAAGCACGTAACCGTGCAGCTCTGGACTTAATTGAACGATCTGCTAGGATCGACCCAGAAAGTGTCATTGTAAACAAATTTGAGGACCGAGTTTATAATAGGATCAGGTTCACTATTGTATCATATGTTGTTGTTGATAGCACTGGTAGTCCCATTTATAGTCCATTGCACCAAACAGTGCTAGCCATTGTTGAGGCTGCTTATGGAGCCATTAACCTAGAGTTGCACTCTGGCGCACACCCTCGACTTGGCGTTGTAGATGATATTGCTTTCCACCCTTTGGCTGAAGCATCACTGGATGAAGCAGCCTGGCTTGCTAAGGCTGTGGCAGCAGATATTGGCAGCAGATTTCAAGGTTGGTCCAAAACTTTAACTAGAACCATATTTATCACACTGCAGATGTTAATATTTCACTCGAAACAGCATTTTTTTAGTCTCGAAAATATCCACCACTTTCTTATTTTTCTTTCTTGATATATTGCAGTGCCGGTATTTCTTTATGCTGCAGCACACCCAACAGGCAGGGCCCCGGACACAATCAGGCGTGAGCTAGGCTACTACAGGCCAAATTTCATGGGCAGCCAATGGGCAGGGTGGAACATACCCGAAATTCTCCCAGAAAATCCTGACCATGGTCCAAACCATGTGTCTCGGACCAGAGGAGTCACGCTGATAGGGGCACGGTCATGGGTCACATTATACAACATTCCCATCATGTGCACCGATGTTTCAACTGCTCGACGGATAGCACGCATGGTAAGTGCTCGCGGTGGTGGGCTCCCAACAGTACAATCTTTGGCCCTATTTCATGGCGATGATTCAGCTGAGATTGCTTGCATGCTCTTGGAGCCTAATCGGATTGGCCCAGACAGGGTGCAAGCACAGGTTGAGATGTTGGCAGCTCAAGAAGGGTTGGATGTAGAGAAGGGCTATTTCACTGATCTTTCACCAGAAATGATTGTGCAAAAGTACATGAATTTAATCTCTGCTAGGAGAGACTGATCAAACACTCGTTTGGACATTAAACTGATTATCAAATTTCTGCTGACCATAATGGTCAAAGAACATAACCAAATAACATAAACTGATCAACTGTTTAAATCTTAAGCTTACTCAATTGGTAGCTACTTTATGATAGCTTTTGGTTACCGTCACCACCACCAGATAGATGAGACGAAGATAATGGAGACATATCTTTCTATTCTTTCTATTTTGAGAAGATAGAAATCTATTCCAAACTAGTTTCAGGACAGATTTATTATATGTTTATGTTTGTCTTTTCATCCAAATATGTTTTTGTCCCCTGTATATAAAACATAATCCAGGCTTAATGTCTCTAGTAAGAAAAAATGTCCAAGAAATGATCAAAACTATGTGCAGTTATCTGTTTTTAGATCACTTGCTGATTCTTTCTTTGTTCTACTTCCACTTACTTACTGTCTGATCCCGACTCTGAAAGTTTTTACTGTGTTCAAAATTTAAGAGGATATCTTGGATAAGCAATGAATTCCACACCAGAAAAATACTTCTGAATAAGTCATTTTATGCAAATATATTGCTATTTTTTCTTTCCTTGACCCTGCGATTTAGCAAAAAAAACGTGTATTTCTGCCCTTTCAATATCTAAAACTCAATAAATTTCAAGATCAATATGAAAATGTATAGCAGCATGATTTCCTGGGTTTTGTTCGTCAGGCATGTTATCTTAGAAAAACAAGGTTAAACAAACCGTTTTTTAAACGGTCTAGAAACAGAATAATATTTTAATTTTTGAGAAGTAGTTGAAAATAAAATTTAAAATTTATGTTCAAATGCTATATTTTTTTCAGAAAAAAACTAATTATTTAGTTCTACAAATCTGTATTGAGTTTGAAAAACATTTTTTAGGTTCTCAATAATTTTTCTTTACAAATAAAAATAAATAAATGATGAATAATACAATATTTTTCTTTTATATTCAAGCACTCTTTATGTAAAATATTATATTTATTTTTTTTATCTATTTTTATATTTAATTGTTATCATAAATTCAATTTTTGAATTAACAAGTATAAATATTTCATAATAAATTTAATTTGAATGAAATAAAATTAATATTCTATAATTAGATTATTAAAAATATAAATATTAATACATTTTCTAATTTTTTATTGAAAAAGTAAAACTGAATAGGAGAAAAAAATTGATGATAAAAAAGAAAAATAATTTTCTATTATTAGAAATACTCTGTCCCTTTTCTTTTTAAAACTCCTCCAAACTTCCAAGTTACCTCCCTCGGTCTTTTTCTTTTTCTCCTTTTGGGTCTCCAGGTGCTGAATGCCATCACATTTCGACCTCACAAGGGCAACTGATTGCAACCCTTTTGAGCATGGTGTTAGCTGTATTCATACATCAGCACAAATATTATCATAACCACTGCTCATATGATGAATCAAATATTTCTTCTATCAACCTTGATCTTTCATTGATTTATAAAAAGGGAAAAAATTTCCACCGCTCTACACCAGCTGTATAATCTATATGAATATATCAATGTACATTTGAAAGTAGTCAAAATTTTCTTTCATCATGAACACTGTTTTTTTCGAAAATCTTCGGACAATAATGTCTGGAGCAGTTCTTGTAACCTCTGAGCACCAGGACCTGGTCTAAATACTGAATAATTACCGGGTATGGAGCATGGATCAGATCCATTGTCTGCGCCGCCAATACACCATGCTCCAGGAGCAAACCTGCCCGTGCGGTTTAGAATCTCTTTATCAATCTTGTCTAAAACTGGATCATCCCTTGCAAATTTCCGGGCAAATGGGGCATTGCTTTTAACCATTTTATCAAAGTCTTTCATTGTCAAAGAGATAGGGTGTTGCTTAGGAGGACTGTCCCAGGCTATGTAGTGGAGATCATGACCTATGGCTGTGTTTTGGAATTCTTCAGTATTGCAAATAACAGTGTGGAAATATCCTTCAGGAGAGGAGATGAAATTTGTGTAGTACATTAGGATAGTTCGTGGAAGGTTCTCCCATCCCATTATACAGTATTCGAGAAACGATCGTGTCAGCATTACCCATGCTGAACCTGTATACCAGAGAAAAGACAAACAGCATTTTCTTTTCTTCTCTTTCCTTTTCATATTAAAAACAAAAGAATAAAGGACAGTCTCATATACAGAAAGTAATCAGATTTTCTAGAGGCCATGAGTTAAACAATTGCAGGAAGACATCCAGATGCAGGGTTAAAAGAATCAAATGACCACACAGTATTTTGCCTCATGGTACTCGACCATGCAAGGATTTGGGATCGTCCCATTTGCCTTGGGAACCACCACTAAAGATAATCTAGTGGGCTATCAACTGACTCAATTGAGGTTCGTCCCATAATGTGTGGGAGTTGCTTCTTGTGCAGCTTCAAGAGAAGCCACTTCAAGCAACACTAATGAAGGGGACGAATGTCTCCAAATTCTCCCTCACAATGCCTCACTTCAATGGGCTGACTTAAAACAGTTCAAATTTTGAAAACAGTGCAAAAAAAGTAAGGGTAGAAAACAAAATACAGAAAGAAACCCTCATTATATCAATCCAGGGTAGCCAACTTGAAAGGAGAGGCCAAAAAGACGTTTTTAGGGTAAAAGATCAAGATAGTGATTTGTTTTCACCTACTGCATTCTCTGCAACTGACTGCACAACAACATCATGCAACATGAAAGATCTCTGACAAGAAGTTAAGATGATAATGATGACATGTCAGCATTCATCCATATCATATGTAAGATGTCAGTGTATGGTTATATGCATTCCACAATATACCAAATTTTGGTCGGTGCAGAGCGTAGTTTATGGTATCTGGGGGAGCCTCATACAATGGTGTTAGTCAGACACTACCACCATGTTTCCTGTCCTCGTATGCACACCGGTGAATTTGTTTGATGCAAACACATACACAGAGCAAGACAGAGATGGGGATGGGGATGGGGATGGGGATGGGGATGTATGGGATATGCAGTGAAAATATGTTTCTGCAATAGACAGTTTCAAGCTAACATGAATCAGAAATGCAATGCAATCCTTCAAAGATGCAACTATCATCTCATAGCTAAATATTTCTCAAAACAAAAACAAGTTTGCTGTATGCTCAATGAATCCATGAAGCTTAGATAGACACGCATACCAGTAAACAACTTGAAAGATGAGGGAAGTGATCTGCGTTGAGTGGTAAAATAAAGGTCAGATTTCTTTGATGAGTAAAGGCCTGGATCAACAATAATCGGTTTTGCCCTGGAGTTCCTGCAAAAAGTTGGCAGATCAAAATACCCTAGGTGAATTCTTTTTTCAGAAAATAGAAGCAGATGAAGTTTTGCTAAGGTAGTGGTGCAAAGTTTTGTGTTTTCTTCACTTACAATTTCCATCCAGTTAGCTGTGTATGTTCAATGAAATTAAGGTTTCTAGACAAATTTGAGAACACATGGAGCAAATCTGCACAGTCAAAATACAATTAGATTTTACAACTGCAAAGCATATCCATATATACAGGAAATAGAAATTCCAAAACTTGAGTAAAAAATATTTCAATCCCCTGTACCCATCAGAATTATCACATGAAATTTTGCAAATTAATGAGGGACTTAGTCATATTGCTGAACAGTATGAAAAGATTTGTAGGCACAATGCTGTTTCTGTCAGTTCATCCATCCAATGCAACTTGTGAATAGCAAGTCAATCAGATAGTTGAGAGGCAACCATTGAACATGATTGTATACCAAAAACCATAGAGTGAGATAATGTGTTGTTGATCAAATAAGATAAATGCTGCGACCTTGTTATGATTTATACAGTTGATGAGTTTCCAAATTAAACATTGCAAGAAGCTACTTTGGAAGGGCCAACACCTAGTATTGGCCTTTTCAGAAAAATTAACTTTTTCAAAGAGAATTACTGTGCAATACAGGAACAAGAAAGAGCACAGGAGATTATCTTTTTCCTTAAAAATAACTAGAGTCGAGAGAAAAAATGCGGAAGCATAATCTAGCTGTTACAGGGCTATGGCAATGTTTAAAATAAGTACACAGCAAAATTTTCCACTCCTGGATGACAAACAGAAAAACTCCATGAGACAGCAGAATTTGAGGTTCCTTGAACCCAAAAGAAAGGGTTAGCACTTAGCAGCTGCACATAGTGAGCCAGCCCTTCAGCAGGTGACAGCAATACAGTGGCTATATTCCCTTGAAAAAACTGTTAAACGGTCTTAGACTCCAAGTGTAAACCTCGGTGTAATTAATTATGTTCTTCATTTTCTAGTATAAATAGAATCCCATAAGAAAATTTTGATGGCATAATCATGATCTCCTAAACATCTTGCAAATGCAGTCGAGAAATATATCTCTATTGCTAAAGTGCAACAGTAGGGTGCGGTGCTAAAGAAAAGGTGATCCATTGAGTATGCTCACCACACGCATTCCCCAAGGCAAAACAAAGATATCCTTTCCCTTAGAAGCAAAATGCAAGAACCTACTTGAGAGCGATAGCTCAAAACTTAGCCCTAAAGGAAACAAATTGAAGCTTCATATTATTAGAACTAAAGAAGTGGAATACCATGAGCTTGGTAAATGATATGTGAACGGCATGAAGGAAACCTGGTTGGACCCAAACACCACATTCACACAAGTTAATGGGTTCAAATTGTTCGTGTGAACTGAAGCAAGGATCGGATTCAATGACCCAGTATTATTTTTGATAAGCAACTTACTGCATAAAATTTTGCTCCAAGCTAATTACATAACCTAAGAAATCGACTTATTATACTCCAATTTGTCAGATATCACCTATGCTGGATACAAGAACCAATACACAGTTTTACAGAATATGTGGAGAGAAGTTCAAATTAATTCAATAAGTAAATTACCATTCTTAAACGTTATCAATCCTCTTATGGAAATCGAACACAATAAGTTACCCAACAGAATAAGAAAAAAGCAGCAATAATAATTATGAAACAAGTAAAAATGCAGCAGCAACAGGTACTAACCATCTTGTGTCACAAGAGGATAATCTGAAGCGCTGAGATTGATAAACCAGTCCCACTCTAAACTCTCCCTCAACATGATTGCAATTGCTTGAAGGGTACAGGCAAACATTGTAGGCCCTTTATAAGTCACCAAGTTGGACTGTGCCATTACACGCACATTCCCAACTTCTTGAAACGTTGGATCATTCTTCACATACCCTCCCAACATCAACCTTTCTCGTGGGGGTGCCTCAAGATCCAAATGTAGAATATACTGATTTCTAGGATGATACACAGCCTGCAAAGTCCTCATCATTCTTTGACTATCACCCTTCGTACCTGAAATGAGATAAGCTAATCTAGGCGGTTCCAATTCTGAATACCTACTTCTATCAAACCATTTCTTTAAATCCGATTCTACGAAATACCCACTTGAGTCCTCCGGTCTTGAATACGAAACAATGTCAAATGGCACCTGCTCTCCTCCAAAAGAAGATGTAAACACCCCAAAAGTAGCCGATGAAAACAGAGTTAAGAACACTAGCAAGCTTGCAAAGAATGGGATAAGCCATTTTCTATCACTGAACAACCTTCCCGAGTGGGAACTTCCATTCTTCCTCATACTCACCAATGCCTTTTTGATAGACATCGTTCTCCTCTAACTCAAAAACTCTCCAAATTATCAGAGGACACCAAGAAATGCTATCAATTAAAGCAAAACCCCCATCAATCTAGTAAACAGAAAAGAGCCAAATAGAAGCAAACCCTCCGTTTCAGATAAATGAATAGCTTCTAATCTATCAAGGCTTTGAAGCAAAGTTGCATTAACATGCTTATTAACAAAACCCCACCAAGATTCCTAGATTAAGAACTCAAATTCCCAAATTAGCAAAATCGAAAAGAAATCTTTATGGCAATAACAGTTACAAGGAAAAAGCTGAAAACCCATAACAATTCCAATAAAAGAAAGGTATTTACAGGTGATAAAAAAAAAAGCAACAAAAATATTAACTTTCAACTTAAAACTCAAACTTTAATAACCAAGAAGCAGTTAGATTCAAGAAATGCAATAAATAAAAAGTGGGGTTTTGCTCTAAGCAGTTTCAGATCTAATAATCACCACAAAGAGTTGATAGGAAGAGATAAACATAGAACAAAAGGGAGATGCTTAGAGTAATTTTTTAGAAACTTTAAACACAAGAGAACCACAGAAAGGAGGAAATAAAAGAAGAAAAACTTACTAGGTTTGAAGAGTTTGAATGTAGTTAAGAGGGAGATAAAGAGAGGGAAAGTCGCAATCTTTTTACAATGCGAAGGATTCAAAGATTGAAGCTTTGAGCAGAATCCGCTGAATTTATTCCCTGAGAGAGAGGGGGTGGTGAGTCAGATCATGGGGACACTAAAATGGAACAAGATTTTGGTTTTGCATTTAATTATTTGGTGAAAACTTTTGATTAAATTAGCTTGATTCCTTTTCGTAATTATTTGAAGAATAGACAATAACGCTCAAGCAATTACAAGAGCTCCCACGCCAATTCATGGTGCGTGGTTTTCCTCCATAAGAGACCAATTGCCCTTGATTGCTTTTTTTATTTGATAATTAAAGTATTTTCTAGTGAATTTACCTGTGATCGAGATTAATTCTTTTACTTTAAGCAATTTTAAAGAGACACTTTCAACTTGAATCTAATATATTTAGAAAAATTTAATAAATCTTCCTTAACAATATCTTGAAGTTTGAACCGTTAAAAAAACCAACCTCTAAATTTCAATACTTAATTACTGTTTTCTTTAAATCTTTGTAAATAAATAAATAAAATAAGCACATATAAAAAAATTATATATTTTTAAATTGGTATACAAGTGAAATCTAAATTTAAATTACATTAGTTTATGAGATATTAAATCTCACATAACACACATTAACTATATGAAAAATCAATACCTATGTGCTTTTAACTAGGGAATGAAAAATTTCTCATGTTTCAAACATGATTACTCATCGTAACTAAATTGAGTGATAATTCATCTCTTTCATTGTTAATATAAATAGTGAAGAGATAGCTTTTTTATTTTTTTAATTTAATTTTTTAATATTTATTTAATTTTGACTTTGTTTTGATAAATTATTTTAATTTATTTTATATGAGGTTATCGCAGTTTCAAATAAATATCTCAACATTTAGTTTATGCTTGATTTTACAAGTATTTAATTTTTTATTGTATAATTAAGTAAAAAATAGTTTTAAAAAACAAAATTTTTAAACACGGTGGAGTCTGTTACTCAAGTTATAAATTTGATAAATTAAGTTACGAAACTCGAGTCTATTTAATATATCAACATCTTAATATTAAAAAAAATCTATTTAAATCAAATTATATATATTTACTGGTTATGCAGGTTGTATTTGAACCAGTTAAGTCAAATGAATCACGTCGAGATAATTCTCAAATAATTTAATTTTAAAAACTAGTTACAAAATGAATTGAATCAAAAGATTTTAAAATTAATTCATTGAAATAAATTTAATAATAATATTAAATATTTTATTATTATCTAAACATATTTTTACATTTAAAATTTTTTTCAATTCAAACCGCAGAAACTAGTATTATGCTAATCAATACGGCTAATTGCCAAAAATGAAAGGATCCAAAGCTAATCCACGCGCCTATGCAAGTAGGGGATAACATGGTAACAAAAGATAAGTAACGGCATGATTTAATGAGACATTAATCTCACTATCTTACACCACACCGTAAAGTCCGGGCATCTCAAGTCTCAACCTTGTATTTCTACTGCTTGAAACTTGGAACTCTCTTCTGTTTTCTTCGGTTAAATAAATTCTTTGTGTTTTTTATTAGAAAATATATTGAATAATATTTTTTATTTTTTAAAAATGTATTTTTTATATAAAAATATTAAAATAACTTAAAAATATTTAAAAATTAATTTAAAATTAAAAAATTAATTTTAAAAAAAAATACATGTATCTGCGAAATAAACAGAGCTTCTAAAAATCTATTAACTCAACTATGAGAGGTGTAAATTAATTGGTCAGACCTGAATTTGTTTCCTAAAGGTCACTAGTTCGAGTGTCACAAACCTTAGGGTCATTGAAGGCTTACCTAGTCATTAATTTCAGGGTTTCAGAAGATTAATCGAGGTACATGTAAACTGGTCTAGATATCCACAATTAAAAAAAATCTAAAAACTTTATTATGTCGGTTGCGACCTATGTGTATGGAAGTTTCAACATCATGTAGAGGGTGTTTGGAAGTGTAATAGCGGTTGTTTTTTAAAATGTTTTTCATTTTAAAACACATTAAAATAATATTTTTTTTATTTTTAAAAAATTATTTTTGATATCAGCATATCAAAATGATCTAAAAACATTAAAAATATATTTATTAAAAAAAATAATTTTCTTACTGGAGTGCCAAACATTGCCGTAATGTACATCACAGGCGATGAAAAAAGAGCAAGGAAATTAGTTATAGAATTAAAAAAAAATCACTACACCAAATTAATGTGATGAATAAATTTTAAGATGAAGGGATTACAAAGTTTTTTGAAAAACAAAATGGAGAAACTAATAAAATTAACTCGATAATTCAAGAACTCTCTTCTGTCGGTAGTAACCAGTAACCATTGTCTCTTGCACTTTGCACAGCGTGTAACGTCAACATAGGCCATTATAAGACAGACAGGAAGAAGGACATTAGGCGAGCAGTGAAAAGTGTGCCCCACATAGAGGAACTGCTGCGGGGCCCATTAACCAGGAGCTACATTAGTATGATTCTGCACACATACGTGGAGGTGGTCGTGGCATCTTGTCCTG
>Ga0307509_10009092_pt1 | contig 12495 bp, 14 predicted proteins | sample 10_EM_MG_FD_202245 | JGI IMG/M metagenome (GOLD analysis project Ga0307509, IMG submission 202245) | Populus trichocarpa ectomycorrhiza microbial communities from riparian zone in the Pacific Northwest, United States - 10_EM | ecosystem: Host-associated > Plants > Roots > Unclassified | place...
TTTTTGGTAAAGGCTGGATTTCTTGGGAGTTGTTGGATAAATCTTTACCAACGCAGTAAACGTCTACTCCCTATACCTGTACGAAAATTGGTTAAGTAATTGGGGTTTGGATGAACTTATCCAACGGTTGGATAAGTTGTCATAACCGTTAGGAAACAAAACTTTCCAAAAACCCCCAGATACTTTACCAATTCTACCCGCACAGTGGCTGTAGTACTCAGCCTGGAACCGATCGGCAACGACCGACGCCCCATAGTCTTCAACCATGACCTCCACGCACGCGTTTTACCTCGTCGCGTTCCCACACCCCGCCGCCCCCCTGGCCAGGCGCATCAAGCGGCTCAAGTTGGGCTCAGACGCGGTTGGTAAAGACATTCTTGGACTGCTCAGGGATGTATACCCAGACCAATCCGGTGACCTTGATGACGTCACCCTCTGGAAAGTAAGTCGTTCAACAATGGCCCAATTTTCCACCCTGATCAGCAGCGTAGGCATCGGGTCTCGCTTCCGCAGATGTGAGTAAGAAGTCCAACGACGAAGTTTACGAGTGGATCCGCAAAAACGGTCCCGGTGTCGCGATGCCGCGTGAAAACACAATGGCCATGGTCTTTCCAGAGGGCCCACACGAGGCAAAGGAAAGGCAGATCGACATCGTCGCTATGACCCCCGAGAGTGCGTCCTGGTTCTGGTCTGCAAATCGGGATCGTTCTCTTTAACAGATCGTTGTGTAGTTGTCGAAGACATGGAGCTCCAAGCCGGTAACTTGAGGCAGATGGAAGGTCGGTGTCGTTTTCGTCCCGTTCCCCTACACGCCCTCCACGTTCTCATTCCCTACAGCACGAGCCGAACTGGCAAAGACTATGAGAACTACCGATCCGCCATCTGTAATCGTCAAGAGCCTCGCTTCCATCAAGGCTTTTTTGGAAGCTCCAATGGACCGTGGTGTGGTAGACCTTTCGATCGCCGTGGACCTCCCACGACTCTTTTCAGCCCGGCACTGGCACTCTTGAATCACGACCTCGAACATCTCGATGCGCTCATGCCGGATTGTGCGGACGTAAAATTTGCTCGCAGCCTCATCGAGAGCGTTATAAGCTCCATGAGCGACCCGGGTGAAAGGGATGTGGTCTTGCGGTCAATCTCAAGAAGGTTCCTCGAAGGTACTCGTGAGCGGAAAGGGCTAACCACTGGCGGGACTTGGCTTGAAGAGACCTTTGCCTATCCAATCATCGAAATCAGACGAGGAGGGGACCCGCTTCTACAAGGTTTGGTTGTATATAGCAAGACCATCGCACAAGAAGAGGTATAGTTTTCCGTATCCCCATTCCATTCCACCGTAATACTTCGAACAGTGCCAAACATTCCTCGGCCGGTCGAACTTACCAGTTGTCCTACTTGACATCTCAGGGACCCTGCTCGGCATCTCCACTGCTATTTACACCGACTCCATCTATGCCGACCGATTGTTTTCCACCAGCCTCGAATTTGGACACGATGCTGAAGACAATATCCTCCGGGCTGCGCGCGTTTTCATGGCGATAAGCAAGTGTACGGAGCGGCTTCGCAGGTTGTACAGGGACCTTGGAACATCCACTCCCTCGACCCCATTAACAAAGGTTTTGTGGCCGAATCCTCCGTTCAACCCACCCGGGTCCACCGAAGGCGTTCCGGAACTTGAATTCTTTTCTAAAGTGGATCGCTCTACGGGTATGCCGATCAACCAGACTATTCTCAACGAAGAAAACAAGCGGCACGCGATGTATCTCGCGAGAATGCGGACCGAAGATGGCACCTCGACCAAGAACGTTTTCGTCAAGTTCGCTGCGAAATACAACGCAACTGCTCATCACCTACTCGCCAACAACGAACCTCCCCTCGCCCCAACTCTGTACTCCTGCACGCGTGTCATCGGTGGTATGTTTATGGCCGTCATGGAGTACCTACCTGGCGCGTCCCTTCGAGATGTTCCTTTGCCACTACCAGCCGCCGCCTATGAAGCAGTCCGCCGGGACACCTCCCGGGCTCTCGAGTTACTTCACGAACAGGATCTTGTTTTTGGTGACCTCCAGGAGGAAAATTTGCTGTACTTGCCTGAGGACGGCGGCCGTGCCTTGCTTGTTGACTTTGAAAGCGTCGGTCGTGATGGAAAAGACATGTACCGTCCTTCTCTTGGCCCTGATGTGGGACCTAGGGTGGATAGGCTGTGGGAGATCATGGAGAAATCGGACGATACCGGAGACTTTTGGAGGCTCATGGACCGGCTTTCTGGGCTCCGTTAACATCAGGTTCTGTTTGGTGGTAGCAATACACTCTTGAAATTCTAGAATGTTGTACGCTATTGAGGCAGTTTTTGAAGTTCGAGGTCAACACGAGACTTGGGGGGCCCACTTCCTTGTCAGAGAAGCTCAAAGTTCAACCGCGTGACGGCGGGTGTGGGAACTCTTGTGGTCACCTGAGCGTCGGACCTAACGAACTCATATATGCGCGCCTCTCGTCCCATCTTTCGCGACGGTTGTACGTCGTCGACCTAGACCCCGCTGGGGGGAACCCAATAAGGGATGGTGCATCGCATGCATACGAGGGCTTTCGATCAGAAGAGTCCCTGATGAGTTCAAGGTACGTACTTACAGAAGATCCGTTGTTGGCCTATTCCTCCGTCGGTTACGTTGAGGGTTCTTAAAGCCGACCGGTGCCCTACACCTTTGCCTTCGACATGGTCGCCACGTCTTGTCTTGTCGCCTACCCACATCCCACGATCCACCCGGTTGAGCGTATCAAGCGGCTTAGGTGTGACCCGGGAGACTACTGGAAGAGCACTCCTTCAGCTGGTCAAGGACCTCTACCAAGATTACACCGATGACCTGACTGGTGCCACCGTCCGGAAGGCAAGCCGTTTGTCATTGTCTCAACTTCCACACTGACCCAGCATTAAATGCCACTGGTCTCAGCGGTGCGATTCTTACAAAGACTCCCTTGAACAGGTTTATGATTGGATCCGCGAAGACGACCTGGGTGTCGTGATGTGGCACATCGAAGATCTGACCGAGGTCTTTCCAGAAAACCCGTACGGGGGATCGGGGAGAGGGGTCGACATCGTAGTTGAGGCCCCTGAGAGTGCGTCCTATTTCCTGGTCTGCTAATTGTGATGGCTCTCTTAACGAATTGTTGCGGTCCTCGAGGCTACGGGTTCCCAAGAAGAAATGGCCGGCGACTTGAGGCACATGAGATATCCTCCTCATTTCGCTTCCTTTTACACACACCCATCTCCTGCAGCGCGGGCAGCGCTAGCTAAAACCATGGGGGCGACCAGTCTTCTACCCAGTTATCTACCCGGAATTGTCAGGAGCCTTTCTTCCTCAGGGGTTTTGCAGAGGCCCCCAGTGGACTACGGTATGGCCGGCCTTCCGATCGCTTCGGACCTCCTACAGCTCTTTTCAGCCGGGAACTGGGATTGTTGAAGTACGACCTCGAACATCTCGATGCGTTTATGCCAGATTTTGCGATCGCGGACCTTGCAACCGATCTCATCGAGAACACCACTGCTTCCACGGTGGGGGCGAAAAAAATGTGGGCTTGCGGCCAATCCTAAGAGGACTCCTTAAGGGATATAGTGAGTTGCAATTGCCGACTACCGGCGGGGCTTGGCTCGAGGAAACGTTTGGGCGTCCGATCATCGAGTAAAGGACGAGCCAGGGTGCGGAGGGGATCCATTTCTACAGGGTTTGATCTCCTAGAGAGAGGCCATCGCACAAGAGACGGTGGGGTCTCCCTATCCGTTCCGTTCCACTGATGTCCCAATCGCGTAAGCCATTCCTCCTGTTTTCGGTGACCTCTGGGAGGAGAATTTGTTGTACTCGCCAGCGGGCGGTGGTCGGGTCTTACTTGTTGGATTTGACAGCGTCGGTCGTGATGGAAAAGGCAGGTGCTCCGTTTGTCTTGACCTCGATGCGGGGCTTAGGATGAATAGGCTGCAGATCGTGGAGAAATCGCACGATATCGAAAACTTTGGGAGACTCATGGATTGGCTTTCTGGGCTCCGTTGACATCAGGTTCTGTTTGGTGGCAACAATGCACACCTGAAAACCACAGAGTATAGTAGGCTAGTGATCAGTCGTGATATACATGGCGGGTGACACCGATGACCGAACTCCGTAGATCTCGCGGTCGCAGTGGCGGGGGACCATACAGCCACGGGAATTGGTTCCATCGGCCTCAAGTCTCTAAGTACCTATGCCTACGTATACTGGAGACGTGTGTTCATTTGTGGAGTTTTGCGTGAGTCCAAGGGCCATTAATTTGTTTGGCACTCCTGACAATCCGGATAAGCCACTCATTCAAGGGAGCCGTTGGAGTTCAGGCGAGAGGGTCGTGGGAAACTGTTGTGTGGCACATGGTTTCGATCGCGCTCTTCATTTCATGTGCGTACCTCTGCCAGCACGAGTGGCGAGTCACGGTAGTGCTGACGTTGGGCGTCGTCCATTCGTTTCTCTACCCCCTCCTCGGTTCCAAATCCACGGTGAGCATCGGGGGTGTCAGCGGGGTTGCTACGACACGCTTTGTTGACCGGTTCTCCTGCCCTTAGTTGCCGACCTTTCTACCTGAATCATGCCGGTCACGTTGTATATCGCCCTATACACCCGCGCGGAGCCTGGAGTCGTCGGTTCCAACTTCCACTGGGTCCTCGTTGCGGGAAACGCCGACAACAGAAGGAACAGTAGCGACTCCGAAAGAGAGGCTGTTCGTTATGAACGAGTTCCAACACTACTCAATGTGTACCAGATTGTGAACAACCGAGGGGATCCAACCGAGTGGTTTGCCGAGCATCACCCACAGATCGATCCGAAAGCCCTCAGCCCAGAGACCTTTGTGGGGTATATCAGACTTGGAACACTCAGCCCGGACATTGGGAATCTCGCCGAGTTTGAGGAGTGGATGCAGTCGTGGCCGGCGGATCAGGGGGATAGTCCTTCGTTGAGCACTCATCGGAGGTGGTCTTGTGCGCAATGGGCATTGAGAGTGTTGGCTGCCCTCAAGGAGAGCGACACGTTGGTACTCGAACCGGATCTGGCGGGTGAACCGTTTTATTGCCGAGTCCTCGCTAAGGGAATGGTGCTTGAGAATGTGCGGTTCTCGGATTTTACTGCTGGGAAGGTCCCTGTGGTTGATTTTTAGAGTTTTATATCCGCAAGCATTTTATGCGCAAGTTATGTCAGTAATAATACACAATAATCGCTAATACATGCAACATCTACTTTGTTTATTCCTGGGGAGGCTTCGCTGGAGCACGCGTCTACGCGGACTTGCATACTTTGGAACACATGGGCAGGTTGTCGGTTCATTGTTCTCGATATTCGACTTGAAGAGAGGGTCCCCGCGACCCCAAACATCAAGTCCGGATTATCTTGGCAAGGGGAGCGGCCAAAGTGGGTGGGGTGGGTTGGAGCGGTACTAGTTGGATTGGGCGGGGGCGCAGGGCGGGTGACAGTTGGGGTTTTATGGGGCCGGTGGTCCGTGGTTCCGTCCGGATCTGCGAGCGGGTGGGCACCCCTTCACGGCCCGCGAGGTCGTCGACCAACTCGTACAATACAGCATGGTATCCACATTCGGGCGCCTGCACCGTGACATCAGTATCGGAGATGTGCACACGACTGCGGGGTGTTCAAGGCCCCTGCGGAGAGGTTCGTCGAGGAACGACAAAACAGCCTCGGAATACGGCACGCTGGGGATACCTTTCGGAATGTCCGGTCTGATGGCTAGGGACCTTGACCGAATCGCCAGGGTGGGACCCTATGCGGGTCCATTGGAACCATCCTGGTTAGTTCGGGGATACCTGTCGAACGTTTGCCAGGGCTTGTATGCCGAACAGCGGACTTCGATATTGTGATCTGGGAGCCCGAGAAGGGGGTCAGTGAATCACTTTCGGGCTCCGAGCCAACGTTTGGTAATCATAAACTCCAGTGCACACCTGAGCTTACGTCGGGCCAGTTACCTTGGGCGGTGGGGGTAAACGCGTACGTTAGGGCTGAAACTAGAGGGGTTGTTCTGTAAGAGTGGTCGCCGAAGCTTGGAGAGTGGTGGAATCTGATCACAGGATACAGGAACAAGGTTCGTGACGTCGTGGAGAACAAGCTGGCTGGGTACCTGTGTGGGAGGGGGGAGTGTAACTGGTGAAGTACCACTCCCATTGTCCCGCAGAATCGTGTTTAGGTATTGAATGATTCTCGCGGGAGTACACAGGGCTAAAGCCAAAGTACGCTGTCGACTGTGTAAACGGTCTAGTCCTTCACTCGGAAAATTCAGTATAATAAGTGATGGAGAATAACGCCAACGGAAAGTCCACAGACTTCACTTGGCCAACCGATTGGCCGCGGGGAATCCCCCGTGTCCCGGTTGCCATTACCAACACGCAATTTGCGAGGAGCGGCATTTTACAGTCCTGACGTCGCCACTCGAACTAGCGGAGGAACGCCCGGGAACCATGATGAAGCGCGTATTTGGTTCCTCCTAGAAGGGTCCGCGCTAACAAGCCCTTCAACCCGGAAGCCAAGCTTTCCACGGGGAACATTGACCCAAGGCGCGTGCCGACCAAGATCGAAGAGTCAACGGATGGTCAAGTTAAAGGCATCCGTCCCCGATCACGTGGTCACACGATCATCCCCCGTCGACCTTCAGCGCTTCAGCCACCGTCTGGCTATGGACGCTCAGGAGGATGCAAAGGCCACAGAACGCGCGACCCCCACAAAGTTCGAGAAGCGCGAATGGTTCCTCGAGAATCTCCGCCTCCTCCTTTCGTTCGACCTGAACCAGGATCCAGGTGATGAGGGCTCCAGATTAGAGTGGCTGCGTCTGCATTCCCTGGAGTTGACAGTGAGCGATCGTGCACTCGTCGGGATGGGTTTGATTCTGATGGCGAGTCACCCCTTAATTGTGTAGATAAAAAGTTACCAAGAGCAGCCTTACCTCTTGGATCCGTACCTTGAGGAAATGGTGCTTCCTATCATCGAGACCCTCAAGAGTCACGTCAAGGTTCTCGCAACAGCTGATCCAGAGGATGTCAGAGTGACATTCCGCTTCGCAAGTGTTTGCTCTCTTCTCTACACCTTCGTCAAATTTCGCGGCTATAAAACCATAGGTATGCGCCGGCCATCATGTCCCGCCGTTAGTGATGTAGGGACTAATGACTGGGGATAGTCCGGTTCTTCCCTCATGAGATTGCGGACCTGACAATCGTCCTGGATTTTTTCAAAATACCCCTCGATTCTAGAAAGGTATGGGCCAGCCCTCGCTGGGAAGTCTTCTACGCCGTCATGTTGTGGTTGTCCCTCGTTTGCATGATCCCGTTCGACCTTGATCAATTCGACGAATCCCATGAACGAGGAAAAACCGCGGAGGCTATAGAAGGGGTTGCAAAAAGATTCCTCGGTCGGGCTGGAGTGGAGAGGGAAGGTGCTGCGTTAGTATTGTCGAGGCTGTATACCAGGTGCGTTGCCAGAACGTTTAGATCACGCTCGCAGTTTACATCGCGTCCAGGGCGGATACGAAGAGTCGTTTGAATGTGTTTATAACCTGGGGCGAAGAAATAATACTGGAATCCGCCGATTTATTCCTGGTAAGCCCCTTCGCTCCCACATGTCTGGGAGTTGTGATCTAAGCCCATCCTCTCATAGATAATGGGGATCTTGCAAGTGGTCTACGAAATAACGAAAATGGCGCCGTCGGATATAGTGCGGAGTCATTCCTCAGACCTATTGAAGATTGCAAGATCTGTCGACGATTCTAAAGGTTTTGATATAAATGCCGTCGTCCGGAAGCTCAGGACAAAGACTGTCGCACATGCAGGGATCAGGCTGCTCCCCCCACGCAACGATTCAAGGGCACGGAAAGGTGAGCCAAACGGAACAAATTTGATACGAACCTAACACTCGTTCAACCGGAAGGGAAGTCGTTGATTTCCACGGAAACACACCAAGTTCTTCAAACAGAGGATGGGGATGCCGATGTCCCGGAAGAGATGGAGGGTATACTCGATGATCTCTTCCGGGCAATTCAAGATAAGGTACTCGACATTGGCCACCCTCTGCAGCGAGTTTGTTTTGAACATCCCTTAGGATACCGTCGTTCGGTGGGCAGCAGCCAAAGGTATTGGTAGGATCGCTGAAAGGCTTCCGTCGGACTTCGCTGGTCAAGTATTGGAGACTGTGATGAACCACTTTTCGATCCACTCGGTTGCGGTCACGATGATCTATGAGATGCCGACGATCTCGGAGTCGACGTGGCAGGGCGCTTGTTTGACCTGCGCCGAGATGGCCAGGCGCGGGCTAGTCTCCGACGAGCATCTCCCGGTTTTGCTAGGGTGGCTATCACAGGTCCGCAGCCAACGCGTTTCTGTGTAATTTTCCGTTCGATTGATCAGCGCTTAGGCCATTTATTTTGACATCCCTAAAGGGTCTCACTCTGTTGGATCAAGCGTTCGAGATGCCGCATCTTACGTGCTTTGGTCACTAGCCAGGGCGCACGATCCGAAGACCTTGGCCCCTCATGCTTCGGACCTGGCGAGGCGACTGGTAACCGTCGCCTTGTTTGATCGTGAAGTACACATCCGCAGAGCTGCCAGTGCGGCTTTCCAGGAGCACGTCGGGCGAACTGTGAGTACGGCGTCTCCACCTTCGTAGCGTTACCGCTCATCGAGAGCAAAATAGGCCTTATTTCCTGATGGGATCGATGTTCTACGGAAGGCCGACTTCTACAGCGTTGGGACAAGGAGGAACGCTTTCCTTGTGGCCGCGCCACAGGTTGGGGAGTGAGTGATGGTGTGAACCTGCGTCGAATCTGTCTCACGCCGTAGTATTGGACACCATAAGGCACACCCACTACAGACCATTCCTCGTCGACCACCTCTTTGACACGACTCTTCGCCATTGGGAGCTCGAAATGCGGGTTCTCGGCGCTCAGTCACTCAGGGTCATTTCGGAACTGGACCTAACTAAGTTGGGACCAGAGAATGCGGCCAGAGCGGTATGGCGCTTATACTACCGCGGAATTCACAATTCGCTGAACGCCAGCTAGGCGAACCTCCTCTCGTATCCTGACACAAATGAGATCCACGGTGGACTGGTGGCATTGACTGAGCTTGCGTCGGGTTTCAAAGCCCGTAGCCTGGAACATGAGCGACAGCAGGTCCGTCCCCTTGGTTCTGACAGTGGAAATTTTGGGATCAACTGCTGTCCAGGTGTTTCGATATCTCTCAGGAGTTCCAATGAAGGTATTGCAGGGCTCGCGCAACGAGATCCTTTTGGCCGCGGCGTGCGATCTTATCGGGGTCGGTATTTCTTCCGCGGAGGTTGCACTACTCGATGAATCACCCGTCCCACATTGGAAAACGATCATCGAGTTGGGACTGAGGCACAGAAATGTGCCTGTCCAAGAATCAGCGACGAAGGCTTTCGGCTCCGTCAGTCGACTGGTAGATTGCTCGAATGACCTCACAAGGTTGATTCGAGAACTTCGGGTCGGTTTACCACCCATGCAACGGAGCATTGGTACCCTCGTCGGAGTGTTAGACTATAAAGCATTTCCCCATGGCTTAGAAAGCGCCCTGAGATTCATTTTAGAGAGCGTTGATCATAAGGTACGTGTGGAGGCTTCGTACTGCGTTCTCGATTGACGGTTTTGTCAGTCGTCTCACTTTCTGAGCAACATCGAGGCACGAAGGAATTGCTTTCATTCACTCCCTCTGATCCTTTCAAATGTGCAAGAGCAAATACCCGATTGTGAGCCAAGTAACTCTACGAGCATCGCGAACGAGCCTCAAATCTGCGACAGATATATCCCCGGATTTGATGGCCGGATGTTTGGGCGCTTTTATAGACGGTTTGACCGACTATACCACCGACGAACGGGGAGACGTTGGATCTTGGATACGAATCTCCTGTGTCCTTGGCTTATCGACGTTCGCTCAGATCATTTTCACTCACTCCAAGTCCCTATCCAACTTCGTTGGATATTTCCCTCCCGAAAAGTACCACGCTGCGGTGGGAGGTATTCTCAAGCAAGGTGTCGAACGACTGGACAATGTTCGCCAACAGACTGGGGTTCAGTTCGCGAATCTACTCCGTTCGCCTTTACCCGAGGTCGACGGTAAGGATAGATGGAGGATATTCGGAAGCGAAATTTTGAACGAGTTGTTCCAGAGGCGAGTCCGCAGTCCCGTCAGGCGTCACACGACCCGTAACCCAGCCATTATAGCGGCGAGGCTGGAGAATGGAACGATGCAACGTGGTTATACCCGAAAGCCGTCCGTTTTCTCGAGATACCGGAATATCGCGACTCGGTTCTGATGGGGCTCGTCCTGAGTCTTGGAACAAAGACGGAGAGCACGGTGAGCACTTCCGCACGCCTATCCCCAACACCAGAATTTACCATTACGCTAGCATAAACCGGTGTCATCAAGTTTGGTTAGATTCGTCCAGGAGCTTTTGCCAGAAACTGGAGTATACCCACAAGTAAACTTGGCCGGTGACCTGCTCGAACAGCTGAAACACAATTTCTCTAACAACAACATCTTCATTCCGCTCTTACAAACTTTCAACGTTTTGCTTGAAGGTGGTGCCCTTGACTCCCTAAACGGCAACGCCAAAGGAGAGAAGCAGTGAGTCGGCCCGTTCCGCCCGAGTTCACACACAGGCGATTAAGTAAAATCAATACGTCAGATTACGCGGTCTGTTGTCGGTTGCCACAAGGAGCATCTCCCGCATCAAGAATGTTTCGCGGATCCAGGTGTCGATGAGAGTGTATGTCAAGGAGCGGTATCCTCGCGGAGAAAGCCTTCGAGTCTGATTTCTTGGACATGTTTAGCACCGTAGACCTGCTAGCTTTCCCAGCACTCTTCGCTGCCGGATTGGACAAGGCTGCCGAATTCCTCCGGCATCAGTTCCCGATGGTGAGGCTCCAGCAAAGGACCGGGTTTATTGAGGTAACTCACCGTGTAACAGATTAGGGCTGCTACTGCCGAGTATATGTACCTCGTCATGCAGAGTAGGGAGCTCGGGAAGGAGACTGACGCGGCCGAGGATGTTTTGTTGGAAACGGAATGGTGAGTCCGCTCTCCCCGTGCAGCTGAGGGAAAGGCTCTGGTCCTGATTTCGCTTAGGTCCGTTATCCCAGAGAGTGAGTTGGTAGATACGACGAAGAAACTTGTAGAGTTATTATCGTAACCGCTGAAAGCTAGTCGATCGAGTCGCGTTTTGGAGTGTTCTGCCGAATCCACGGAGAGTGACCAACTGTGGGAAAATCCAACAGAGGAGGTAATCTCTCTTCATCAAGCTGGTCGTAGCACCCTTCCACTCGCACCAGTAAACTCTTATCATCATGTCCTCGGGTGCTCGGATCAGCGATGGCGAGCTCGCGGCCATTAACGCTGCTGCAGTTACTCGGGAGTACCGCGTTCAACCCCACCTAGGTGCCTACCGTCCCCACATGATACGACCGCCCGATTCTGACTTACGTCGATTAGATTACCGCACCGTCTCCGCTATTAACGGGTGAGCAACCGCCTCATTCAGTCCCTCCAGGCCCTCGTTGAAGGACCGCCGTTCGCCAGACCGTTGGTTGTCCTCGATAACGTCAAAGTGAGAAAAAAGCCGGCCCCACGCCCGTCGTCCCACATCCTACCGTGTTCAGGAGGAAGCTGAACCCAACCGCTTTCTAGTTCCCATCTTACAACGAAATCGTAACTCTTACGCTTCCGGATGGTTCAAGACGCGGCGGTCAAGTTCTCGAAGTCCAGGGCAAAAAGGCCATCGTGCAAGTGTTCGAAGGAACCACTGGCGTCGACGTCAAGGCCACCCACGTGGAATTCACTGGGGCGAGCATGAAGCTCCCTGTTGCGGAGGACATGTTGGGGCGTATTTTCAACGGTTCCGGTGCTCCGATTGATCAGGGTCCGAAGGTGTTCGCAGAGGATTACTTGGACATCAATGGTGCGCGTTTCAACAGTTTTAACCCAACTCGGAGCTCTGAGCCGTCTTATCCGACACCTAGGCTCTCCAATTAACCCATACTCTCGTATCTACCCCGAAGAAATGATTCAGACCGGTATCTCGACCATTGACGTCATGAACTCGATCGCACGTGGACAAAAAATCCCCATTTTCTCGGCCGCCGGTCTCCCACACAACGAAGTGAGCGGTCCATCGCGTCCTCAGTGTTCACAGGCTCATCCAATTTACCTGTGGCGACAAGATCGCTGCCCAGATCGTTCGGCAGGCAGGTCTCGTGAAGCGCCCAACCAAGGACGTACACGATGGACACGAGGACAATTTCTCGGTCGTTTTCGCTGCCATGGGTGTGAACATGGAGACTGCCAGGTATTTCAAACAAGACTTCGAAGAGAACGGAAGTTTGGATCGTGTCACTTTGTTCCTGAACTTGGCCAACGACCCCACCATCGAACGTATTATCACTCCACGCTTGGCACTCACCACCGCGGAATATTAC